>ERZ802827.1628-NODE-1628-length-10941-cov-9.14762_pt1 | contig 10941 bp, 14 predicted proteins | sample MGYA00345652_ERZ802827 | MGnify/ENA primary metagenome ERZ802827 (study PRJEB30503, sample SAMEA104212372) | marine metagenome | biome: Westerlies Biome; feature: [SRF] surface water layer (ENVO:00010504) within the epipelagic zone...; material: water... | reverse complement strand
AAGTGCTCTGTGAGCCCAGGGGCAGGCAAGTGAAACATAAAGGTGATATCGGTTTTTCTCTGCTTTAAATCCGCCAATGCCTGTAGGGCCAGGACTGCCGTCAGTTGTAATCCAATTACGAAAAGAGGAGGGCTTGCGAACAAACACTCCCTTTGTTTTTTTGGTATCGTACCAACTCTCAATCCAGTTTCCATTTTGTAGTAATCCCATCATTTGCCCTTCTGAATGTGCATTTTTTTTGCTATTCATTATGTAATAGCGTGTTTGAAACTTACTCTCACCGACATTGAAATACTGGTATTGAACTTGAATCTTTGGATTAACTCGTACGCTAAAGGCATTAACGGTTTCGAACAAAAACAATGTTCTCAGGATTCTTGTGTTTAAACGTAAAGACCAGACAACATAATCAGGATCTGTTGCAATAATGGCTTCGCGTATTTTTCAGTTTTATTCAAGTCAAAATAATAGCGGCCAAATCATTATTAACATCTATTTTTGTACGTTCTTGTTATTCAATATTGATAATCATTATCACTTATATTATAGGAATACTTAAAAAATATTTTTTGCAATTAGAAAAAGATAATTAGAGAAAAAAGTAGAAAAGTTGGAGAAAAATTATGGTTAGGGTTTTGTGCTGCTTTTTGGGGGCTATGATTTTGTATAGCAATATGGTTTTCGCAGAAACCATCGGGATATATACGCACAGGCAGCCCTTTTTGCTTGCCCCTATTTTAAAGGCCTATACTGAGAAGACTGGTATTGAATTTCAGACAGTTTATGCTCCCCAAGGCCTTGCAACCAGAATTCAGACTGAGGGCGAGAACACAAAGGCTGACATTGTGTTAACAGTTGATATTAGCCGCATAAAAGAGTTGGCAGATACAGACCTGCTAGCACCTCTTCAGTCTAAGATTATACAAAATAATGTTCCAGCTCATCTTCGCGATGCAAGCGATAAATGGACCGCATTATCGCTGCGCGCACGAATAATTGCTGTATCAAAAGAGCGCGTTGGAAAAGAAGCAATAACCACGATAGAAGAGCTTGCATTACCAAAATGGAAAGGCAAGGTTTGTTCGCGAAAAGGAAGCCATGTGTATAATCGCGCGCTATTAGCTTCTCTAATAGCTCACAATGGTGCTGAAGAAGCAAAAAAATGGGTAAATGGGTTTGTTGATAATCTTGCAAGGCGTCCTCAGGGAAATGATCGTGCACAAGCAAAGGCAATATTTACAGGCCAGTGTGATGTTGTATTAATGAATACTTACTATTTTGGAAAAATGAAGTTTTCTAAAGAACAGCCAGAACAAAAAGAGTGGGCGGATTCCATGGAAATTGCCTTTTTTAATCAAGAAGGTCGTGGACAGCACATGAATATTTCTGCTGCGGGTATTCTGAAAGGATCGAAGAAAAAGCAACTTGCAAGAGAATTTTTAGAATGGCTGACCTCTAAAGAAGCCCAGCTTATCTACACAGAGGTAAATTTTGAATATCCGGTAAATCCTGATTCTGATTCCAGTGAGGAGGTTGCGTCTTGGGGGTCGTTTAAAATGGATGATTTACCAATGAGTATTATTGCAGATGAAAGCCCGCTGGCCCAACGCATCATCAACGAGACTGGTTGGTAGCCAGATTTATTTTTAGCCAAACCACTAATCACTACTTGAAGAGATGCATAAGAGCTATTAATATGCGCGTGTGTTATTCACTCGTCTATTTAGTTTGGGGAAAAAAATGGGCTCTACAATTGGATTATATCTAGTCATCGGATTTATTTTATTCCTTGTTATAGGAATTTGGGCATTTGGAAAATTATCAGTTGACCCTGAATAAGGTTGCTTAATAGTTTCACCGACTAATTGAAATAGCTACTCTATCAACGCGGTGTATTTTCTGCTGGGATAAGCTGTGATGCTGCCTCAAATGCTAGCAACACGCATGTTATTCTGTTTTTGATTTTTTTCACAGGCTCAAAGCATAAAGAAGCGCTGTCTGGTGCAGGTTGATTTCTTAAAAGATAGTCAGACATGTCATCTTTTAACCTGTTCAAATCATCTATGTTTTTGCCAATTATCGTTTTGCCCAATAATCCTGCACCTGCCTCGCATAATGCACAGCCGCGAACACCAAAATGAACATCACTGATAATTGCCTTATCAACAACTAGAGTAATAGTTACTTTATCCCCGCAAACGGGGTTATTTTTTTCCCCCCAATGGGTCGGCTTGGAAATAGATTTTGACTGCCTTGCAGATTTAGCAAGATCTAATATCTGGCCTTGATATATATCTTGCATTGTAACGACCTTTTTAACCCCATAATAAAATCATATCATGTGTATGATGTATTATTAAATTCTAAAGATATTAAAGAAAATGTTAGGTTGCAGATGATAATAAAAGGTAAATAGCAGCAGCGGCAATGCCATAGGCCAATATAATCGACCAGTGAACCGATTTATACACATTTTCCTCTGGAACATTTGGTGGACGCTGTTTTTTGTTTTCCGAATCCATTTTATTAATCCCCCGATTTCATAAAAATTTTAGACAATATAGTAAAAAACTATGAATTAAAAAAGAATTAATATATTTTCTTTCAACAGTATTTCATAAAAATCTAAAATAGAATAAGTCATATTATTTAAAAATATAAAATTGTCTTAAAAAAACACAGATCAATCTTGCTTATCAATGCATAAACGTTAAGCTAGTGGCATTAATTGAACTGGTTGGTTTTGGCTTAAAAGTAGGTAATGCACACATCATGAAACCCAAAGCATCAAAACAGAAACATGCTACATCTGGTTTGTCTGTAATAGCTTATACAGGATTGATGATTATCTTATGGCTTGTGCTGTCTGGTCACTATACACCCTTGTTGCTTTGGTTTGGTGCTATTAGCTGTATATTTGTTGTTTTTCTTGCATGGAACAGTAATTTTTTCAATGGGGAGTTAAAGCCAGAGCAGCTGTTTGTAAAGGTTCCTGTCTATTGGATATGGCTTGGCGGTGAAATTTTAAAATCAAATATTGCTACTGCAAAAGCAATATGGATGAACAAATTTGATCCTGAGATTTTTTCAGTAAAGGCAACTCAGAAGGATGAAAATGGACTTGCGAATTATGCAAATTCTATAACGCTAACCCCGGGTACTGTTACAGTTTCGATAAATGAGAATATTTTCCTTGTGCATGCGCTAACAGCTGAGATGGGTGATGATGTGCGCTCTGGCACTATGGATAAAAAAGTAACGAAGCTGGCGTTATGATGTTTGTTGCTGTTCTTATTGCCTGTGCTGTTTGTATCGTAATGCTTGTTGCAAGAGCTGCAAGCGGACCTTCTGCTTTTGATAGAATTTTAGCTGTAAATAGCGTCGGCACAATCATCATTTTAGGCATTTCATTGCATGGGTTTGCATTAGGCAGACCAGAATTTGTGGATATTTCAATTTTATATGCCGTGCTGAATTTTCTTGGCACCCTTGCTATCCTTCGGTTTTATCGTAGCTCAGATACCAGCGACGAGGATGTGGTATGAGCTTGATATTAGATATCGCGTCTATCTTGTGCTTTGTGATTGGCACGGTAGCACTTATCACCGGAAGTCTTGGCTTGTTGCGATTGCCAGATGTATATAGCAGAATCCATGCCGCTGGAATAATCGATACAGCAGGCGTTGGTTTTATTGTATTGGGGATGATGCTTCAGGCGGGGTTGTCTCTTACGTCTGCTAAATTAGCATTGATTGTTTTCTTTCTATTTTTTACCAGCCCCATTTCAGGGCATGCGATAGCAATGATGGCACATAAATTTGGCGTAGAGCCTAAGGCACGGAACTTAAAGGGCAAGCCTGACGATACAGGAGAGCCTAATGATTGAGCTTTGGGTCAATGTTTTTCTGGTATCGCTTTTGGTCATTATCACATTCTATATTATGCGTCTAAGGCGCCTTATAGGAATTGTGGCTTTGTCGGGCGCTTATTCGCTAACGGCAGCCGCAATTTTTGTAAATATGGATGCTGTGGATGTCGCTTTTACAGAGGCGGCGGTGGGCTCTGGGATATCGACCATTCTATTTCTGGCGGCATTACGCTATTTACCAGTCGAAGAGGCACATGAAACACGATATCCGGTTTGGAGTTTGTTTTTATGCGGTATTGTTGGATTGATGCTTATAATCGCTGCTTTTGCATTACCTGAATTTGGCGATCCGAATGCTCCTGCACATCTTCATGTTGCGCCACGCTATATCGAAGAGAGCTATCCCTTATTTCATATTCCCAACGTAGTTACCAATGTATTAGCCAGCTATCGGGGTTTTGATACATTAGGGGAGACAGTGGTTGTGTTTACCGCTGGCTTAGGTGTAATTATTTTGCTGACGGGCTCTACTCTTTCTATGCGGTTTAAGCAATCTGCAACATCGTCAGATAATCAAACTGCAAAGTCTGATGAGGAGACCAGAGATGCGTGATAATCCAGTTTTCAAAATCGTCAGCAAAATCTTGTTCGGGCCTATTATCATATATGGTCTATATGTCCAATTTCATGGAGATTATGGACCTGGAGGGGGATTTCAGGCTGGTGTTATTGTTGCCGCTGCTTTTATTCTTTACTCTATGATCTATGGTCTAGAAGAAGGCAGAAAACTTATGCCTGACTGGATTATTCGCTCGGTTATGGCGCTAGGGGTTTTGGTTTTTGGCGGTACAGGTATTGCCTCAATCCTACTTGGCGCGAATTATTTGGATTATAGTCCGTTTGCCTATAAAATTTATAAAGCGCAACATTTAGGGATAATCATTGTTGAATTAGGTGTCGGATTAACCGTGTTTGCCGTTATGCTTGGATTATTTAATGCCTTTGCGGGGTTTAAACCACACAAATGAGTATCAATCTAATCGTGTTATATTGGAATTATATTATTGTTATTATGCTAATGATGGCAGGTCTCTATATCATTATTAGCAACCAGAATTTTATAAAAAAGCTCGTTGGTCTATCCATCTTTCAAAGCTCGGTTTTTATTTTCTATATCTCTCTTGGTAAGGTGTCAGGGGGAACAGCCCCTATACTGACAGGCATTGAAGATACGGTATATTCAAACCCGCTACCCCATGTTCTTATACTTACCGCTATTGTGGTTGGGGTTGCCACCAACGCACTTGGGCTAGCATTAGTGGTGCGAATACAAGAAGCCTTTAAATCGATAGAAGAACATAAATTATTGGCACTTAAAAAAGAAGATGGCCTTAAAGATATACAAATTGAAGATAGTAAAGAAGATAGTGCGGTATAATGCTGATATTAGATAACATTCCTGCATTGCTTGTTGCCATTCCTCTTTTGGCATCTGCTGTGGTATCGCTTCTACCTTCTGCTAGAATTGCTTGGGGATTTGCATTTGTTACTACTCTGATTTGTCTTTATATGGCGTTTGAGCTGGTTGGTATTATATCCTCCACTCAGGCTTTGAGTTATGCCTTTGGCGGCTGGGAGCCACCATGGGGAATCGTCTTTGTATTAGATAGCGCTAATGTCTATCTGGTGTTGCTGGTTGCCTTTGTTTCTGTAATAGCAACTTTGTATGCTTATACCATGTTAGCGCGCGAAATAGCCGTTGAAGATTTACCAAAGGCCTATGCAGTTTGGCTTTTGGCGATTGCAAGTTTATTTGGCCTTGCGATGACTGGAGATGCATTTAACCTTTTTGTATTTTTGGAAATTTCAGCCTTAAGCTCGATTACCCTTATCGCACTTGGGGCTGGTCAGGATAGACGCGCTTTGCTTGCGGCTTATAATTATCTCATCATTGGGGCAATTGGAGCGACATTTTACGTAATTGGTGTTGGGTATTTATATGCTGCAACTGGCTCATTAAACCTGATAGATATTACAGATAGGCTTAATGAGTTAGGAACTAACCAGGCTGCGATAACTGGGCTTGCATTCATGCTTGCTGGTATAATGGTAAAAGCAGGGGTGTTTCCAGTGCATATCTGGTTGCCTGCGGCTTATAGCTATGCGCCATCTGCAGTATCGTCGCTTCTAGCAGCCGTTGCTACTAAGGTTGCGATATATTATTTTGCCCGTCTGTTATTTGGAATTTTTATAGATATAACGCAATTAGTTGATTTCTTTTTGTTATATATATTAATGCCGGTTTCTGTTCTTGCTATTTTCTATGGAACGATAGCGGCTATTTATCAGTCAGATTTCAAACGTCTATTTGCGTTATCTTCTATCGCACAAATCGGATATATCACTTTTGCATTTTCGCTTAATAGCCATTCTGGTATTTCAGCTGGATTTATACATATAATTAATCATGCCTTGATAAAAGGTGCCTTATTTATGGCCGTTGGCATATTTGCATTAGGCATTGGCTCCAGAGCTACAATGTCATCTATGCAGGGTGTCGGAAGGCAGATGCCAATAACCTTTGCAGGTTTTGTGCTGGCAGGGCTTGCCTTAATTGGTGTTCCGCTAACAGCTGGGTTCATCTCAAAGCTCTATTTGTTCAAAGCCATTTTTGAAACAGGGAACGGCTTTTACGTGGCTCTAATTGCATTAAGCAGTGTGTTGTCTGTGTTATATCTGTGGAAGATATTTGAAGTTATGTGGTTAAAGGAGCCAGTGCAACCGCTGAAAATTGACAAAGAACCTGCATCAGCCTATCTGCCGGTTTGGTTGATGGTTGGCGTGATCATGATATTTGGCGTCTATAGCGGTGAGGTAATTTCATCGGGAATAGGGGCTGCAAATGCCCTTATCGGAGCAAGATAAATGAGTGATTTGCAACTCCTATTGGCTATCAGTCTTGTAATGCCACTGCTCTCAGCACTGGCGGTGTTAGTGTTCTCCAACCAGGAGAATATTCGTGATATATGCGGACCCGTTGGTGGATTAATTACGTTTATATCTGCTATTTTTATTGCATCTGCCATAATGGATGGCAAAACGGTATCGATTACCTTATGGCAAATAGCACCTGGTATAGGTTTTAGCTTTGCGGTTACGCCCCTTGGCGCTTTATTTGGTCTTGTAGCCTCTGGGTTGTGGATTTTGGCCTCTATTTATACTGTTGGTTATATGAGAGGCGCCAAGGAGAAAAATCAAACAAGATTTGCTTTTTACTACGCGGTTGCCATTCATGCCGCAATGGCAATTTCTTACTCTGGCAATCTGATGATGCTGTTTATTTTTTATGAGGTATTAACCTTTTCAACTTATCCACTTGTGGCGCATAGCCAGACTAAAGAGGCCAGAAACGCAGGTCGGCTTTATATGGGGATTCTGGTTGCTACCTCCTTATTACTATTTTTGCCCGCAATTTTCTGGGTCTGGACTGTTTCAGGTACGCTAGAATTTACCAAAGGCGGGATTCTGCCTGCTGACTTTCCGCCATTTTTGGTATCTGTCATGCTTGCCATGTTTGCATTTGGCATTGGAAAGGCGGCCTTAATGCCGATACATCGCTGGTTGCCAGCTGCGATGGTTGCGCCAACGCCAGTTTCGGCGCTTCTTCACGCTGTGGCCGTTGTAAAGGCAGGTGTATTTTCTGTTCTTACAATAACAGTATATGTAAAGGCAGGTGTGTTTTCTGTTCTTACAATAACAGTATATATTTTTGGTATTGATTTTCTAAACACAACTGGCAGTGCTGTGTGGCTTGCTTGGCTGGCAGCCTTTTCAATTTTAGCATCCTCTATCATTGCCATTACCAAAGATGATTTAAAAGCCAGACTTGCTTATTCTACGATTTCACAACTTTCTTATATTGTTCTGGGTGCCGCCTTGGCAACAGCAGCTGCAACTGAAGGAGCAGCGTTGCATATTGTAATGCATGCAACCGCAAAAATTACGTTATTCTTTTGTGCTGGTGCGATTTACGTAAATGCTCATATCAAAAAAATCTCGGAATTAGATGGGTTAGGTCCTAAACTGCCACTTATCTTTATCGCATTTTTTCTAGCATCCTTGTCCATTATTGGCATTCCGCCAATGGGGGGAAGCTGGTCAAAGTTTTTGCTTATGGCAGGGTCGGTAGATGCTGGAATGCCGCTTATGCTTGCGGTGCTTGCTATCTCTTCCTTGTTAAACGTATATTATTTGCTGGAGCCTTGCGCCCGTGCGTTTTTCAAGCCGGCGATAAAAGATGTTCATGTTGAAAACCATATTTTAACGATTATACCGCCTGTAGTAACCGCAATGATAAGCCTATCCTTATTCTTTACGATAGACTGGGTAAGACCTCTTACAACCCTGATGGTGATGCCATGAGTAATTTAAATCCAAACCTGAAAAAAATGGGCAATTATGCCAGCATTGCATTGGTGGTTATTGGCATAACACTTATCATTGCTGAATTTTTTGTGCATCGCCATGGCGAAATTGCGCTTGAGGATTTGCCCTTATTTCCAGCTATTTATGGATTTGCAGCCTCTGTTTTTATTGTGGTTGTTGGCATCGGCCTTAGGCATTTGTTAATGAGAAAGGAGGATTATTATGACTGATATTACTCCTGGAATATTAATGATTATAGCGGCTGTATTTGTGCCTTATCTGCCGCATCATATTAGACAAATTTTTATGCTTGGGGCGATAGCATTATCAGCCTTCAGCCTGTCCGCCGGAGCTGGAATTCATTGGAGTGTGAGTGTTTTAGGTCAGGAGTTAATCCTACATAATGCAGATAATTTAACGCTTCCTTTTGGTATTATATTTCACATAGCAGCTGCTTTGAATGTCATTTATGGCTGGCATGAGAAAAAGGCAATGGAACATACAGCAGGCCTTGCATATGCAGGTGCTGCAATAGCCGCTGTTCATGCAGGTGATTTAATAACGCTATTTATTTGGTGGGAAGCAACTGCGATTACTTCTGTGTTTCTTATCTTAGCAAGTGGGACTGAGCGTGCTAACAAAGCAGCCATGCGGTATTTGCTTGTGCAAGTGGCATCAGGGGTAATGCTGCTTGCGGGTGCATCTTTGTATTGGCGTGAGGTTGGATCATTAGCATTTGGAGCCATGGAGCTTGGCAGTCTTGGCACCTGGCTTATTTTTCTGGCTTTTGGTATTAAAGCTGCGTTCCCGCTTTTAAATGGATGGCTACAAGATGCGTATCCAGAGGCCACAATTCTTGGCACAGTAATGCTCTCTGCATTCACAACCAAGCTGGCCATATATGCATTTGCAAGAGGATTTGCAGGCACCGAGTATCTTATTTGGATTGGCGCTGCAATGACTGCTTTTCCGGTTTTCTTTGCGGTTATTGAAAATGATCTAAGGCGGGTTTTAGCCTATAGTTTGAATAATCAGCTTGGATTTATGATTGTCGCAATCGGCATTGGCACCGAGTTGGCAATAAATGGGGCGGTTGCCCATGCATTTGCCCATATCATCTATAAAGCATTGCTGTTTATGTCCATTGGCTCGGTAATGTATAGAGTTGGAACAGCCAAGGCAACGGAACTTGGCGGTTTATATAAATCGATGCCACTAACAATGATATTTTGTATTATTGGTGCTATGTCCATTTCAGCATTCCCTTTGTTCAGCGGATTTACGGCTAAGGCTGTAATAATGAAAGCTGTTGGATATGAAGGGTTGGTATTTGTGTATTTAGTTTTGCTTGCAGCCTCAGCTGGGGTATTACATCATTCTGGCATTAAAATTCCATATTTTACCTTTTTTGGTCATGATAGCGGGCTGCGCCCTAAAGAAGCGCCTTTTAATATGTTGGCGGCAATGGCCATCGCCAGTGTTTTGTGTATCGCGATCGGCGTGATGCCAACACAATTTTATCAGATACTGCCCTATAGTCTTGATTATCAGCCCTATGATGCAAGTCATATTGTTGGCCAATTCCAACTGGTTATATTTGCGATGCTGGCATTTACATTCTTGATGCGGTTTGGATTTTATCCTCCAGAGATCGTATCAACTGTACTTAATTCAGATTGGATATATCGCAGGCTCATTCCTCGGATGGGAAGTCCCGTATTAGCAGCTGCCAATAAACCATCTGTAATGGGCAATAATATTATTGTCTCTTCTGCAAAGAAGATTATGTCAGGCACCTTATATGTATATCAGCATCCGCTTACAGGGCCTGTTGCACCTGGACCAGCGGCCATTGCATTGCTTGCATTATTAATGAGTGTGTTGCTACTTGTAAATCTCTTCTCATAATACGATATCGAGATGAGTATCGTTCTTCTTACAGTTTGACAGGTTGGCAGGTGACAGTTTTCCTTGGTAGTGACATTTTCAGAGGCTCTGGCTATGGTTCTGGGCATCCTTTGAATATACCGCGCATATGGCCCGTTATTGATATTTGTAGAGCGCAAGGATGGCTGCCAGATAAAGATTTCGAGGCAGTACCACCAGCAACCGCAGAAGAATTAGAATGTTTTCATACCAGGGCATATATAGATGCCCTGCTTGACGCCGAGAAAAATCAGGCATTGGATGAGATCCGCTCTAAAAGACACAAAATTGGAACCCACTCAAACCCCATTTATCCAGAGATTTACCGAAGGCCAGCAACAGCAGCCAAGGCAAGCCTAACAGCTGCGCATTATCTGATATCAGGTATTCATACTAGTGTTTTTAATCCTTCTGGTGGAACACATCATGGCTTCCCAGACGCAGCAAACGGATTTTGCTTTGTTAATGATCCAGCCATAGCGCTCACAACATTATATAAAAACACCTCTAAGAAAATAGCCTATATTGATATAGATGCGCATCATCCAGATGGTGTTCAAGATCATTTTAGTCATCTAAAAAGAATGATTTTATTTTCTATTCACGAGGAAGATAGATGGCCGCGTACTGGCAGAAAAGGCGATATTGGTGGCGGAAATGCGCATAATTACCCTTTGCCACGAGGCGCTAATGATGCCGATTTAAACGAGACACTAACCCAT
>ERZ802827.1625-NODE-1625-length-10948-cov-8.73377_pt1 | contig 10948 bp, 4 predicted proteins | sample MGYA00345652_ERZ802827 | MGnify/ENA primary metagenome ERZ802827 (study PRJEB30503, sample SAMEA104212372) | marine metagenome | biome: Westerlies Biome; feature: [SRF] surface water layer (ENVO:00010504) within the epipelagic zone...; material: water... | reverse complement strand
CTACATATCAAGTAATCAAGGTACCTTCCTGATGAGCAGTTGGATTGATAGTGAATAGTATTTGTGATGATTTGTTTTTTATATAGGTGTGTTTGGTCTGCTGGCTTTCTTTTTAACATCTAGCAGTTTTACGGCTGTTGATGCTCCCTGTCTGGCCACTGTGGCTATATAGGTTCTATATCCTCCTTTGGGAGTTCTAGCTTTCTGTTGTTCCTTTTCCGTCTGTGCTTTGTTTCTATCTGTGACGGGTGTTTTATTGTGTGGTAATGGTGTCAATGGTAAATTATTGGGTAATAGGTTGGTGGATGTTCTTCTTTTCTTCATCATTCTTGTTTCCATTGTTCCTGTTTTATTGGTGTTGTATTTGGGGAATTTTTCTGGGTATTTGGGTAATTTAAGCGGTAAACTTAATGGGAAGGTATGGTTACATAAGAATGTTTTGTGTATTTGATGGATAGATGCCTTTTCGCAGTTGAAAAATGTTTCAACTGTTTCATCGTTGTATTGAATGCTGTTGCCGTGATGAAAACTAACTGGTGTTAATTCTAATTTCTGATTTCCTTTTCTTCTTAATGGTTTCTTGTTACAAGTGCAATATATTGATATGTCCATGTCGTAATTGTACACTAGTCCCTTTGTTGAAAAGAGTCTTCTGTGCCCTCCACATTTATTAGGGCTGAAATAATATGTGTTTACGACCTTTTTTGTGATTTCTGTTTGATTTGATTTCCATGATGTATTTATACATGACATGGATAATGCTTTGGGAATAGAGGTCTTCATTTGGAATAATGGATGAACAGGTTTTGTCATTATTTCTTGTTCTGGTGATAATTTTATTTCCTGTTTGAGTGATAATATGTATTTTTCTGCTGCCCTTGTAATATGCCTGTTCTCCTCTGGTAATTTACAATGATTTATCCTGATGTGTCTAATAATGGATCCAATGTTTCTGACGAATGGGTGTTCGTTTTTGTCCTTGATCCAATTCCCTGTTCTGGGAAATGAATGACAGATATGACATATGAAAAAATCCTGGTTTTTAGATGAAGCATAACATGGTCGTATGGATGATAAGATGGGTGTAGACTTTCCTTCTGGTGATCTGTTCAATTCATTGATTTCCTTTAGGAATGTTATATCATTAGGTCTTATTGGTAATGTTTGTTTTTGATACTCCGGTTGTTGTGGTTGTGGTGGTGTATTTGGAGTGTCTGAGTGTTTTGATTGCGCTGAATTGAAGGATTCATTGGTGGTATTGAGTGATGTGTTACTCATGGTGGATTCTTCACTTGTTGTTGCGATGTTGATATTAATTTCATCATTTAAATGGCCTTGGATTTCTGTTTCTGGTATGTCATTGTTGTTTTGATGATGGTTTTCGTCGATGTTTTGTTGTTCCTCATTATTTTGATTGTTTTCATTGTCATTGTTGATTTCTTGAATAGTATGGTTTGTGTCGTTCCAGTCTTCGTCATAGTAGTCTTCATAATTATATGAAGTACTAGATGAAGAAGAAGTCAGTGATTCTGGTGGTGTTATGTTGATCGGTATTGGTCCCATGGGACGATATGGCATTATCCTTCGAATTGCTTGGGCCAAGTTTTGTGCGAATATTGCATTTTCGATGTTTAATACTCTATTTTCTATTTCATTTTCTGTGATGTCTTCTATTCTTTCTGCAAGCAATTGTTCGTTTTCTAATTGTAATCTCTGTGCTTCTGCAATTCTTTCTAATTCTTCTCTTTCTACTATTCTTTCTTGTTCCTCTATTTGCAGTTGTCTAATTCTTTGTTGTTGTGCTATTTGTAATTGTTCCCTGATATATTCATTCTCTATTTCGACTATTTCAAAGTCTGTCATAAAGATGGATGCGGGAAAATTTTCCATGATTCTCCATTTGTGGTGAGGTGTAATCGTCTACTGGCGTATGTTGGGAAAGGCTTAGGTTTTGATTGTCGGATATTTTTGTTTTTCTTTTGTTGCTTTCTAAATTCTTGAAGTTTTTTATCCAGTTTAAGTCGGCTTTCTTCTTTTCGAATATTTATTGAAGATTGAGTATGTAGAATTGTAAATTTGTAGTTTTATAATGGAAGTTATGTTGTTGTATCCAGTATAATGTGTAGGTCCGAATATTGCAAAGATATTCGTGATTAATGATTCTTTTTGCCTTTCTTCAATTATTATTTGGGGATTAATTGTTGATTGTTGATGTTAAATGTTATAGGGGATGTAATAGGTAATATGTCCTTTTTGTGCTTTGTGGATTATGAAGTTATTGTTTGTGATTTCTTTGTTCCTTAGTTTTAGGTGGTGATTTGGTATAATGATCCTAATGTTTATAGAGGATAATGAGGTTTTGTAGCATTTATTTTGCTAGATATGAGTTTCTTGTTGTAGTTTCTTTGTTCTACTTCTTGTCATTCTCATATTTTCTGAATTAGGTGTATCTTTTATTGTGACCTTAATTTCCTTCTTCTCCTTTTGTACAGTATCTTCTTTATCTGGTTCATCGTCTTCGACTGTTATTTTGACTTCTGGATCGTTAATTGAGTTTTGTGGGTCATAAAACTTTAATCTGTTAATGTGTGCTATTCTTTTCCGTCCTCCTTTCTTTTTGACTATGTATGTTAGTTTTGATGTTTTTTCTATGACTTCATATATTCCCCTCCATGGAGTGTAAAATTTCTTGTTTTGTCCTACGGGGGGTGATGGTATATAAAGTAGAACTTTGTCTTTTATTTTGAATTGTCTGAATTTCTTTTTTACATCGAATGCTCTTTTTATTGCTGCTTTTGATTCAATGTCGTTTTCATAACATAGTTTTTGGGCGTATTGTAACATGCGGATTCTATCAGCTATTTCCGACTCGCTATATGTTACTATGTCTTGTGGTGTCCATGGAAATATTGGGTGTTCTCCGTATGTAATGAAATACGGTGATAGATTGGTTGACCGATGAATTTTGGTGTTAAGGCTGAATGTAAGTGCTGGCAAGTATGATACCCAGTCTGTTGTTTGTTCTTCGCAAAAACTTCTGATATATTCTCCTAATGATCTGTGGACCCGTTCAATTATGCCATTAACACTAGGGGAGTAGGGTGATATAATGTGGTGTTTTGAGGCCATTAGTTTTGTAAGTTCTTTTTGGACTTCATTTGCAAATTCTCCACCTCCGTCTGAGACTGATTGTTTATAGAAACCGAATCGGCAAATCCAATTATCCCATAGGGCTTTTGCTACTGTGATTGCTTCTTTGTTCTCTATTGGGACTAATTCTATCCATCTTGAGAATGCATCTGTTATACTTAGGATGTGTTTGTATTTAGATGTTGATGATTTTAAAGGCCCTACTAGGTCAAAATGTATTCTTTGGTTTCTTGCCGTAGGAGGTCCCCATGGTCGTAATGGAACTTTGTTGTTCGAATTGTCCCTATTGTTTTGTTGATGGCATATTTTGCATAGTTTGATATGTCCTTCAATGTCTTGAGCCATTGATGGCCAAAAATATTTAATGGCTATTGCTTCGAATGTTCTTTCCTCCTTCCAGTGTCCCCCTAATGTTGATCCATGATGATTTGCCATGATCATAGTTTTTAATCTTTCAGGTACCCATAATCTTTTGGTCGGTAATCTTTTTGTTTTTCCTGAATATATGTATAATAATCCATTATCGGTGTCTATGAATGATCTGGACCCATATAGTTTCACTATTGTTTGCATGTAGTCTGATAATGAAAGTTTTTGTTTCTTTATCCATGCTTTTATTGCTTTACATTGGGCATCTTCTGATTGTTCGTATTTCCAATGTAAGTCGCTCATTGCTTCTGGTAATGCGTCAATAATGGATGATGCAGCAACTGGAATTGGGCCTTTTGTTTCCCTTTGTGCCTGTCTTGATAGTGCATCTGCTGGCATTTCTGTTCCAGTTATGTGAATTAGTGTGAGTTCCATGACTGATAATTTAAATAATAAAGCGTCTGCTGTTGTTTTCTCTCTTCTTGATGCTTTTACTATTGGCATGTGATCGGTGAAAGCCGTTATCTTGCTATTTTTGATAAATGTCATGAAGTGTTCTAATGCTGCCACTAATCCGCATAATTCTGCGTTGTATGCATTGTATCTGGATTCGGAATCTCTGAATTGTCTTGAAAAGTATCCAATTGCCTTAGTTACTCCTCCCTGTACTTGAGTAAGTATGGCACCTACTCCGCCGCGTACTGGTGGTTCCGCATGAGGTTGTCCAACGGATGCATCAACAAATAGTTGGAATGGAAGTGAAAAGTCTGGAAATGCTATTACAGGTCTTGATGCTATAATATTTCTTAATTTGTACCAAGCATCTGCTGCTTCTTTTGGTAGATCTCCCGATAATTTATAAGATCGCCATGGGTGGTTGGAGCTTGTTATATCCGACAATGGTCCCGCGATCATTGCGTAGTTGTCTATGACATCTGCGAAAAATTGGAATAATCCCAAATGTGACTGTATTTCTTTGATTGTTCTTGGTAGTGTCATAGATTTTACAGCTTCTGCTTTGTCTGCGTCTGGTGAAATTCCTTTTTCTGATAAATTGTACCCTAGCCATGAAAGAGAAAGTAGGCCCAAAATGCATTTTTGTAGGTTGAGTTTCATACCGTGGTATCTGCATTCTGCAAATACTTCGTTCAGTAGTTTGATCATGTCCGTATGATTTGTGGTGGCTCCAATCAAGTCGTCTACATATGTGATTATGTTTGGTATGTGTCTGAATATAATCTGGCAAAGCTTGGAAAATGATGCACTTGCACCCTTAAGTCCTTGGGGCATTCGTGCCCAGCTGTATTGTGCGTTTTTAAATGGTAATGTAAAGCTGGTAAGTTTTTGACTTTCTTTTTCCAGACTTAAACAGTAAAATGCACCTGTAAAGTCCAATTTACTCCATATTTTGGGCTTGAGTCTTCCTACTGCCACTAATGATTCTCTGACGTCTTTGATTGTGTATTTGTCGTCTTTGGATGCTGCATTTCGTTTCCTAAAGTCTTGTACGAATCTCTTCTTGCCTGGGTTTGGTCCTCCTCTTCTAGCTACCATAAAAATGGGAGTGTTGTTATTGCTGGGTTGTTGGATAAGTATTCTTGCTGCTGTTAAGTGAGTGGACATTTCGTCTAATGCTTCTTCGTCCCCCACTGCTATTTTGAATTGTTTGACATATACTGGTTCGTTGGTTGTTGGTTCTATCTTGTGTTCCCAATGTGGTGTGTGGCCGACGTCATATTTGTGTAATGAAAATACATCCCAATTTTCCATTATTAGTTGTTCATATTGAGGTACCCATTCCTTGTCGATTCCTGATGTATTAAATTGATTCTTCAGGTTAGTTCTCACTTCAAAGGACGGTTGCTGTCTTGGTTTGGTTCTTGATCCTGGTGGTTCCAGGCCTGTCGCTTGGAGTAATGATGATGCTTCCTCAAATTGTTGCGATACGGAAGAAATATATTCTTCCGGTGTTGGGTCCATGTATTCTGGTTCATCTGATGCTAAGTGATGATTGTGTTCGTTATTGTTATCCTGCTTCAATAATCCTGCCATTTTGGCTGCTGAGACTGTTTGGTCTTTAAGAAATAATGCCCTTAGTGTGTCTTTGTGAATCTCCACTGGATTGTGATATCCTAATTCTAAATCGTGCGCTACTATTCCAGGAATTGGTCTATTTTGTAACAGGGATAATGTACCCGTTGAGGAGTTTTTTATGGTGACTCGAATGGTGTTGTTGTCTTCAATTGTGTACAACCCTTCTGGTATTTGTGGGAATGGTGCAAACCCGGATGTCAACATTATTGTTGTTCCTGGTTTATATGTCATTCTATGATTTTCTGTAATGATTTGTACGTGAATAGTTTTTTGATCTGTATATAGTATGTCTACATCCTCTGTGGGTTGTACTGCGAACATAGCTGTGTTATTTTGTGTCAGATCTTTGTTGTTACTGTCATTCGTTACGATTGATGAGAATGCCTCACATACTATTGGCTTTTGACATAGGCTGACTGGGAAGTATTCATTCGGTAGGAATATTGTATTGTTGGATTTAAAGTCTATAATGGCTCCGTGTTGTTGTAGAAAATCTGTTCCTAAGATTAGTTTTGACGATAGATTGTTGGTCATGTGGATATTGATTTTTTCATTTTTTATTGGATATGGTAATGGATCATCCACTGTTATGTTTGCTTGGAAGCATCCTAATGTGGGTCTTTTTGTATTATGTACGTCCGTGACGTTAACTGGGCTGGCTATTGGGAATTTATTTTTTAAATTTTGAATTAGGGAACTATCCCCGATACATATGCTGCTTCCTGTGTCCACTAAAGCCTGGATGGCCAGGTTATTATCCAGCTTTATTTGTAAATGTGGTCTTTTGTGGTAATTTGGTTGTTGTGCGCGATTGTTCTGATATGATGCTGAAGTTATGTGTTCTTTCAGCACATGTGGTTGAAAGATATTGTTTTTGGATTGCCTGTACTCCGAGTGTACAGGCGTGGTGTTGATAGGTAGCATTACAATGGGTTACCTGACATAGGTGTCAGGTTGTTGGTTTGGCCATGGAAGGTTCTGAAGTGTTCTTGTGTGATATGTTGATCAGTAAGCATAGCTTGGCAATTGGAATATGGACATGGGGTAGCTTCAATTACATTGGCTGAAGCTATTTTTGGTGTTTGTTGTCCATTTTGTGTTCCATATGGTACTGTGTTGGGTATAATTTGATCATGTTCCATTCTAGTATTATGTGCCGGTGGATGTTGTTGCATTGCTACCTGGTAGTTCCATGGAACGACGGGGTATGGTGGGGCATATTGCTGTATTTGGGCGATTGGTGTAGCCGCCGATGTTACCGCGTCTGTGGTATTTGTCTTAGGTTGTTTAGGAATTTTTGGTGGTCTAGGGATGTCCCTGTCTGGATGGACAGTTCTGTTTAGTCCTGCTGCTCTATCTGCTTTCTTAATTCCACAAATTTCTCGTTTGTGTGATGGTGTACCGCAATAGTTACATAAAGGGTGTCCTTGTGGTGATAATATTACTTTTCCGTCTGGGGTTTGTTTGTAATTATTATATCCTCCATCCTGTATATCTTTGGATTGTATAGAAGGCTTGAATGGTTGGCGTGAATTTCTTCCACCCCTTCCTCTCATTCCTCTACCAAATCCTCTACCTCTGCCTCCTCCCCTTTGTCCTCTAATTGAGGTAGTAGCTGCGCTTGTATCAGCTTCCTCTTGCGGAAGGTTATTCTTGTTCATATCAAAATAATCTGATAATTCCAATGCTGATACGTTGGCATGTTTTTTGCCATCGTTGGCTGGGTTGCAGGCTGCTGTGAATGTTTTGCCTGTTGTTGTATTCCTTTGCCAGTGTTGTACTGCCACTTCGAGTTCTGGGAATGTTATATTTCTTAAATTTACGTTGGTGAAATCGCAGTGAATTTTGAATTCCTCACATAACCCATCTGTGGCTAATTGTATCATTTCAGCATTTCTGAGAACTTGGTTGCCTTCTGCTCCGATGACTTCTATTACTTCTAGTACTGGTGGATTGGCGTTGGGATTAGCCTGTACTGGGGCCACTGCTTCTATTCCATCCAATTCTTCTATGCTCCACTTCATGTGAGCATAATTTTCGTATTGTATGATGAATTCGTCCAGGAAATTCGAGCATGTTTGTTTTGGTTTTTGTTTTTTGAAAGTTGATAGGAATTTGTCAGCGTCTGATAGATTGACGAGTTTTTGATATAGTAGTGTGAGGTAATGTCTTAGACATTGATTGGGCAAGACCAGTGGTTCTGCTCTTCTTGGAAGTACTGCTGGTCTTGCTGGTATTAAAGGTTGGAATGGGACTTCTATTACTTCGTCGATTTGGGGAACTGCGGGTTGGAATGCTACGAATGGTTGTGGTGGAATTGCTTCTAAATCTTCCTCAATTTGTGGTTGTTCGGGTATTGCTGCTTGAAATGGTACACCTGGCACGTGTTGGACTGCTTCCACCCGTTCTTGATAAGGAAGGTATTCCTGGGCTGCTTGTTCTGGTTGTGCGCAATAGTGATCTGCGTTGATATAGTTGAGTCCTGGTACGTCTAGCATTCTTTTGACTTTAATAGCAGGTTCGCCTCTGATACAGTGGATTATTATTGACCCCATTTCCAATGATGGGATCATGTGTGAGTTCTTATATTTGTCGGCTTTTCGTAACCATCTTACTATGTTTTGTGAAGGTTTGTCCTCAAATGTTCCATACTGTGCTAGGAAGTTTATCTTATGTTTTTCCACTGTAATTTGTGTGGCGCCAGAAGCTGCTGCTTGTCCTTGTTGGACCATGTTGGCTACCGCGTCCATGATTGGTAAAGTGTGGCTTTGATGCGGTCAGTGAAGGTTCCAAATTTGTTTTTTGTGCTTAACCAATGTAAGATGGTAAGTCCAGAAATTTGATTATTACCTGGAAATGCCAAATGTGATTATGAGATGGGGTAAATCCAATGGTCCAATAATAATTATCCTAATATCTGCGTGGCGACCGTAGCAGCGATAACCGCTCCGACCGTCCCCACCAAATTCAGGTACGCTCGATCGATGCTATTAACTTTTATCAGAAGTACGCTAAATAAGTAAGACCAGAAATTCGTTCATGGCTTACTCCTATGCGTTTTCGTGATTCGATAATAGTCAATAAGTTGAGTCCTTCTGCCTTGAATTGGAGAGAGAGACTGAATTCGTTTTATTTCAGTTTCATTTGTATTGGCCAGTTACAATCTCTTTGTTCTTTTAAGGGGGGAAGGTCTTTGTTAAAGCCTTCTCCTTTCTCGGCATGCCGGTATTTTTCTTTGTCTAATTTATAGTGTAAGGTATGTAGGCATTATCATTGAAACATTTTCTTTTATCGGAACATCTCAAAGGGTTATCGTGAAACCTTGTGATTTTGATTTCCATGTATTGATTATCCTATAAGTCTTTCCCACCAAGATGAAAAAGGACCTACTCTCCAGAGGGTGCTACCGCTTCTGGTGATGTGAATGGATTCAGAGGCTGTAGTTGATGGTGTGAATTTTCTGCCAATGAGTGGGATGAATCATTGGTTGGGAGGGTTGGTTTGAAATGTTCTGGGATATAATTAAAGAAATTCATCAGGCATATAGTTAGTAACATAATCAATGTCGTAAATATAAAAAACAATCCAATGGAATGAATAAGAACGGTGTGTGATCCAAAGATTCTTATGCCGTGATCTTCAATGGGATATGTCAAATTGAGGAGATGATCCAATGGATGAGGTTTTCTTGTGATCAATTTGTTTATTGTCTTGTCAAATTTGATTGCCATGTTTAGCCAGTCTTTTGTGAATAGGGTAACTTTATTGATTTTATCGGCGAATGATGCACTTGAGGCTATTGTTGATTTTGGTAGTAGTGTGAATGATTTTGTTGTTATTTTACATTGACTGATATCGTTCATGTTAATCAGACCGTAGTATTCATCACTAAAAGGTTTTTTGTTGTCACATTCGATCATGGTTCGAGTGGGTTGTTTGAAGAAAAGGTAATGAAAGGGTCCAAATGAATATCTTACTCTGTCATCTGCTTTTTTCATGGTGCATCCTTCTGTTCTGTTATTCATAAGAGAAATTTGGCAAGTAGGTTGGTGGTTGATCCTTTTGTGACATAGATAGTTGTTGTTATAGCGCTCGCAGAGGTTGTCCATATCTGTTTGAGTGACGAAGACATTCTTTATGTCAGGATATAATCCCGAGTCATCTGAGGCTATAATGCCTGGCTTTAAATCCCATTGCACACTTATATTGTTATGAAACCACGGTATGTTCATGAATTCATATGCTTGCATTGTTTGACTTCTGTCAATCATTGGCAAGGATATTAGGGCATACCAAGTTGTGTGTGTAGCAAACGTTGTTACTGGGCACCTTAGTATGTCTGCTGGTTGGTTTACTATGACTTGAAGATCTTTCTTGTTAGCCATATCTTGAGTTTGTTGGATAAGTTTTTGTGCTTGTAATGGGTCAAGTAATTGGTGAGTCAATTTTCCTTGTACTAATGGCGTAATGGAGTTTAATAATTCCATAATAGTTTCATCAGCGATGTCAAGGGCCGAGTTAATGGATGTTATAAGGTGAGCTGTGGATAAGTAATATGTCATTGTTGTGTTGATTGCCTTCATAATGGTATCAATTCTGTCTGCGAAGTTATCAAATTTTGATTCCAGTCTTGATGTTTGAAATGCTAGATTTTTGACTGATTTTTCGATTTTGTCCAAGGATTTTGGGGATGAAAAGATACTAACTATTCCGTCTATTATAGTGGTAAGGCATTTGTATACGTCTAGTTTGATGTCGACGTGTACGCTCCTTTTTGTTTTTGATGTGATATTTGTTGATGGTATTTTTGGTTTTTTGAATTTCTTATTGACGGATTTCAGATCTGCTTCCAATGTTTGAAGGTTTCGTTTGACCTTGTTTCGTTTGATAGTCATGAAGTTAATAACTCTGTCTTCTCCTGAGTATTGTCCTACAACGATTACTTGTCTTGCTTTATGATATTTGAGAAATGTATTGGTCATTTGAAGGGCAAATTTTCCCCTCTTTATTGCAGCGGCAACATTCAAATTGATTAGTACCCCTGCGAAGTCGTTTTGAGGGTGTAGTTGTCCTACGGGAACATACATAGTATTGATCTGTGGTACTGTGATGTTCTTTGTGTTGATTGTTTGAATGTTGAGGATAATGATTGTAAAGGAAACCATTGTTATTCCATAAGTTGTAAGGTGCATGATGAAATGAAGCGCTGCTGGCATCAATTTCTTCGTGTTCATTACAGATGAGGATACCAGTTAGAAATATTACCGCACAGTGGTTGCCAGAGGAGCTGAAGAAGAAGCCAATATTTTCACAAAGACAGCAACATCAAAGCCCA
>ERZ802827.1621-NODE-1621-length-10952-cov-7.86501_pt1 | contig 10952 bp, 9 predicted proteins | sample MGYA00345652_ERZ802827 | MGnify/ENA primary metagenome ERZ802827 (study PRJEB30503, sample SAMEA104212372) | marine metagenome | biome: Westerlies Biome; feature: [SRF] surface water layer (ENVO:00010504) within the epipelagic zone...; material: water... | reverse complement strand
CAGTAGATAGAAGGAAGGGGTGATTCGAAGTAACTGAACTGGCTGCATCAAATTTAATAATATCACCTTCTTTGACATATATTATAAAATCTGTTGTTTTAGGATTTATTTGATCGACAAGGTAGTTTGAACTACCTTCATTTGAAAGTGAGTAAGTTGTTGTTCTTAAATGTTCCTCATTATCTACTATTAAACCTCCATCCCATGATGTATTTTCAGCAATCCAACTATTAGTATTAAAAATTAATTTGTCTATTTCAGTGGCATCTGCAGTACCGTCAACAACTGACTCCATTAAATCTTCTAACTCCTTAACGCCTACCGCTACAAATGATGAATGTGTATTAGATGTATCAGCATAAATTTTTTGTAAAAAGGATGATATACCTGCTGAAAGATCAACCAATTGATCACTCGTTGGATTAAAATCCGCATCTAAATTTGCAAGCATATCTTTTATGAAAGTGGTATCTGCAAGTGATGTTTCATCTCCAGATCTGTTATAAATATTATCAGCAGCAATCCAAAAAGGCTGCTTATCTTCATATGTGTGAATTTCTTTTAAAACTTCACCAAGAACAACCATCTGTGAATATACTACTGCCACTTTGTTATTAGTTTCTATGTTTAGATTATCAAAAGGATCATCAAATCTAATCATAAAGTCTGAATTTATTCCTAGTTTGGATTTGAAAACTTCATATTCAGTGTTGTTATCGTAAACAAGCATCATTGTGCTCATTGGCGAGATAATAAAATTTTGATCTGTAGTAGGCTGACCTATTGCAAGACCCTCATCTGTTAATATCTCCCAATTGGTATTAGGATCAAAACCACCTTCAGTTTTAATAAATCCAGAAGGGTTACCATCTACAACTAGCTGAAAGGTACCATCTTGAGCAGATGTTGTATTAAACTGAGCTTCGCTACAAACATCAGATATACTTTCAACAAAACATACTGAAGCTGATTGTATAGGACCAGAGGCAAGTATCTTACCGTCAAAATTTTCAGAACTTGTATCATCCGAGGTGTCATTTGTAACATTTATATTGAACATCATATTATCAGTTGCGGTCCCATCACTTACTGTAGCGATGATTGAGTAAACATTATCGGTATTTTCGTCAGAAGGAGCTTCATAATCTGGTGCAGTTATGAAAGCTACAATTCCAGATGTTTCTCCAATGGTAAATAAACTTGAATCAGTTCCTGAAATTGAAAAGGTGAGTGCATCACCATCAGCATCAGATGCAGTTACTGTAAATGCTGATGTTTGATTTTCTTGCACGCTAATATTCGCACTCGCATTTGTTATTTCAGGTGAATAATTGCCAGTACCATATCCTGGATTGGAGGAGTTGTATGAACTTCCACCGCCGCCACCACCACCGCATGATGTTATTGCGAAGAAAGTTATTAATAAGATCGTGTAATTTTTATCTGCCATAATTTATACCCATGTTTTAAAAAACCCGGGCGTGCTTAGATTAACGTTTAATAGATGCCTCGAAAAAACAAATTCTAAGCCAAAGCAGGTTTGTATTGCTCGATATTAATTTTTTTTGGAGAGGAGATAGTATCAATATTCTAATAGGGGAGAACATAGATCTATAAAAATGTAATATTCAAGCAATACTTGTAGCGAATACTATTTTAGCTGCTCAATATTTGTCAAATTTTTTATAATTGTTGATTTTATAGGATATATTAAGGTATATATTTGTAGTTTTGCTACAAAATAAAAAAAAATTATTTACCTCTAATGTGTCCATTTCCATTAACTAAGTATTTAAAACTAGTTAATTGATCTACACCGACAGGACCTCTTGCATGAAATTTTCCTGTAGCTATTCCTATCTCACCACCCAAACCAAATTCACCACCATCTGCAAATTGTGTAGATGTATTATGCATAACTATTGCGCTATCTATATCTTTTTGAAATCTCACTGCACGATTAAGGTCTTCAGTAAGAATTGATTCTGTATGACCTGACGAATAGCAGTCAATATGCTCAATAGCTTGAGCAAAATTATCTACTATTTTTATGCTAACTATTGGTAACAAATATTCTGTAGACCAATCTTGATCTTTTGCTTCAATAATATTCTCATTAAACATTTGTGTTTTAACACAACCCCTAATTTCACACGCTTGAGCTTTAAGAGCATTAATAAGCTTAGGCATAAATTCATTAGCTATCTCATCATGCACTAAGATCGTTTCTACAGCACCACATATACCCGGCCTTCTCATTTTTGCATTTATACAAACATCAACTGACCTATCTAGATGGGCTGTTTTATCAACAAAAATATGACATATGCCTTCAAGATGGGCAAATACAGGTACTCTTGCCTCTTCTTCAACCATAGCCACCAGACTTTTGCCACCTCTTGGAACAATAACATCAATTGATTGATTTATTCCATGCAGCATTTTTCTTACAATTTCTCTGTCTGTATTTTTAATGATTTGAATCGTATTTTCATCAATATTTGCTTCTTTAAGACCTTTGACCAATGATTTATGAATTGCTAAGCAAGAATTAATACTATCTGAACCACCCCTTAATATCGATGCATTTCCGGCTTTCAATGACAAAGCACCAGCATCAGCAGTTACATTAGGCCTGCTTTCATAAATAATACCAATTACACCTAAAGGTGTTGATACTCTGGATATTTGTAATCCATTTGGCCTTTGCCAAGAATCTAAAATTTTTCCAACAGGGTCTTTAAAAGACTCTATTTCATTTAGAGTATTAGATATAGCAGTTATTCTTTCCTCATTTAATTCCAAACGATCAATAAATGACTCTGAAAGGTTTTTTGTTTTACTATTTTCAATGTCTAATTTATTTGCATCTAATATGTCTTTTTTATCAGCAAGGATATTTTTAGCCATTGCTGTAAGAGCATAATTTTTTTGCTCACTTGACGCTTTGGCAAGACTACTTGCTGCTTTTTTTGCATTGGCGCCAATTTTTTCAATATTCATATTTTCAACCATCATGATTTGATTATAAATTTCGTTGATTTTGTTTTTTTATTACTAAGGCTTTTTATGGGGCTTTCCTTCAAACCAGAGGTAATAATAACTGAGCATTTAAATTTCATACATATTTCTGCAGCTTTAATTTTAGAAATCATTCCACCTTTACCAAGCTTTGAAGCAGCACCCGCCATATCTTTTATTTTTTTATTAATTGACCTAACTTCCAAAACTAAATCATCGTTCTCATTATTTTTTGGTGGCTCTTTATATAAACCATCTACGTTGGATAGTAAGATTAAATGATCTGCCTGAACTAATTTTGCAATTTGTGCAGCAAGAATATCGTTATCACCAAATTTAATTTCATCAGTAGAAGTTGTATCGTTCTCATTGATTATTGGAACACAATTAAAATTTAATAAATTTTTCAAAGTAGCCATAGCATTATTTGATGATTTTTTATTTTTTATATCAGAAGGCGATAGGAGTATTTGTGCTACCTGTTTCTTATGTTTTTTGAATTCATTTTGCCATGCTGTCATTAATTCTATCTGACCTCTTGCAGCAACTGCTTGGGACTCATTTAAAGTTAAATCATTATTAAGATTTAATTTTCCTTTACCAAGTGAAATCGCTCCAGATGAGACAACAATAACTTCTTTTTTTAAATTTAGTAACCAGACTATATCTTTAACTACATTTTTCAATACAGACTTATTTACTCCACCTTTTTTATTAGTTAGAAGAGATGAGCCAAGCTTTATTACAATTTTCTTACTTTTTTTCATGCTATTTATTTTTATAAAACATGATTATAGGTATGCCCAAAACATAAACAAGCATTAAAATATATAAATCTTGTGACAATAAATTAGATTAATGGTGCCCCATGCCTGAGTCGAACAGGCACTCCCGAAGGAACGCGATTTTGAATCGCGCGCGTCTACCAATTCCGCCAATAGGGCACGCATGGCATTGTAGCCAAGTATGAACTAATTTAAAATCAGCTTCTCATGAAAACCTCAGATTTTAACTATCATCTGCCTGATGAGCTTATTGCAAATTATCCTCTTAAAAAAAGAAGTTTAAGCAGATTACTTGTTTTTAAAAATGATATTGATCATATTTTTTTTAAGGACATTATTAAATATTTTCAAGAAGGTGATTTATTGGTTGTAAACAATACATCAGTAATTCCTGCAAGAATTTTTGGGCATAAAGAATCTGGCGGATTTGTAGAGGTAATGCTTGAAAGAGTTATGGAAGACAACAAAGCATTGGTTCAAATTCGCTCTGCTAGAAGTCCAAAAATCGGCTCATTTTTAAATTTAGAATCATATAAGGCAAAATGTATAGATAGAAAAGATAATTTTTTTATTCTCCAGTTTAATGAACCACCTTTAGATATTTTTAACAAAATTGGTCATATTCCTTTACCCCCTTACATAAAAAGAAAAGATGAGGAAATTGATAGGAATAGATATGCTACTGTTTATGAAGATAAAAATTTACAAGAATCAGTTGCTGCGCCGACTGCAGGACTTCACTTTGACGATGAATTATTGAATTCAATTAAACAAATCGGTGTGAAAATATCTACTATAAATCTAAGTGTTGGTGCTGGTACTTTTCAGCCTGTAAAAGTAGAAAACATCAAAAATCATGATATTCATGAAGAATACTTAGAGGTTAGTCGAGAGGTTATGACGCTTGTTAATCAAACAAAACAAGCTGGCAAGAAAGTTTTTGCAGTTGGAACAACAGCTACAAGAGCACTTGAAACGGCATTTTCACATGGAGATATGAATGGGTATAAAGGTTATACAAAGCTTTTTATTTATCCTGGTTACAAATTTAAAGTGGTTGACAATCTTATAACTAATTTTCATCTTCCCAAGTCCTCTTTATTAATGCTTGTATCAGCATTCATTGGATATGAGAATATGAAATATATTTATGAAACGGCTGTTAAAAAGAAATATAGATTTTTATCATATGGTGATGCCATGTTATTAGAAAAAAATGAAATTTAATATTAAAAAAACTTCTGATTTTGCTCGCAATGCAGAAATACAATTTGAAAGAGGAACTATTAACACACCAGCTTTTATGCCTGTTGGCACCAATGGAACTGTAAAAGGATTAACGGTCGAAGACCTTAAATCAACTGGATCGGAGATAATTTTAGGCAACACATATCATCTTATGTTACGGCCAGGTGATGAAGCTATACGTGATTTAGGTGGATTACATAAATTTTCAAATTGGGACAGGCCTATTTTGACGGACTCAGGTGGTTTTCAAGTGTGGAGTCTTGGTGATTTAGTAAAAATATCTGAAGAGGGTGTTAAATTCAGTTCACCATATGACGGTAAAAAAATATTTATGACACCTGAGGATTCTGTCAAGATTCAAGAAAATTTAGGATCTGATATTGTAATGGCTTTTGATGAGTGTACTGATTATCCATCATCATACGATCAAGCAAAAAAATCTATGGAATTATCTATGAGGTGGGCCAAAAGGTGCAAAGACGCTCATAATTCCAAATCTGCTTTATTTGGAATTGTCCAGGGCGGCATGTATGAAGACTTAAGAGAAGAATCCTTAAATACATTAGTTGATATTGATTTTGATGGAATTGCACTTGGAGGTTTAAGCGTTGGTGAGTCTAAAGAAGAGAAAACTATGATTTTGTCTTTTATGGCAGATAAACTTCCTCAGGATAAACCAAGATATCTTATGGGTGTAGGCAAGCCTGAAGATATTGTTGAGGCTGTTAGATATGGGATAGATATGTTTGATTGTGTTCTTCCGACAAGAAATGCTAGAAATGGACAGCTAATTACCTCAACCGGAGTAGTCAATATAAGAAATGCTCCTTATAAATTGAGCGAAGATCCAATTGATAAAAACTGTAATTGCAAGGTCTGTAAAAATTACTCAAGAGCTTATCTAAATCACTTAGATAGAACTAATGAAATACTTGGGAGTATTTTATCAAGTTATCACAATATTTATTATTACCAATCACTAATGAAAAATATGAGAGAATCAATTTACAACAATAAATTCGCGAACTTCTTAAAAGACTTCTATAATATGCGAAATTTAAAAATGCCCGATGGGCCAATATAGGACTTATTATGGAACCAACTCAACCTTCATTATGGCCAACATTTATTATATTTGGCGGTTTGTTCTTATTTATGTATTTTATGATCATAAGACCACAAAACAAACGAAATGCACAAATAAAAGATATGCTATCAAAGCTTGAAAAAGGTTCAGAAGTTATTGCTGCAAGTGGAATACTTGGTAAGGTAAAAGATATAAGTGGAGCATATGTATCAATAGAAATTAGTGAGAACAATGTTATAAAATTGCAAAAATCAGCTATTGCAAATATTCTGCCAAAAGGCACAATCGACGCTATAAAATAATTAGTCGTGAATAGGTTTTCTTTTTCTCAGTATTTTCTAATAATCACTGTACTAGTGTTGGGATTTATCTATGCATTACCTAACTTGTATCCAACACAACCATCAATACAACTTGCTTACACAGATACAGGAAAGTCTGCTGATCAATCTTTGTTGAATGAAATACAAAATACTCTTGATGAAAGAAATGTTGAGTATGACGAAATTCTTTTAAGAGATAATAAAATTGTTTTAAAGTTTCAGAACATTGACCAGCAGCTTGAATCAAAAACCATTCTCCAAAATAAGCTGCTCGATAGAGTCATTGTTGCTTTAAATCTTGAACCAACAACGCCAGATTGGTTAAAAGACTTGGGTGGAAAGCCCCTTAAACTTGGTTTAGATTTATCGGGAGGTGTTCACTTTCTTCTTGAGGTTGATATTGATACAGCACAACAAGGAAGATTAGAGTTATTGTTAGATACTTATAGAAAAACCTTTAAAGAAGACAGGCTTAAGGTTAATAGCTCAGGAATTAAAGACTTAAAACTTCATTTTACATTTCAAGATCGTGAAAGCTATAACAAAGCTTTAGCAAAATACAAAACAGATAGCCCTGGTATAAATGGAATCCAGTATGTAATTACAGAAAGACCATCTTCTAATACATTATTGTTGGAATATTCTGATATCGCTTTAAGAGAAATAAGAGATTATGCTGTTGGACAAAACTTGGTTACTCTAAGAAACAGAGTAAATGAACTTGGTGTTTCAGAACCAATTGTTCAAAGGCAAGGCGCAAATCGAATTGTCGTTCAGCTTCCAGGAGTTCAAGATCCTACAGCTGCAAAAAAAATTATTGGTAAAACTGCAAATTTAGAGTTTCGACTTGAAGCTAATTCAAGAACATCACCTTTAAGAAAGGAAGAATTTAGTTTCAAGGACAATGAATATGCAACTGCATCATTGGAAAAAGCTGTTGTTGTAACCGGTGATAGAGTTACAAATGCGAACACTGGTTTCGATGAAAGTGGCTTGTCTCAAGTAAATATTACACTAGATATGCAAGGCGGCAGGGCTATGCAAAAAGCAACATCAGGAAATATTGGAAGAGGGCTAGCGGTTTTATTTGTTGAACAAAAAAGCAAATCAGAACTAATAACCGATGCAAATGGCAACAGCATAATTGAGCAAACATCATATATTGAAAAAAATATTATTAGTCTTGCTACCATTCAAGCAGTTCTAGGAACTAGCTTCAGAATTACAGGTGTAGGTTCACCTCAAGAAGCAAGTGAACTAGCATTATTATTAAGAGCTGGCGCTCTTGCTGCCCCAATGAAGTTTGTTGAAGAGAGAACAGTAGGACCAAGTCTTGGTAAAGAAAACATAGAATTAGGAATGAAATCTATTGTTATTGGATTAACCCTAGTTGTTCTTTTTATGGCTTTTTATTATCGAGTGTTCGGCTTAGCAGCAAACATTTCACTTTTTATTAATCTAGTTTTAATAACCGGAATAATGTCACTCTTAGGTGCCACTTTAACTTTACCTGGTATTGCAGGTATTGTTTTAACTGTTGGTATGGCAGTTGACGCTAATGTCCTAATTTTTGCAAGAATTAGAGAAGAGCTTAAAGAGAAAGATCCTCAATCAGCAATAAGAGATGGTTTTTCTAGAGCTTTTATAACAATTTTAGATGCAAATATTACAACTCTAATTGCTGCGCTTATTTTGTATGTTATTGGCACAGGCCCAGTAAAAGGTTTTGCTATAACTCTTTCAATTGGAATTATTACTTCTATGTTTACAGCTATTATGTGTACTAGGGCTATAGTAAATCTTGTATATGGCAATAAAAATATTAAGGAATTAAAAATATAATGAATTTTAAATTTCAATTTATGAAATATAGAAAGGTTGCAGGCATAGCATCACTTATTATCTTTTTAGTTTCAGTTCTTTCACTATCTTTTCGTGGGCTTAGTCTTGGACTAGATTTTAGTGGTGGAACATTAGTCGAGATAACCTATGAAAATCCAGTAAATCTAGAGGCAATAAGAGAAACCTTGGTAATAAACGGTTTTCAAGATTCTCAGGTGGTTAATTTTGGAACCAACTTGGATGTACTAATTAAGGTAGCTGATCAAAACGGCAATAGTTCTATCGGCGATGCCGTTTATAGCTTGCTCAATAGTAATGGTTTTGTAGGGGAGCTAAAAAGAGTTGAATTTGTTGGACCCCAAGTTGGAGCCGAATTAAGAGATCAGGGCGGCCTAGGAATGTTAGTAGCCTTATTTATGATACTTATGTATGTGGCATTTAGATTTCAATATAAATTTGCTTTGGGTGCAGTAACGGCTTTAGGCCATGATGTTGTCATTATATTGGGTTTATTTTCTATCTTTGCTTGGGATTTTGATTTAACAGTATTAGCAGCGCTATTAGCTGTAATCGGTTACTCCTTGAATGACACTATCGTAGTTTCAGATAGAATTAGAGAAAATTTTAGAACTCAAAGAGAAATGGAACCTCAAGCTATGATTGACTTATCTCTTAATCAAACACTAGGAAGAACCATCGTCACATCATTAACAACCTTGCTAGTCCTATTCGCATTATTCATCTTTGGTGGAGAAATGATAAAAGGTTTTAGTCTTGCATTAATACTTGGAGTGTTGGTTGGAACATATTCATCAATATATGTTGTTGCTAATATGCTTATGTCTCTTACATTGATTCAAGATGATTTAGCTATACCTGAACCTGAAGGTGCAGATTTTGATGAGTTACCTTAAGGAGTAAAATAAGGCTTTACTGATTTAAGTATTGATTTATAAACTTTAGGTGATGAGCAAATAAAATGATCACCATCTAAATATTTAGGATCTCCATTAAAATTACTTATCAGCGCTCCTGACTCCTGAGCAATAAGAAGACCAGCTGCTACATCCCAAAGCTTTATTCCATAAGCCCATGTCGCATCAATTCTTCCTGATGATAAGTATGCAAGATCTAAAGCAATAGAACCCGAAGTTCTAAAAGATAGGTCTTGATTAGCAATTTCTTTATAGGTTTTATCGAAATCATATTTATAATCTTTTTTTGTGCCATCATTTTTAAAAAATGAGATCATAGCCTCAGATAAACCTTTTTGCTTACTAACTCTTATTTTTCCATTATTTAAAGATGCTCCTGAGCCCTTGGAGGCACAAAATTCTTCTCTTCTAATTGGATCAATAATAACTGCTGTAGTTGGAACTTCATCTACAAGAGAACATAAGGATAAAGCAAAATGAGGATAACCATTGATAAAATTTGTTTCTCCATCAATCGCTTTTAAAACCCAAGTAATATTTGAATTATTAATCTCTGAACCAGAGTCAGCACCTAAAAAATTATCTTCTGGATAAAATTTTCTTATTTCATCAATAACAATGCCCTCAACCCTTCTAATAATTGCTTTTAAATAACCATCTGGACCGCCCTTAGATGTATCCAAGTTGTGCACTTTTTTTACTGCAAACTCAAGTTCACTAGCACCTTTTCTAGCTGCAATTTGGTTAACATTTAATAAAGCTTGTATTGACATGTCGCTATTGTAATGGAAATGGAGATAATAGGCATATATGAGTTTCAAAAGTAACTTAATTAACGTTGTTTTGGTGGAGACATCGCACCCGGGTAATATCGGTTCTGTTGCTCGAGCTATGAAAACTATGGGTCTTTCAAGTTTATCTCTAGTTAATCCAAGAAAATTTCCTTCAGGTGAAGCCAATGCCTTATCAGGCAATGCTGTAGATGTTTTAGAGAATGCAGAAGTCTTTAATTCAATTGAAGATGCCATCAAAGACAGTACTTTTGTTTATGCTACTTCTTCAAGAACTAGAACCATTCAATGGCCAAAAGTCCATGCAGAAGAGGGCGCATCGATAATTAACTCTCAGGTTACATCAAATAAAAAAGTGTCTATTTTATTTGGACGTGAGGATAGGGGTCTTACAAATGAAGAACTTCAACTTGCAAATACTCATATTGAAATTCCTGCAAACCCTGAATACCCAGTATTAAATTTAGCAATGTCAGCACAAATAGTATGTTACGAAATTTTTAAATCTCACTTTAATCAAGAGCCAAGAGATTGGCATGATTATCCTGAAGTAGATTCTGAAAACCTTCAAATGTTAATAGATCACTTTATTGAAACAGCTATAAACATTGATGTTATTCACCCTGATAATCCTAAAAAGATTATTTCAAGAATAAAACGAATGTTCTCAAGGCTTCATCCAGATGAAATGGAAACCAGTTTTATGAGAGGGTTTTTAGCTGCTATAAATAAGAAGTTAAAATAGTTATTAATTACTTTGCTAATTGCTTCTGATTCCATATAATACGTTTCGCATCACGTCCCGTTCGTCTAGAGGCCTAGGACACCGGGTTTTCATCTCGGCAACAGGGGTTCGACTCCCCTACGGGATGCCAATTTACTAAGAAGCCCACAATAGTGGGCTTTTTTTATGGTCTATG
>ERZ802827.1615-NODE-1615-length-10966-cov-18.5071_pt1 | contig 10966 bp, 6 predicted proteins | sample MGYA00345652_ERZ802827 | MGnify/ENA primary metagenome ERZ802827 (study PRJEB30503, sample SAMEA104212372) | marine metagenome | biome: Westerlies Biome; feature: [SRF] surface water layer (ENVO:00010504) within the epipelagic zone...; material: water... | reverse complement strand
AGTATAGCCTTCTGCACAAGGTTTTTGTCTCTTTTCATTTCCTTATACTAAATATTATTCTGTATATTTTTCTAAGTTCATTTGGTGCTTTAACATTTGCTGATAAAATGGCATATTTGATTTTAATTTTTTCAACAATTTTTAGCTTTTCTTCAATTATGGATGGCTTCAAATGGTCAGTTTCATTTGAATTTATTAGAATTAGCATTGGATTATTAATTATATTTTTTCAAGAAGAATTACTATTGACATATAACCAACCAATTTTAATATTCCTTTTTAGTTATCTTTTAATCTCTATTCTATTAAGTTTTTTAGTGCTTAGATCAGTTCCAGCCCGTATTTTACAAGAAATTCGATAAATATTTTTTTAGAAAAAAAATTAAATTAAATTTGCAGTTAATTGGCCTATGGTGTAACTGGCAACACGTCTGTTTTTGGTACAGAAGAGTCTAGGTTCGAAACCTAGTAGGCCAACAATTTTATTATATCAATTATTTATAATAAATTTGCCGAGCATTTTGATACATCAGAGGCGACGTTTAGTCCCTCTTTTTTTTTTAAATAAAGTTAAGTAAATGGAAAACATATCACTATTAGACTCTTTTTCTGAATTCAAAGATGAAAAGACAATTGACAGAGTAACCTTAATGGTTATACTTGAAGAAGTATTTAGAAATACTCTTACAAGAAAGTTTGGTTCGGATGAAAATTTCGATATTATTATAAATCCTGACAAAGGGGATCTTGAAATATGGAGAAACAGAATAGTGGTCAAGGATGGAGAGGTTGAAGATCCTAATGCAGAGATTGAATTTACAGAAGCAGTTAAAATTGAGCCTGACTTTGAGGTAGGTGAAGAAGTATCAGAAGAGTTCAAGTTAATCGATCTTGGAAGAAGGTCTATTCAGTCACTTAGACAAAATCTTGTTGCCAAAGTATTTGAACATGATAGTAATAATATATTTAATCAATTCAAAGATAGAGTTGGGGAAATATTTACAGCTGAGGTACATCATGTTAGAGCGAGAGAGGTAATTCTTCTTGATGATGATGGGAATGAGCTAATAATGCCTAAAGATAAGCAGATACCTAAAGATTTTTTTAGAAAAGGCGACAATGTTAGAGGTGTAATTGAAAATGTTGAATTAAGAGGAAATAAACCAAGAATTATTTTTTCAAGAACTTCACCATTATTCTTAGAAAAATTATTTGAGCAAGAGATTCCAGAAGTTTTTGATGGTTTAATTAGTATCAAGAAAGCTGTAAGAATTCCAGGTGAAAAGGCAAAAGTTGCCGTTGATTCCTATGATGATAGAATAGATCCCGTAGGAGCATGTGTTGGAATGAAAGGCTCAAGAATTCATGGAATAGTAAGAGAGCTAGGAAATGAGAATATTGATGTTATCAATTACACAAACAATATTCAACTATTTATTACAAGGGCACTTAGTCCTGCTAAAGTTAATTCTCTCAACATAGATGAAGAGAAAAAAACTGTTCAGGTCTATCTAAATCCTGACGAAGTCTCAAGAGCAATAGGTAAAGGAGGACATAACATAAGATTAGCTGGAAGGTTGACAGGTTATGAGATAGATGTCTATAGAGAAGGAGCAGAAGAAGATGTTGAACTTACTGAATTTAAAGATGAAATTGATGCATGGGTTATTGAAGAATTTAGAAAAGTTGGATTAGATACAGCAAAGAGTGTTTTAGAGTTAAGTGCAGAGGATTTAGTTAAAAGAACTGATCTTGAAGAAGAGACTGTATCTAGTGTATTAAAAGTTTTAAAAGAAGAATTCGAAGACTAATAAACATATATGCCATCACCAATAAGGTTAAATAAGGTTCTTAAAGAATTAAATATATCTCTAGATAGAGCTATTGAATTTCTTAGTTCAAAAAATATTGAAATAGAGCCAAGACCTACTTCTAAGATAGATCATTCCACATATGATCTTATGCTTGATGAATTTCAAACAGATAAATCTGATAAGGATAAGCTTGAAGAAATTAATATTAAAAAGAGAAAAGAATTAGAAGAGAAACTAGCTGAAGAAATTAAGGAAGAGGAGTTAAAGTCACAAAAAATCGCTGAAAAGTCTGCTGATAAACAACTTAAGCCTATTGAAAATAATGAGATTGCAGGTAAAGAAGTTTCAGGATCTGTCTCTAAAACTAAGGAGTCTTCTGATGATGTTAAGGTAAATGCTGATGATCCTTCTAAAATTGAAACAAATTTCCAAAAGCTTTCTGGTCTAAAGAAAACAGGTGAAGTTATTGATTTGGATTCAATCAAAAAGAAAGAAGAAAAAGTAGAAGAGTCAAAAAAGAAAAGAAGAAAAAGAATAAGTAAAGATGTTTCTAAGCCAAAAGATTTAGCTAATAAATCAAACAAACAGCCTTCTGTTACTAATCAAAAAGTAGAACCTACTGCTGACGAAATACAAAAACAAATTAGGGAAACTCTCGAAAAACTTCAAGGTAAATCTTCTAAATCAAAGGGTGCTAAGTATAGAAAAGATAAAAGAGATCAAAGAAAAATTGAAACTGAAGAAGAAGAGGCTCTGCAAGAAAAGGAAAGCAAAATAATTAAGATTACTGAGTTCATAACAGTAGGAGAAATTGCAACACTTATGGATGTAAGCTCTAATGATATTATATCTACATGTATGACTCTTGGCATAATGGTTACAATGAACCAAAGACTAGATGCAGAAACACTCTCAGTTGTTGCTGATGAGTTTGGATATCAACTAGATTTTATTAAAACTGACATTGAAGAGCAACAGGAAGAAATTGAGGAAGAAGATGATCCTAAAAGTTTGGAGGAAAGACCTCCAATAGTTACTATAATGGGGCATGTTGATCACGGAAAAACATCCCTTCTTGACTATATTAGAAGCTCATCAGTAACAGATGGTGAGTCAGGTGGAATTACTCAACACATTGGGGCTTATTCTGTTTCAGTTAACAATTCCAAAAAGATAACATTTTTAGACACGCCGGGTCATGAAGCATTTACGGCTATGAGAGCCAGAGGTGCTCAAATTACAGATATTGTAATCATTGTAATTGCTGCTGATGACAGTATAATGCCTCAAACAAAAGAAGCCATAAGTCATGCTCAAGCAGGAGGTGTTCCTATAATTTTTGCAATAAATAAAATAGACAAAGAAGGTGCTAACCCTGATAAAGTTAAAGAATCACTTGCATCAATGAATTTAGTAGTAGAAGATTGGGGAGGTAAGATACAATCTCAAGATATCTCTGCCTTAAAAGGAGAAGGTGTTGATTCTCTTCTTGAAAAAGTTTTACTAGAGGCTGAGATAATGGATTTAAAAGCAAATCCTAATAAAAATTCTTCAGGCTCTGTTGTTGAAGCTTATTTAGACAAAGGTAGGGGGTATGTATCAACAATACTTGTTCAAAATGGGACTCTGAAGATAGGTGACTACATGTTAGCAGGAAAAACTAGTGGAAAGGTAAAGGCAATGTTTGATGAGGCAGGAAATGCTGTTGATCTTGCACCTCCATCTACTCCTGTATCTGTTCTTGGATTGGATGGTGCTCCACAAGCAGGAGATCCATTTAAAGTTCTTAAAGATGAAAAAGAAGCTAAGATGATAGCTTCAAAAAGAATGCAGTTAGGACGTGAGCAGAATGTTAGAACACAGAAACAATTAACTCTTGATGAAATTGGAAGAAGAATAGCTTTGGGAGATTTCAAGGAACTTAATGTAATTATTAAGGGTGATGTAGATGGATCCGTAGAGGCCTTGACAGATTCTTTTCAAAATCTATCAACTGAAGAGATTCAGGTTAATATTATATTTAAAGCAGTAGGAGCAATAACAGAATCAGATGTATTATTAGCTTCAGCTTCTGAAGCAATTATTATAGGGTTTAATGTTAAGCCTACTCTTAATGCCAGAAAAATTTCCGAAAAAGAACAGGTTGACATAAGGTTTTATTCAATAATTTATGATGCAATTAATGATTTCAAGGATGCTATGGAAGGGATGCTTTCAGTACAGCTGAAGGAGGAGAGTACTGGAGAGGCAGAAGTTAGAGAGACTTTCAAAATTTCAAGAATGGGTACTATAGCTGGTTGTATGGTGACCTCAGGAAAAATATTTAGAAACTCCAAAGTTAGAGTCGTTAGAGCTGAAGAAATACTTTTTGATGGAAAGCTGCTCTCTTTAAAAAGGTTTAAAGATGATGTTAAAGAGGTAGCTAAAGGGTATGACTGTGGTATTCAGATAAACGAATTTAATGACCTTCAGGAGGGTGATATTATCCAGTGTTACCAAGAGGTTGAAGTAAAGAGAAAACTATAATTCAGAAAGTTTTATTATAAAAGAGCCAGGATATTTTCTTCTAATCCCTTCTAATTTTTGAGAGGCAATGTCAATGTTTTTAAAGTCTCCAATTCTAACTTTATAATTTGGTGTTTCAAAAATTAAATTTGATTTGATTTCCTTGAAATTTTCTTTGAAATCATTTAAAATAGAATCTGCTTCATTTAGACTTCCAAAATATATCTGAATTGTATAATAAGTTGATTCAAATATTTTCTTACTGTAATCTTTTTTAATTTGAAAAAGATTCTTTGTTAATGTATCATTATATATCACATTTTCATCTTGAGCATTCACCGAAGAATTACAAAAAATAAATAGAGCTAATAATGCGAAAAATTTATGCATGGATATAATTTATTATATCAAATTTACTAAAATGACACAACTTGTTATTTAGAATCATTATAAATTAAATATTTGTTCAATATAGAGTTTTAAAAATGGCGTTTATGACTTAAATTTGTACTGTTTAAAAAGTGTTATAATCCACTTTGATATAATGAATAAAAACTTTATCGTCCCCAACTAATGTTACTGATAAAAAGAATACTTTTAGTAACTCTGCTTTTACCTACAATAAGCATCTCACAAGAGGCGGATATTCAAGCTGGAAAAAACTTATTTAATTCAAATTGTGCTGCATGTCATCAATTGAATAGAAAGGCAGTTGGTCCTGCTCTTAGTGGAGTAAGTGAAAAATATGATAGGGAATGGTTATACAGCTGGATAAAGAATGGTACGCAAATGATAAAGGATGGTGATCCTCAAGCAGTATCAATCTGGGAGGAGTACAATCGTTCAATAATGACAAATTACCCTCAATTTAGTAACGAACAAATTGATAATATTTTAGCTTACACTGATTATACGCCACCCCCTCCTGTAACTGCAGCTTTAGATACAGCTCAAGTATCAGGTCAAGGTTCTGATTTATCTATAAATATAATTCTAGCAGTTAGTATTGTAATATTCACAATTTTAATTGTGATGCTATTTTTAGTTCAGAGAACACTTTTAAAAATTGCAAATGCAAGCGGGGTAAAAATTGAAGCAGAACCCAAGAAAAGATTAAAACCTCTTTGGAAACTGGTAATAGAAAATCAATTCTTGATGATTATAGTTGTTGTTGGACTTTTATTATCAAGTGCATATTTTACCTATGGGTATCTAATGCAAGTAGGAATTGATCAAGGATATGCACCTATTCAACCAATACATTATTCTCATAAGATTCACGCTGGAGCTAATCAAATAGAATGTAAATATTGTCATTCTTCAGCAAGAGTATCAAAACATTCAGGTATTCCAGCACTAAATGTTTGTATGAATTGTCATGAGTATATTGCTGATTATAATGGTGAGGAAGATTTAGAAAATGGATATACAAAAGATTTCTATACTAATGAGATAAAGAAACTTTATGATGCAGTTGGATGGGATGAAGAAAATCAAGCTTACACTGGAGAAACTAAACCAGTCAAATGGGTAAGAATTCATAATCTTCCTGACTTTGTTTATTTCAATCATGCTCAGCATGCTCAAGTTGCTAAAATTGAATGTCAAACGTGTCATGGTCCTGTTGAAGAAATGGAAATTATGTATCAATATTCTCCATTGACTATGGGGTGGTGTATAGATTGTCATAGAGAAAGTACCGTTGACAAAGACAATGAATATTATCAGAAGGTCCATGATGAACTTTCAAAAAAATATGGAGTTGAAAAACTAACTGTAGCTCAGCTTGGTGGAATTGAATGCGCAAAATGTCATTACTAGTCTAATATGGGGAAAAAGAATATTTATTGGAAAGGCTTCGAAGAACTTAATGAACAAAGTGAAATCGTTAAGAATCTTGAGAATAATGAATTTGTAGAGAAACTTCCTGTTGGTAATTCAGAGGGTGACAAGAATCATAATAGAAGAGATTTCCTAAAATATGCTGGATTTAGTACTGCTGCTGCTGCTTTAGTTGGGTGTGAAGGTCCAGTGATTAAATCAGTCCCTTATGTCGTTCAGCCAGAGCAAATAATTCCAGGTGTTGCAAATTATTATGCAACAACAATTGCTGATGGTTATGATTTCAGTAGTATAATTGTTAAAACTAAGGCAGGGCGTCCAATATTTGTTAAAGGAAATAAAGATGCTCAATCAATGAATTGTACAAATGCTCGTATTAACGCATCTGTTCTTTCTTTGTATGATATCTATAGACTTCAAGGTCCAAAGGTGTCTGGAAAAAATATTAGCTGGAAAGACTTTAATTTATCTGTGAAAGCAGATTTAGATCGTCTTTTGAGTGAAAACAAAAAAGTAGTATTGCTTACACAGTCATTCGCTAGTCCAACTACAGAAAAGATTATAACTGATTTTACAAAAAAATACTCCAATATTAAGCATGTAGTTTATGACTCAATATCAAATAGTGCAGCTCTAGATGCATTTCAAAATTCATATGGTAAAAGAGCATTAGCTGATTATGATTTTTCATTATCAAACACTATTATTTCTATTGATGCTGATTTCATGTCTGATTGGCAAGGAGGTAACTATTCTTCAGGATGGTCTAAAAACAGAGTGCCAAATAAAGGCAATGAGTATACGATGTCATATCACCTTCAGTTTGAATCAAATATGACATTGACAGGAGCTAATGCAGACAATCGGGTTATGGCTAAACCTCATGAATTAAAACAAGCTCTTCAAAGTATATACCTTAATTTAAGAAATCAAAAATATAATGGCCCATCTTTAGGTCCGTACCTAGATAGGTATGTTAAACTAGCAGTAGATTCAATTAAAAAGTCTGGAAAGAAAGCAGTTGTGATATCTGGTCTTGATGATGTTGATTCTCAAGAAATAGTCTTAATGATTAATGAGCTTATAGAAAGTGATGCATTTAATATTAAGTCACCAAAATTAATTTTTCAAGGAAGCGATAAGGACTTATTAAATACAATAGATGAATTAAAATCTGGAAAGATTAGTGGTGTAATTACCGCAGGAATTAATCCTAGTTATTCACTACCCAATGCTGATGAATTCTCAGAGATATTAAATAAATTAGAATTTTCTTTGTGTTTTACTATGAAAGAAGATGAGACAGCTATGAATTCTAAATATTTAGCTGCAACTCCACATTATCTTGAATCTTGGGGAGATTATGAATTTAAATCAGGTGACTATTATTTAAGTCAACCTACTATAAAACCACTTTTTGATACTAATCAATTTCAAGATGTCCTTTTGGTTCTCTCTGACTCTGAGAACTCTTTTTATGATGAAATCAAAAACAATTGGAGGACTAATATTTTAAAAGGAAAAACTTGGGGAAAATCTCTTCAAGATGGATATTATTATTCATATGATAATATTTTACCAAAGAGGATAAAATCAAATTTAAATTTAAACACTCTTTCTTCTTCAAATGATGGTGATTTAGATCTTATATTATATACAAAGACTGGTTTAGGAGATGGTCAACAATCCTCAAACCCTTGGCTTCAAGAATTCCCTGATCCTATTACAAGAGTTTCTTGGGATAATTACCTTACCGTTTCGTATGAAGATGCAGAAAGACTTGGTCTTGAAAATTACAATGTCTCAAATGGTGCATTAAACGGAAGCTATGTTAATTTAAGCAATGATAATTTTTCAATTAAAGTTCCTGTTATTATTCAGCCTGGTCAAACACCTGGAACTGTTGGGCTTTCTTTAGGTTATGGTAAAACACAAGCAATGAGCGAGGAAATGAATGTTGGTGTTAATGCTTATAGATTTTATGATGATTTTAAAAGGGTGCATAAGGTCAAAGTGACTAAAGTTAAAGGGGACCATGAGTTTGCATGTATTCAGCTTCATAATACAATGATGGGGAGAGACGAGATTATAAAAGAAACTTCTTATGAAGAATTTATTGAGGAAGATAAATCAGTATGGAATCCAACAGTTATGGTTTCCAAAAATCATATAGAAACAAAGGTAACATCAAAAGAGGTAGATATATGGAGAGAATTTGATCGATCTACAGGTCATCATTTTAATTTATCAATTGATCTAAATAAATGTAATGGTTGTGGAGCATGTGTAATTGCTTGTCACGCAGAAAATAATGTCCCTGTTGTAGGTAAAGAAGAGGTAAGAAAGTCTAGGGATATGCACTGGATAAGAATTGATAGATATTATTCATCTGAAGACACTATTAGAGGAGATGTAGAGGCTAAAGACGGAACATCTGGCTTTAGAGAGTACAGAGCAACCCAGACTAAACTTGAGAAAGCATCTGCTAACCCACAAGTTGTGTTTCAGCCAATTACATGTATGCATTGTAATCATGCTCCTTGCGAAACTGTATGTCCTGTAGCAGCAACATCTCATGGTAGAGAAGGTCAAAATCAAATGGCATACAACAGATGTGTAGGAACAAGATATTGTGCTAATAACTGCCCATATAAAGTGAGAAGATTTAATTGGTTTCAATATTCAGACAATGACGAGTTTGACTATAACATGAACAATGATCTTGGTAAAATGGCTATAAACCCTGATGTTAATGTAAGGTCAAGAGGTGTAATGGAGAAATGTTCTTTATGTATCCAAATGACTCAAAAAGTTAAACTTGATGCAAAAAAAGAGGGAAGAAGAGTAAAAGATGGAGAATTTAAAACTGCTTGTTCAGAATCTTGTGATGATAATGCGATCGTATTTGGTGATATAAATGATAGAGATAGTAAAATCCTCAAGGTTAAAGATGGTGATAGAACATATCGAGTTCTTGAAAGTATTGGAACAAAGCCAAATGTTATTTATCAAGTTAAAATTAGAAATAGTAAAAAAATCTAAATATGTCATCACATTACGAAGCTCCTATTAGAAAACCCCTTATCCTTGGAGATAAATCTTATGGTGATATTTCAAACGATATAGCCAGACCTGTTGAAACTCCTCCAAATACTGATTGGTGGATAGCTTTTTCAATTGCAATGGTCGCCTTTCTCTGGGGATTAGGATGTATGGCTTATACCCTTGGAACAGGAATTGGATCTTGGGGTCTAAACAAGACTGTAGGTTGGGCCTGGGATATAACAAACTTTGTTTGGTGGGTAGGAATAGGTCATGCTGGAACTTTGATTTCTGCTGTTTTATTATTATTTAGGCAGAAATGGAGAATGGGTATAAATAGGTCTGCTGAAGCAATGACAATATTCTCAGTAATTCAAGCAGGGTTGTTTCCAATAATTCATATGGGTAGGCCATGGCTTGCATATTGGATGTTTCCAATACCCAATCAGTTTGGATCATTATGGGTTAATTTTAATTCTCCATTATTGTGGGACGTATTTGCTATATCAACATATTTAACTGTTTCTCTTGTTTTTTGGTGGACAGGATTACTACCTGACTTTGCAATGATTAGAGATCGAGCAGTTAAACCATGGAGAAAGAAAATATATGGTTTAATAAGCTTTGGTTGGTCTGGAAGAGCAAAGGATTGGCAAAGGTTTGAGGAAGTATCTTTAGTACTTGCAGGGTTAGCTACTCCATTAGTACTATCAGTTCATACAATTGTTTCATTTGATTTTGCTACATCAGTAATTCCAGGGTGGCATACAACTATATTTCCTCCATATTTTGTAGCAGGTGCAATATTTTCAGGATTTGCAATGGTTCAAACACTTCTTATTATAATGAGAAAGGTTTCAAGGCTTGAAAGTTATATAACCATTCAACATATTGAGATGATGAATATCGTAATAATGATTACAGGGACTATTGTGGGATGTGCATATATTACTGAGCTATTCATTGCATGGTATTCAGGAGTTGAATATGAACAATATGCTTTCTTAAATAGAGCTACAGGACCTTATTGGTGGGCATATTTTTTAATGATGTCGTGTAACGTGGTTTCACCTCAAATAATGTGGGTTAAAAAAATTAGAACCAATATAATTTGGTCTTTTGTTATTTCAATTGTTGTAAATGTAGGTATGTGGTTTGAAAGATTTGTGATAATAGTTACTTCTCTTCATCGAGATTATCTTCCTTCATCATGGACAATGTTCTCTCCTACTTTTATTGACATAGGAATATTCATTGGAACTATTGGATTCTTTTTTGTATTGTTTTTGTTGTATGCAAGAAGTTTTCCAGTTGTAGCTCAAGCAGAGATAAAATCTATTTTAAAATCTTCAGGTGAAAATTATAAAAAATTAAGAGATAAATAATGAGTTTAAAAAGACTACATGTTTTGTTTGACGATGACGACATCTTATTAGATGCTGTAAAGGAAATTGTGAAAAATAAAATATATATTCATGAAGTCTATACTCCATTTCCTGTTCATGGGTTAGATAAAGCCATGAAGCTTAAACCTACAAATATATCTATTGCAACATTTATTTATGGTTGTATTGGTTTTACTGTCTCCATTTTAATGATGAATTATATAATGATTGTTGACTGGCCACAAGATATAGGAGGGAAACCTAGTTTTTCTTATATAGAAAATATGCCAGCATTTGTTCCAATTATGTTTGAATTGACAGTGTTTTTTGCAGCTCATTTAATGGTAATTACTTTTTACTTGAGAAGTAAATTATGGC
>ERZ802827.1611-NODE-1611-length-10985-cov-11.3513_pt1 | contig 10985 bp, 10 predicted proteins | sample MGYA00345652_ERZ802827 | MGnify/ENA primary metagenome ERZ802827 (study PRJEB30503, sample SAMEA104212372) | marine metagenome | biome: Westerlies Biome; feature: [SRF] surface water layer (ENVO:00010504) within the epipelagic zone...; material: water... | reverse complement strand
CGATCCATCGTCACGAACTTGAGAAAGCAATAGCCGTGCCAACTTCAAAACTGGCCCGATTTTCCGCCTTAAACGCTGATTTACGCCTGTTTTTACTGGGTTTTTGTACAATCCGGCAATCTGTGACCGGCGTCGGATTTCCGCTTATTGCCGACCCTTGCCGCTTGTCGGCAAGGTGTCAGTTTTTCGTCAGCGGCGTTGTTCGGCGATGTCCTTGCCCCACCAACACTTGTCTGTCGCAGCTTTTTTTGGATCGAGCTGGTGTGCGGGCGCGGGTTCCTACGGCTGCGTGCGAACAGCAATGGCAGCACACTGAATATCGAGCGATACGCGTAATGGCATTGATATAGAGGCTGGTGGCGACTTAGTCAGTAGGTTGCGGCAACGGATAAATCGACGCATGCCTGATCGGTCACGACCCTTCGGCAGAACCCCTTGCTCATGCCAGCCGAGGGCCAAGGCGCACGGTGGCACCGTTATTGCATCTGCGATTGGGCATTCGTATGGAAAACCACCCAAACCGTAGTCATGAACCGAAAAACTGCTGAAAACGTCAAAAACTCGCCGGCAATCGTGGCGCGACTACAGTGTCGCAGACAGTACAGGGCGACGCGGCCTTTGTTACGCATCGGCATCTTCGTCCTATGCTTCACCCTCTACTCAGCCCTAGGGATCGGTAGCGCGTTCGCTGCACAAGTCGGCGATGACATCGAGGCAACAACGGTAGCCCACAGCATACCGGCGCAGTCCCCTGAGGCCGCGCTAAAGGCGGCGCTTGAGCAATGGCTTGAGATGCAGCTCGACAGTGTGGGTCAGACCGGACTTGAATACGAATTTGCTGTTACCGACAAACGTTTGTCCGTTCCCGTCTGCGCTAAGTTCATGGTTGATCCGCAAAATCGCATCGATGGGTCAACACTGAGCAGTACGCTGGCGGTGCCGGTACGCTGTACCCAGACCCAGTGGCAGCGCCGCATTCTCGGTCGACAAAAAATCGATAGGGTCGCCCGGCAGTCTATCGCGCAGGCGAGGCCCAAGGTGCGCATACTGACGCCCGTTCAGCCTATAGCGAAAGGCGAACGCGTTATGCCACAACATGTACAAAGTAAGTTGGCGCTCGCTCACCGAACACCGCAGAACAGCGTGAGCCAGATTAACGATCAGCCCTATTACGCGGCACGCGCGCTGGTGCCGGGCCGGACTCTGGTGGCGACAGATCTCGAGGTTGGCCGGCCGGTAGTCGTGCTCACCGAGGCCCTGCCCGCGCGCAGCCTAGTGACCGCAGCAAGCCTAGTGATTGAGGAGCGCGCGGTGGATGTTCCCCATGACGCCGTCGAATCGCTGCAAGGATTAGGTTTGCTCGCCACGAACCGGCTTCTGCACCCGGGCGACATTTTACGCAAACGCGATCTCACCAAGGCCAAGCTCATTAAGCGCGGACAAAGGGTGGCGGTTGAGTCCGTCGGCCAGCATTTTCGTATCGCCTCGGACCTAATCGCCCTGCAGGACGGTTATTTAGGTGATCAGATTCAATTTCAGAACATCGGCAGTGATCGACGAGTGTTTGCCACAGTGACTGGGGCTGGTAGGGCCCGTAGCAGTGCCAAACGCTAAACATTGGAAATCCAACGTAAACATTTGATATACATATAAAACATCGCTAAAGTTCTGCGCCCTGCGACCGACTACTGTCACGTAGAGTAAATTTCTCTTCGCGGCGCGAAAGAAGTCACGGGTCAAGGCGCAGCGAACAGTGAGCCAACACAAACAGGTGCAATATGGTTGACAGCATTAATTCAAACTCCGTCCCGGCAAATCGCGCCCGGAACGCTGCGACGCCAACGAGTCGCGATGCCGAAGCTGCTAGTGGCACGACACCGGCGACCCAGCAGCCGACTGCTAGCGTTGAGGTCAAGCTGAGCAACGAGATCCGCTCAAGCGAGTCCGCAACCTTCGACGACGTCAAAGTGCAGCAGATGAAGCAGGCCATCGAAGACGGCAGCTTTCCTCTCGATGCACGACGCATTGCGGAGAATTTCGCGGAGCTGGAGCGTCTTATTTAGGCAGCCGCCTTCATCCATCTGACAGAAGATGTCTGACGTTACACTGATCCGCGAAATACTGACCCTCGGTAACCAGCTCAAGAGCACGCTGGAAGAGGAATTCATCGCGCTATCGGAAAAAAATCTCGATCACTTGGAAACCGTCCAAGTTCGCAAAGTGGCCTTGTTGGAGTCAATCCAGACCCAATGGCCCCAAGAAGCTGAGGCCAATGCAGAGGCGGCAGCAGATCTTGCCGCCCCTGACGCCACCGCCGATCCCCTGTGGGATGAAGCCCGCACGTTGCTGAACGAATGCAAGGAAGCCCACATTCGCAACGATTTACTGTTGAAGCGCCAGCTAGAGGTCGTTCGCACCGTGCTTTCCTCCCTCACGCAGCGTAGCGCCGACAACCACAGCGCCCTTTACGACAAAATGGGGCGCATGCGGCGCAAACGCTAAGCAGGCCCTTGCCGCTCGGTCAGCACTTGGGGTGTTTGCCCTTTGAGCCAGTACGCCCATGACAGCACCGTGGCCACCGCCACGTAGACTTCTTCTGGAATTTCTTGTTGCAGCTGCAGGTAAGAAAGCGTTTCCGCAAGCACAGGATCCTCCGCCAAATGCACCCCGGCCGCTTTCGCAACTTCGATGATCTCTTCGGCAAAAGCCCCCTGGCCCTTGGCGACTAAGATCGGCGCGCGCACCTGATCGTAAAGGAGGGCGACGGCTTTCTTCGCCTCAATATCGTCTGTCTCCTTGGGCTGCAGCACATCGTTTGCGGTGCTCCATCCAAAGGGGTTCTCGCGTTTAGGCATCGATGGATACTCCCAGACGTTGTTGGCCATGATTCACGCTACCGGCATCTCGAGGCACGGGGTATATCGCCAGTCCCGCCAAGGTCAGGCCATTTTGCGACAACATCGCTTCGAGCTGATCCCGGCCTGCTTGCGCCATTTGATAGAAGGTGGAATCAGGCAGCCACAGACGCAGTCCCAGTTCTCCGGCAACACTCACCCGCACGTTGGCAGCCATCGACACCGATGACGTCAGCCCCACTTCCAGATCAACGGTCCAGGATTCTTGGCTCGCCCCTTCGCCGTCGGTGTTCTGGTGATGCTGAAGGTCCAAAAAGACCGGATACTGATCGGCGAAGGGAATCATCCAGGCGTAGTGGGAACGCCCCGCAGACTGTTGCGCGAGGGAATCAACCTGCCGTGCTTCAAGCTCGTCAATGGCGCCTGAGATTGAGGTGGTTTCCATTTGCCTTGCCTGCATCAGCGAGCGCAGTGCGAGGAGCATCGACTTCAGGCCAGGCATGGCTTGATTGGGGTTCAGACCCGCCTGATGTTCGGCAAACAGCCCAGTATTTTGAAACGCTTGGCGCAGATTACCGCTACTTAGCTGGCGTGAGTCCAGCAGCAGGGCAGCGAGAGCGCTGCGCAGCTCTGGGCTAGCCACTTTTTCTGCCAGTGCTCCCAGTTGACCCGGCGCGAAGAGCTGCAGTAGGTGGAAGCTGCCCACATGATTGAGCAGTCGAGCAAACCGACCATCGGCATCCACGCGGCTATTTGCTGCTGCGACACTGGCTGCCAGAGCCGGATCGGTGAGCGCCAAGACCGGTTGGCCAGCCATCATACGCACCAGCAGCGACACCTGGCCCGGTGGCAGATTCATCCGGTCTGGCAGAGGCAACTGCTGATTACCGATCAACAGGATATTGCCGTCTTGGCGCTGGGCGACGATTGCCGTGATGGTTTCGCCGGCTCTCAGGCCTAGCGTGCGAGCTTGCTCTGGTTCAATGCGCACACCTGCGGCAGCACCCTCCACATAAACGGTGTTGGGTCTGGGCATCATGTTGACGCCTTCGGGACTGAGCATGGTTCCTCCAATCTGTCTTGGCACCGCGCGTTCTGTCGCGGCCCAATGTGCATTCGGTTGGTTTAGCGGTAGCTGGCTGGCGAGCACCCTAGCGGGTTTAAGCGCAGGCTGCGCCGCTGTGGTTTGGTTGCCGGGGGCCGGTAGTTGCACTGCAGAGCCATTCGGCACGGGATTGCTTGCAGGGCTGAGAGAATGGCTGAGAAAATGGCTGAGAGAACGGTTGAGAGCGCTATTGAGAGAAAGGCTGGGAGAAGGCGTGGACTGGGCCAGACCCGGCAACACCTCTGTCGTCTTTACGCCCAATGCGGCCGGTAGCGGCGACGAGAGTACCGTTGGCGGCGAGAGTACCGGCGGTGGCGGCGAGGCCAATGTTGTTGGCGCTGTTTTTGGCAAAGTTGCTGGCGACAGGGCGAGGCCTGCGCCTGCTTTGGCTAGGGATGCCAGCAGATCGTTGCGTAAACCTGCGGGTATGGTGGTGCCTTGGCTCGCGTCTGCACTGCGCTGCGTACCGGGCAGCTTCAAACCCTCGATCAGGCGGGCATCCGTTGGTGATCCCACCTGCGGCGCCATGCCGGCTGGCGCTACCGTGCGTTTAACCTGCATCGCGATGCTATTGAGCAGCGCCTTAACACCTTGGCTATCCAAACTGAGCACCTGCCCATTGGCCACAGTCGGCGAACTCGACCCAGCGCTTGGTGGCGCTGGCGGGGCCATTTGCGCTTGAGTCGGTGGCGGCATGGGTCCCGCCAGCCTTACCCCTGCCTGAGTTGCCGGGGTTTGCGCGGGTGTGGCTGGGTGCGCGGCTGTGTGGCCCAAGGGCGCGGTCACCGCCGCTGGTTGTGGGCTTTTTAAAACCTGCGGCGCAGGCCCACGAGTGACTACCGTGGCGGTCGCTGGGGGTTGCAACGCACTAGGCGCCTTGGGCGCCTTAGGGGTATTGAATCCAGCCTGCATGCGGGTTTGCGCTTTCACGCTGCTTTGAGGCTCGGCGGCTTTCGTCGGTAAAAATCACTTTCTTGATATCGTCGGCCTCGGGTACCCGCAGCCGCTTGTTGGCCAGTAGCCAGTTTGGGTTCGAACGCATGAAAGCATGCGGATTCGCCCGCACAAAGGCGCGGCGCAAAATATCTCTGCGCAGGGGCGAGCTACCCACCGTTTGATTAATGATCTTGTCCAGATAGTCGCCCTTCTTGACGACGTAGGTGCCATCTGCGGCTACCGCATCCTCCTGCGCCAGCGCCGCGGCCTCCTCGAGCTGCCGCTCTAAATCGGCAACCATGCGCGACAGCGCGTCGTCGAGTTCCGCTTCGTCTATCGTCTCTTGTGCTGGTGCTGCATTACTTTTGAGTTCCGCCAGCTCTGCGCTGTCCACCAGCTCAACACCAAGGGTGGTACAACCTTGCAGCAGGCAAATAAGTCCGACGCAGCACAAATGTCGAGCAACCCAGGCCAAGGTGGGCGGCAACACAAATGATGATGAGGTGTACATGAGGTTTTCCTGCTTCTGATCCGACTACGTCTTACGCGCCTACAGCGCCAGCGTGGCCATGGGAATGGCCATCATCTGGCTGGCGTTCAGCTCAGCGGCACCGGCGTAGACTTCCAATGTAGCACTTCTAGGGGTGACTCGAACCACCCGGGCGAGACTGACAACGCCCATCGCACTCTCAAGACCCCGGCTATTGAGGTGACGGCTCGTGGGCAAGATCGCCAGACGCTGACCGCTGTAGACACCGGCATCGAGACCGCCATTGAGGGTGAGCTGATTGGCCTCCATCGCCAATGTCAGCGCCGATTCACCGTGACAGCCGATGCCTGCGCCAATCTCAACTAAGGCTTCATCGAGCCACAGCGCCAGGGTTTGATGCGCTGATTTAGGCAGCGTCAGCCAGGCCAGTTGGTCTTGGCTAGATTGTCGGGTGGAGCCCAGGATGACAGAGGTCTGCAGCGGCAATACGCTGCCTTGCGCGGCGATGAGTTCGGCCACCACCTGAACGCGCATGCCCGGCCGCGCCGAACCCCAAAGCCCAACACGCTGCAGGGTCGGCTGTCGCTCTCGCGCCGACACGCGCAGGCGAAGCTCCATGTCTGCGGTGCTCCTTGGGCCCTCGGTCATGTAGCGATGGTAGGCGGACTGTCGAGCGCCAGCGCTCTCTGCAGAACGCACAGGATCTACCCTCAGTGTTGAGACGCCGGCCAAACGATCTTCGTCGAAGGCGGTCTTGATCTGATGGCGCAGGAGCATGGCAGCGGACCGCGCCATATTGGTTGTCTGGGCTGACCCGCTGGTGTCGACTACAACTTTCAGGCTCAAACGTTGGGGCCGCAGGGGCTGTGCCACACAGGCTGCGTTTTCCGCCGCGTCTTTGTTTGAGCCAGAGGTTGGGCCAGATGCATAGACCAGTTCTGCCACCTCACGGCCAAAACGGTCGCGGCGCAGCGTTGGCCGCAGTCGCTCTAGCTGAACGTCACTAAACACCATGACATCTTCGCCCATGGCGCCATCGCTGTTTGTCCAGCCGCTGGCTGCAACCCGGGCTTCGCGCTCCATGGCGAGTGTGAGAAAGGCTTGTTTTAGCTGACGAAGCTGCTCTTGAGAGTCACCCTGGACTAAGCCGTCACCCGCATTGAGCAAACTGGACTGGCGCAGACCGGCGATATAATCAGTCTCCGCAGCAGTAAGCGAAGAGACCGCGACGAGCAGGATACAGGCGAGGGCTTGGCGGGCGTGTTGTGCACCGACTAACCGAAAAAAAATGGCCATGACCGCACCTCTCACCGATACCTAGCGACCCGCGCTAGGTGTTTGAAGATAATTGCGCACCAGCTCATCGATGGTACTTTGCGGCAGCGCAAGCTTAGTCTCGTAGGTTTCTTCGCCGACTGGCGTAATGCTCACGACCCGAGCTCCGTAGATCACCCCTTCGACGCGACTTTTTAGATGATCATCGGTAACAGACATATCCACCATGGTGCCCGTGGCATTGACGTATTGGCCATAGACTTGTTCCGCCAAGGAGCGATAAGCATCGAGCTTAGAGGCCTTAATGGCCATAAGTCGTTGCTGCGCAGCAGTCTCGCCGCGCTGGGAAGCGATGACCGCGTAGCCCGTGGCGACTAGGCCATCGGCCTCGGAAACCGGGTAGAGCGTTTGACTACGCTGGGGTGTTGCACACCCGCTCATGGTCAGCACGAGCATCAGTCCTGCAAGTAATGCGTACCTGTCTATACGCCCTGCGTGCCGATGACCTGACGCTAAGTTGTGCATGCCCATGATTTGATCTTCCTTTTCGCCCGTGTGCTTTGTGGCCTGAGTAACTTCTGGCCGATACGGCTTACGGCCCTGTTGATTTGGCCCTATTCGCTGGCCAGATGCCATCTGGCCCTATGAGATACTCATCGGTCAGTCGCCGCAGATCTTGAATAGCCCACGACGCCTTGGCGATGCCCTGCTTCTTTTAGGCACGCTTTGTGCATCGCCCTGTGTGAAAAACGAAAACGCGCACTTTTCGACACACATTTTTGGCAAAAAAGGGCTCTAAGCGGTTTACATGGCGACCTCAACACTCAATCTGTCAGATCTTCGACAATTAACGGCGAGTATGCCGTGGACGTCGTTGGCCATGCCGGTTGCGGTCATTCTCATTTTGACCATGCTGATCTTGCCTCTGCCACCGTTGATGCTGGATTTTTTCTTCACCCTCAACATTTTGCTCGCGCTACTGATCATCATGGTGGCGTTAAACACCGCCGAAACACTGCATTTCTCGTCCTTTCCGACGATTATTTTATTTGCCACCATGTTGCGTCTCGGCCTAAACGTCGCCTCAACCCGGGTGGTCTTGCTGGAGGGACATCAAGGTGGCGATGCCGCCGGCAAGGTTATTGCCGCTTTCGGTGAGTTCGTCATTGGCGGTAACTACGTTGTTGGTTTCATCGTCTTCGCGATCTTGATGATCATTAACTTTATCGTCATCACCAAGGGCGCCGGTCGCGTCTCCGAGGTAATCGCCCGATTTACCCTCGATGCCTTACCGGGTAAGCAAATGGCCATCGACGCCGACCTGAATGCTGGCGTCATTGACCAAGAGACCGCTAAGCAGCGACGCGCTCAGGTCGCCCAAGAGTCAGACTTCTTCGGCTCCATGGACGGTGCTTCGAAATTCGTCCGCGGCGACGCCGTTGCTGGCTTGTTGATTTTGATCATCAATCTGGTCGGCGGCCTGCTGATTGGCTTGCTGCAATACGAAATGACCCTGTCTGATGCCGCCCGAGCCTACATTTTGCTGACCATTGGCGACGGACTGGTGGCCCAGCTACCTGCCCTGATCTTGTCCTTAGCAACTGCCATCATCGTTACCCGGGTGACGACCTCCGAGTCGACGCCCGACCAAGCCAGCAAGCAGCTGGCGAATCCTCTGGCTTTCTACATCGCCGGCGGCATTTTAACGGTAATGGGCTTGGTGCCCGGTATGCCGAACATGATTTTCTTGATGCTTGGCGCGATTGCGCTCGGGCTGGGTTACTACCTGCACCGCAGTTTCAGCGGTCTTTCCTATCAAGCGCCACCACCAGCAGACGCGCAGCTCGATACCCCCGATCAACCCGAAGATCCTAACCTGCTAGAACTTGGCTGGGATGATGCGGGTCAGGTTGATGTGATCAGCCTCGAGCTGGGTTATGGACTGATTCCCATGGTCGATGCCGATACCGGCGGACGGCTGTTGAATCGCCTGAAAGGCATCCGCAAGAAGCTGTCGGCAGAAATGGGCTTTCTGCTGCCTTCAATCCGTATTCGCGACAATCTCGATAGCGCTCCAGATGCTTACCAAATTGTCATTAATGGGTCTGTGCGCGGCGTGGGTGTGATTGCCAATGGCAAAGAAATGGCCATTAACCCAGGCAATGTGCTCAGCGAAATACCCGGTGAGCCCGGCAAGGATCCGGCGTTTGGGTTGGATGCGGTTTGGATTGACCCCAGCGAGCGTGAATACGCCCAAGCGGTTGGCTACACCGTGGTCGATGCCAGCACGGTGATCGCGACGCATTTGAATAGCGTGATCAAGGACAACGCGGACGAGCTAATGACCTATGACGTCGCCCAGCAGTTGATCGACAAAATTGCCGAAACCTCGCCGAAGTTGGTTGAGGACTTTATTCCCGAAAAACTGACCCTGGGAACCGTGGTACGCGTACTACAAAACTTGCTCAGAGAGCGGGTGCCGCTGCGCGACATGCGCACCATCTTGGAAACGTTATCTGAGGAGTCCGGTCGCACTCAGGATGCTGGCCAGCTTTGCGCCTTGGTACGCCCCAAGCTGGCGCGGCTGATTGTTCAAGACATTATCGATCCAGACGAAACGCTGGCGGTGATGACGCTAGATCCAACCCTCGAGCAGCTGCTTACGGATTTGGTGTCTCGGGCGAACAGTTACGACGAAATCGCGCTGGAACCCGCCTTGGCGGAGAGCTTCTTCGCGTCCATTCGCTCGACCATCGAAGAGTTAGAGCAGCAAGATTTACCGGCAGTGCTGGTGGTGTCGCCCATTTTACGACCATGGCTGGCACGCCTACTGCGACGTAGCACCAAGGATTTGACGGTGCTGTGCTATACCGAAATTCCCGATGACCAACCCATCAGTGTTGTGTCTTCCATTGAAGTTAACGAACGAGAGGATGAGCAGGGCTAGATTCTGCGGATAAGACTATGGAACTAAAGAGATTTGTTGGCGACGACAGCAAGGCAACCATGGATCAGGTGCGTGCCGAGTTTGGTGAAGATGCGCTGATTATTTCCACCAACAAGATTGGCAACAAAACCGAGATGATTTGTGCGGTAGAAGAGCCACCAGCCGCAGCGCCTGTCCATCATGCCGCTGAGCCAGACGGCGAAGGCCTAGACATCAGCGAGGCCACCTCGACCGTAGCATCGCTGTTGAATCGAGTTGCAGCCGATAACGCCTCGGCTACGCCGGGCAAGCGCGGCAACTCGAAGGAGCGCATTGCTCAAGAATTCGGCAAGGAACTGACATCGGCGCTTGCGGGTGGACAGCAAGGCAGTAGCAATCACGAGCCCTTTGTGCCCGCCAACAAACGAGCACCTGAGCCAGAGCGTCAGATTCATTCCGACGACCTGCCGCCTGACAGCAAGGCCATGCACAACATGATGCAAACCATTCAGGCGGACCTCGCGAGGCTGAGAAATCAGCTGGAAGAACAAGCTGCGGTACAAACGCCACTGCGCAAAGCGCAGTTAGCCATGGCTTCGATCAACCAACGCGTGCAGCACAAGCAGCCAGGAAGCTGCCGCGCAGCGGAACAAATCGATGCTCTGGTGACTCGCCAGCTCTCGGCGCAGCGTGACTGGCAGGGTGTACACGCCTTCGTTGGCTATCCCGGCGCAGGCAAGAGTACGGTGATCGCCACCCTGATTCAGCAAACGCTCCATCAAGCCAGCGCAATGAACACCGTCGTGATCTCCCTGCAGGGAGCGGTGTCCGCGACAAGCGCCCAAGACGGCGCGCCAGCGGTTTTAATCAATAATGGCCTCGCGCAGCTTTGCCAACAGCTCGGCATAATCTACCTGCAAGCAGCCGACTTAGATCAGCTAGGACAGCTCGTGACACGTTACCGCGACGATCATCAGGTGCTGATCGATACCCCGGCAGCACTGCTAAGCGATCCCGTGGCACTGGCCACCTTGGTGACCGAAAACGAAATCTTACCCCACCTGTGCCTGGCCGCTGACGCAGCCCCGTGGATCATCGATGCTCTAGCAGAGTCAACGCCATGGATAAGCGCGTCGGTGCTGCTAACCCGCTTCGACTTGGCTGGAGAGCTCGAACCGACCCTGACCGCCTTAGAAGCTCGGGGTGCGCAGATTTCTGGCGTAAATGGACATTTGGTTGATGAGCCACTTGAAGAGATAGAAAAAGGTAATTCACCCAGTACCTTAGAGGAATAATCTATATACTTGTCGTTCACAGACCGTGATACTTTTACCCCTATGTCCACGTCGCAGTCGCACATATCCACTCGCATTGTTGGCATCGCCAGCGGCAAAGGGG
>ERZ802827.1608-NODE-1608-length-10997-cov-19.4293_pt1 | contig 10997 bp, 8 predicted proteins | sample MGYA00345652_ERZ802827 | MGnify/ENA primary metagenome ERZ802827 (study PRJEB30503, sample SAMEA104212372) | marine metagenome | biome: Westerlies Biome; feature: [SRF] surface water layer (ENVO:00010504) within the epipelagic zone...; material: water... | reverse complement strand
CGTTGGCAACGCCTCAGACGTCAGCTCGACAGCCTGGGTTCTTGCCGTCGCGAGAGCGTTGCGATCGAAGGTGTGCTCCGACCGATGGTGTTCGCTGGAGAGACCCAAGTGGTGGTTCAGGCCGGAATGCTTAGTGCGGCTGGTGTGATGCGTGGTTGGCTTCAACATCTCCACCTCTGCCGGTTGACTCCAACCCCCACAGCGGTGATTGCCCGCAGTACCCGTGCCATCGGTGCGGAGATTCATCTGCACTGGACGGCGTTGCCAACGGACCAGGCGGAGCAGCAGCTGGCAATGCTGCAAGGACTGGCTCAGCAGGGAATGCATCAGTGCTGGCCCGTTCCCCCCAAAAGTGGTTGGCAGATGGTTTGGCATGAGCAGCGCAAACCAGGAACAGGCTTGGATCGTTTTCGAACCTGTTGGCAAGACGAGCGCCTATCGCCAGCGCTTCAGCTTTGTTTTGGAGCGGAGTTGGAGGCGGATGCATTGCTGCAGTCACCGGGTTTCGATGCCGCCTGCACGGCGCTTTATCAACCCCTTTTTCGAGCGCGGCGGAGTTGATGGCAACCATGGCTGAGCGCTTTAACGCCAATACCTATCCACTTGAGCCTGGAATCCGTTTGTTGGAAGCCAGTGCTGGAACGGGCAAAACCTTCGCGCTGGCTCACCTCACCCTTCGTTTGATCACAGAGGCGGCTTACCCGTTTGAAGCACTGCTTGTTGTGACCTACACCGAAGCGGCCGCTGAGGAATTGCGGTCTCGGATTGGTCAGCGTTTGCAGCAGGCGCTGCTTGGTTTGGAGCAACTGGAGAACGAAACGCCCCCGCAGGCGCCCGATCCGGTCATGGCTGCATGGTTGGAGCAATGCACGGCATCTTCGGATCGACGCACCAGAATTCGACGGTTGCTGGTGGCACTCGAGCAACTCGATCGCGCTGACATCGCCACCATCCATGGTTTTTGTCGCCGCAGCTTGCGCCGTTTGGCCCTCGACAACGGGGCGGCGATCGAACCACAACTTGAGAGTGATGCAGCAGCGCTTCAGGCCGAGGTGGTGCAACAGCTGTGGCAGCAAGAGCTGTTGACCCTTCCCGATGACCAGTTTCAAGGCCTACGGCAGCGGGGGTTATCGCCGCAAAGCTTCGGCGCTGCCTTGGCTCGACTGGATGGAGATCCCAATCCTCGATTGGCTGGCGACCCAGCCGTTGTCGATGGGCAATCGCCGTTGCGTGATCAGCTTCCGTGCTGGATCGAACGCCTTTGGGACGTGTTTCAATCTCGATGGGAGCTTGAACATGCTGCCCTTGAGTCGGGCTTTCGGGCAGCTGCTGCGCAGTGGAAATCCCAGGGATGTGGCTCGACGTCGCCCTACAGCGCGAAGCCACGCACGGATCGCTGCGCCGTGATCAACCAATGGATCGCAGCGCAAAACGGTGTGCCGTCTCTTGCCGCGATCGCCTCAGTCGAGAAACCCTTGAAGGAGTACTTCCATCCCGGCAGTTGGTGCCGCATGGCCCGAAAGTGCGGGGAGGAGGAGCCCAGTTTGGTGGCCTCGGCCTTGCAGACCGCGATTGGCGCCCTTTGGGATGAGCCATTGGAGCTGGTATGGCGATATCTGCTGGAGCGTGGTCTTCAGGAACTGCGGGAGCGTCGTCGTCGTAGCGGAGCGATCACTTTCGCTGGATTACTGGCGGCGATGGATCCTGGTGATGAACGGGTTGATTGGCTTGCACCGCTCCAGGAGCGCTATCGCGCCGTGATGGTGGATGAGTTCCAGGACACGGATCCGGTGCAGTGGCGTTTGCTGCAGCGGGCCTTCGGTGATCGCGTCAACCATCTCCTTTTATTGGTTGGTGATCCAAAGCAAGCGATTTATCGCTTTCGAGGCGGTGATCTCGGTACCTACATCAAGGCTCGTCAGCAGGTTGATCGCATCGATCACTTGCTCGATAACTTCCGCGCCACTGCCTCTTTGATGGAGGGGCTGAACACGTTGATGGAGCCAGGGATGCCTCGCTCTGGCTTGGCGATTCCTGCGGTGCGAGCCCAAGCTGTTGATCAGGTTTCTCCGACGACGGCTGCGCTCCAGCTGCTTGAGCTGGAGATGGACCCACCGGCATCACGGACCGCATTGGAGCAGCAGTTGCCCAGTCAGCTCGCTGCAGTGGTGTTTGAGATTTTGCAGGGTCCTGATCAACCCGACCCCGCCGATCTTTGTGTGCTGGTCAGTCGTCACCAGCAGGCGACCGATCTGCGCCGGGCCCTTGGCGCCTGTGGCATTCCGAGTCGGTTGGTCACCCAGGGCGATGTGTTGGAAAGCGAAGCCGCTCTGGTGGTCCAGCGCTTACTGGATGCCCTGGCAGACCCCGGAGATGATCGATGTTTGCGGCTGTTGGTGAGCTCCCCGCTCATGAATTGGTCCTTAGAGGCGATGGAGAATGAAGGGGCGTTGGATCAGCTGGCCGAGCAGCTGCGGGTTTGGCAACGGGTGCTACCCAAGCTCGGTTTGATGGGCTGTCTGGCCCAGCTTTTGGAGGGTCAGCGGACCGCTGATTTGTCGGAACGGGGTCGGATGTTGGGGGACCTGCAGCAGGTGGGTCGATTGGTGCAGGAGGCGATGCACCGTCAGGGATTGGACAGTGCAACGGCAGCGAATTGGTTGCGTCGTGAACGCTTGCATCCCACAACTCCAGTGCCAGAGGCTCGTCAGCCCCACAGCGACCAAGTCGATCGCGCCGTGGCCGTGGTGACTGTTCATCGCAGCAAAGGGCTGGAGTATCCCGTGGTGATTTGTCCCTATCTCTGGCAAGCCCCGCGCCAAGAAACTGGACCGCTATGGCGGGAAACGGGTGATGGTCGTTGGTTGATTGCGATCGATTCCCATTGGGGGAAAGGCCACCGTGCTGCGCAGCAAGCGGCTGATGACGCCATGGCGGAGGCGGAACGGTTGGCCTACGTCGCGATGACCCGTGCCCGTACCCAGTTGCTGGTGGTTTGGGTGCGTTCGGCTGGTCAAGAGGGCGCTCCACTGCCGTGTTGGCTGTTTGGTGCGGATGCCATCCACGATTCGGTGGATCGATTCAGCGATGAACGGCTCGACTTGGCCCTGTCCGAGCGGGGAGTGCCGATCCTGCGCCGCGCCCTTCCCGATCCTCTTCCCCAATCTCAGCGTTGGCGATCACGGCCCTGCGAGCAGCCGCTCGGCCTTGGTGACACTCCTGGGCGAATCGATCGCAGCTGGGGAAGGGCGAGTTACTCCGCCTGGATCTCAGCTCCTGTTGACCCTGTCGTGCATGAACAAGGTCGAGACCCTGATCCTGGAGCTGAAGAGTGCAGCCTCACCGGACCGGATCTCTGGCCGGAGCAAGGGCCCCTCGCCGATTTCCCCCGGGGGGCGGTGGCTGGTGATTGCCTGCATCGAATTCTCGAGCAGGTTCCCTTTCAGGCTGCGGAAGCCGACGACCAAGCCACACTCGACAGTTCCACACTCGACAGTTCCACTCTGGACAGTCTTTGGGCGGATGTGATCGACACGGAACTCAGACGTGCTGGGTTGGATTGCAAGCTTCAGTCGATGGTGATGGAGGGGCTGGATTGTGTACTCAAGACCCCCCTTGGTGGCCCCTTGGCGCAGTTAAAGCTCAGCCAGTTGAGCCTGAAGCAACGCATCCATGAGTTGAGCTTTGATCTGCCGGTGAGCCATGTGCGCACCAAGGATCTCGTTCAGGCCTTTCGTTGTTCCCCCGACGCACGTTTTGGCGGGCGGTACATCGATCACCTCGCCACGTTGGGGGTGAATAGCCGTGGATTTCTCACCGGCTCGATCGACCTGGTGTTTTGCGACCCCCAACAGTCGCGCTGGTGGGTTTTGGACTGGAAGAGCAATTGGATCGGAGAACGTCGATCGGAGGGAAGCCCTGATCGATGCGGACCTCGTCACTATCACCAGGCCGCGATGCAAGAGCAGATGATTCACCATCACTACCCCCTGCAAGCTCATCTTTATCTGGTGGCTCTACACCGACATTTGCGTTGGCGTCTGCCGGACTACAACCCCGAACAGCATCTTGGTGGGTACGTCTATGCCTTCTTAAGAGGGATGCCGGGGGATCAGCTTGTTTCCCCCGATGACTGCACAAGTGTTGGACCAGGACGTCTGGTGGAACCGGCTCCCTTGGAGCGGGTTTTGGCCCTGGATCGTGCCTTATCTGAGGTTGAGCGATGACCAGTTCTGGTTGGCCCGCATCCTTTGCCTCTGGCTTGCATGCTGCGTTGGTGCGCAGGATTCCACCACAGCGCAACTGTCCTGAGCTTGAGCAGCTCAGCCTTGCGTTGATGGAAGCGCTGGAGCAGGGCAACCTCTCGGTGCCGTTGTCTCCTGAACGCGAGCAGCTGGTGCGGGAGAGCGGTTGGCTGGAGGGCGGCGAGGCCTCGCCTTTGGTGTTGCAGGGCCAACGGCTGGGCTGGCGACGTTGGATGCAGGCGATGGACGAGGTCGTGGAAGCGTTGGTGGAACGATCGATGCGTTCTGTTTCACCCAATCCCGATCCACCCCTTCCCGACCCATCACCTCCTGATCCCGCTTCGGGCTTGAACCGTGAGCAACAGCAGGCGGTTTTGGCGTTAGATCAAGGTTCAGTGGTGCTGCTCAGCGGCGGTCCGGGTACAGGCAAAACCAGCACCGTCGTCGACTTGTTGGCGCGGGTGCAGTTGCATCATCCCGGCCTCCGTCTGGGGTTGTCCGCACCCACCGGCAAGGCGGCTCGACGGTTGGGCGATGCCGTACGCCCCCGCATCCAGGGGTTGCCCTGCGGCACATTGCACCGCTGGCTTGAGGCTGGAGCCCATGGGTTTGCGCGGAACGCTGAGCGCCCCCTGGAGCTGGATCTCCTGGTGATTGATGAGATGTCGATGCTCGACTTGGCGTTGATGCAAGCGCTGTTGTCTGCTCTCCCTCCGGGCTGTCGGTTGGTGCTGGTTGGTGATCCGGCGCAATTGCCACCCGTTGGGAGTGGTGCGGTGTGGCATCGCCTGCAGCAATCCGATGTCAGAGAACGATTTGGCCCGGGTGCAATCCACTTAAAGCAGACGTATCGCAACCGTGGAGCCGTGGCTCAACTGGCCAGTGCCTTGCGGGATGGGGGGATGGAAGCGTTTGAGGGGCAACTCGCTGGGCTTGATGCCAAGGCGAATGTTCGGATCCACCGCGAACCCTCCCGCCGGTTGCCACCTTTAATTCGAAAGCATTGGCAAGCGCATCACCGCCAACTCCTGCAGTTGTCGGAGGGTCTTCTGACTTGTTCAGAGGCGGAGTTGAGCACTAAGGCTGAGCCTCTGTTGAGAGCCCTGGAGCAAAATCTGGTGTTGTGTCCCCGACGCCGTGGGCCATGGAGTCTTGAGGATGTGCACCGGTCTTTGTTGGGGGACGCGATTGCGGAGGATCCCCGCCGTTGGCCCAGTGGCCTTCCGGTGATTTGTGGGGGAAACCAGCCTGAACTGGGCCTCGCCAACGGCGATCTGGGAATCACGGTCGGAGCTGGGGACCAAAGCCGTTTGTTGTTTCGAGTGGCGACGGATGGTGGAGATGTTGGTGTGAAGCGTTTGCATCCAGCACGAATTCGCCGGCTGGAGCCAGCTGTGGCGCTCACCATCCATCGCGCCCAGGGAAGTGAGGCCGATGCCGTTTTTGTGCTGTGGCCACAACCTCTGGATTCACCTGATAGTTGCGACCACGATCGACGACTTCTCTATACAGCCATCACACGAGCCCGTGTCAGCCTGGATTTAATGATCGTGCCCTGATGCGCGTTGATCGACCCTGGGGTTGGTACGAACACTTGCAGTCGGGCAAGGGATACAAGGTGAAGCGGCTTTTGGTGTTCAAAGGCCAGCAATTGTCATTGCAGCGGCATCAGCATCGCAGTGAAAGTTGGACTGTGGTGTCAGGCGATGGTTTGCTCTTGTGCAACAACCAATGGGTTGAAGCCCATCCCGGAGTGATGCTGACGATCCCTGTTGGTGCAGTGCATCGGGCGCGGGGAGGCCATTGTGATTTGGTAATTATTGAGGTTCAACATGGCGATGATCTTCGTGAGGAGGACATCGAACGATTGCAGGATGATTACGGCAGGGTGATAGCTTTACCCTCAACCTTTGAAGCGTAGGCAACACAACCGGAGTGCAATCTGTTCGATTGCCGGGTGGTTGTGAGCCTGATTTCAGAGATCAATCAGGCCAGGGCCACCTTCCATGACTGAACAGCAGCAGCAGCTCGAGGATTCCTCGTGCGCGGTTGATCTTTCCGCATCCGCATTGCCAGAAGACAAACCAGAAGACAAAAAAGACGAAGTCCAGGACGAAGTTTTCACCACCACAATCGAGGCCACACCCGAAGAGGCCAAGCAAGAGCCTCAATCGGGATTTGATTGCTTCGGCTTCAGTGAAGCTCTCTTGAAGACCCTTGCTGAAAAGGGGTATAGCGATCCTTCACCGATCCAAAAGGCAGCGTTTCCTGAACTGATGTTGGGCCGCGACCTTGTGGGTCAGGCTCAAACCGGCACCGGTAAGACGGCGGCTTTTGCATTGCCTCTTCTCGAACGGCTGGAGAGCGGTCGGAAGACGCCTCAGGTGTTGGTGCTTGCACCCACAAGAGAGCTGGCGATGCAGGTGGCTGATTCATTCAAGGCCTACGCCGCTGGTCATCCCCATCTCAAGGTCTTGGCTGTTTATGGAGGAACAGATTTTCGCTCCCAAATCAGCACATTGCGACGGGGCGTTGATGTGGTGGTGGGAACACCGGGCCGTGTGATGGATCACATGCGCCAGGGCACCCTCGACACATCTGGCCTCACGAGTTTGGTGCTCGATGAAGCCGATGAGATGTTGCGTATGGGCTTCATCGACGATGTGGAGTGGATTCTTGAACAGTTGCCCAAAGAACGGCAGGTGATTCTGTTCTCGGCAACGATGCCTTCGGAGATTCGTCGCTTGTCGAAGCGGTATCTCAACGATCCAGCTGAAGTCACGATCAAAACCAAAGATCAAGACGGAAAGCTGATCCGGCAACGGGCGATCACGGTGCCGATGAGCCACAAGCTTGAGGCCCTGCAAAGGGTGTTGGATGCTTGTGGTGGCGAGGGGGTGATCATTTTTGCTCGCACCAAAGTGATCACATTGACGGTGGCTGAAACCCTGGAAGCTGCGGGGCATCAAGTTGCTGTTTTGAATGGCGATGTTCCCCAAAACCAACGGGAACGCACGGTGGAACGTTTGCGCAGCGGCTCCGTTGATGTTTTGGTCGCGACGGACGTTGCGGCCCGTGGCTTGGATGTGGAGCGTATTGGCCTGGTGATCAATTACGACATGCCGTTCGATAGCGAGGCCTATGTGCACCGCATTGGACGAACAGGCCGGGCGGGTCGCACTGGTGAAGCCGTTTTGTTCATGACGCCGCGGGAACGTCGGTTCATCCGAAATCTCGAGCGAGCGACTGGTCAGCCCATCGAAATGATGGAGGTGCCTGGCAATACGGCGATCAACCAGGGTCGCTTGGATCGATTGCGGAAACGCCTCAGTGAGGCGGCCAATGAAGACGCAGCCAATCCTGAGGAAAGCGCACTGCTTCAAGAATTGCTGCAGCGGGTCTCGACGGAGCTGGAACTCACGCCAGAACAGATTGCGTTGGCGGCTCTCAATCTGGCCATCGGTCCCAATGGCCTGTTGCGCAAAGGCGATGACGACTGGATTCAGAACACTCAACGGATGGACCGCGACCGTGGTGACCGTGGAGATCGTGGAGATCGCCGAGGAGAGCGTCGCAGCGACCGACCGGCACGGGCTCCTGAAGAAAACATGCAGCGTTATCGCGTTGCTGTTGGTCACCGTGATCGGGTGAAACCCGGCAATCTTGTTGGTGCCATTGCTGGAGAAACCGGATTAGATGGTCGCTCGATTGGTCGGATTCAAATTTTTGACAATCACAGCCTCGTCGATCTTCCTAAGGGCATGCCAGAGGACATCTTTAATAGTTTGCGAAGCCTTCGCGTGATGAATCGTGAGTTGCAAATCACTCAAGATTCTTGATGGTTGCATTACTGATGGCTGGTTTGATATCTGCTTCACCGGTCACGGCTCAAGACAACAACTTGCTCAAAAGTTTTTGTCTTGCAGCATTCAAGGCTGCTATGGCACAAGCTGGAGAAACCCCACCCTCAGGAATGGGTGAGGAAACATGCAATTGTTTCCTCGATGAGGTTGGTGGCGGCGCTGGGATCGACACAGCGCGCGAGACCTGTAAAGGCCGCGCTGCAGCGACATACAAGTCGTAGAGCTAACGCTCTTAGGACTCGCAAACCTGTGGTGTGAGCGTGGTTTGGGTCATCGCAATTCGTTCTACTGATTTGATCAGCTCAATCTGAATCGTTGGGATGCATTGAGGGATCAGGGTGTTGAGGAGAGTTATGCGATCGGCGGGATGGAGCTCGCCGTCGGGGGTCCACTGCATGGACTGCAGTTGAAGGGGTGCCATCTCGCTCCTTTCGTCAGGATCTGCTGACAATGGGATCGATTGTTCGGATTTGGCCGTCTCTTCGGAATTGCTTTGGTTTTTTGTGTTGTTCCGTGCGGTACCCCTGTAACGTTTGCTGGTTAGCGCCTGACCACCGGCCCATTTCGTCTTCGTTTTCGGAACCGGCTCACGCGATCGATTTCATTCACGGTTCCACGGTCCATGACCATCTACATCGGCAATCTCTCGTTCCAGGCAGAACAAGAGCATCTTTCTGACTTGTTCGCTGAATACGGCGAAGTCAAAAGCTGCAGCCTTCCCCTAGACCGCGAAACAGGTCGCAAGCGCGGCTTTGCCTTCGTTGAGATGGTGAACGATGCCGAAGAGCAAAAGGCCATCGATGATCTTCAAGACGTCGAGTGGATGGGTCGGATGATTCGAGTCAGCAAAGCCACCCCACGTGAACGCTCTGGTGGTCCCCGTGGCGGTGGCGGCGGTTATCGCGATTGAGCTCTAAGCCTGGCCTTCGAGCAGCTCCATGAGGATGGCTTGATCGCTTAGGTGATCAAGCTTGTCTCGGCGTTGATTAACACCGCTGTTGATCGTCTTCTCCAGAGAATTCGATTGGGGCAAAACTGCTTTAAGACCATGGCGCTTTTGGCGCGCCAGGTACCGGTGAAAGCGGTTGAACGACCTGGAACGGTTCATTGCAACTCCTTCGGTTGTTCTCCCGTTGTACACCCACTGATGCGTTAAAAACCGTGGTGAAGACAACTCTCAGCGAAGCTTCAGTTCAAGCCGCTCCGTTGAGACGTCTGATTCGTCATCTCGAGCCCCAGCGTCGCTTGGTTTACGCGGCGATGGGCTGTTCGGTCCTCAACAAGCTGTTTGATCTCGCCCCACCAGCCCTGATCGGCCTGGCTGTGGATGTAGTGGTGCGAGGCAAGCAATCACTTCTTGCGGGTTACGGCATCCAAACGGTGTCGCATCAGCTGTGGGTGCTTGCTTTTCTTACGTTTCTGATTTGGGCTGCGGAGTCGATCTTTGAGTATCTGTACGACGTTCTTTGGCGCAACCTGGCTCAAAGCACCCAACACAGCCTGCGCCTCGAGGCCTACGACCATCTGCAGAAGCTTGAGCTGGCGTTTTTTGAGCACGACAGTAGTGGTCGCTTGCTCTCCGTTCTCAACGACGACATCAATCAACTCGAGCGTTTTCTCGACCGTGGTGCCAATCAGATCTTGCAGCTGATCACCACCGTTTCGGTGGTTGGGATTGGGATGGTGGTGGTTGCCCCAGACGTGGCGTTGTTCGCCTTTCTGCCCATTCCTGTGATCCTGTTGGGATCGATGCGGTTTCAACATCAGCTGGCCCCCCGCTATCGCGAGGTGCGAGCCCGGGCCGGTGATCTTTCAGCTCGCTTGGCGAACAATTTGGGCGGCATGCTCACGATCAAAAGTTTTACGGCCGAGCCGTTGGAGCTGGCACGGTTGTGCAGGGAAAGCGAGGCCTACCGCGATAGCAATGCCAAGGCGATTCGCTTGTCTGCGGCATTCATTCCTCTGATTCGCTTCGCGATTCTGTTTGCCTTCCTTGCCATTCTTTTGATCGGCGGCTTTCAGGCTGTTGCTGGTGAGTTAGCGGTGGGCACCTACAGCGTTTTGGTGTTCATCACCCAACGGCTGCTTTGGCCGCTCACCGCTTTGGGTCGCACCCTGGATGAGTACCAACGTTCCATGGCCTCAACCCAGCGAGTGCTGGATCTGATCGATGCTCCCGTCACCATTCATGGTGGTTCTATCGCTCTGCCCACCGCTGATGTGCGCGGTGATCTCCATTTTGAAAGCGTGCAGTTTGCCTACTCCGGGCGTGAGGCATTGCTCCATGGTTTTGATCTAACGGTTCCAGCTGGCACAACCTTGGGCATCGTCGGCTCGACGGGTTCTGGCAAGAGCACGGTGGTGAAATTGCTGCTGCGCCTCTATGAGCATTCCGGCGGACGCATCCTGTTGGATGGCCATCCGATTGAGTCGTTGCGGTTGGACGATCTGCGCCGAGCGATTGCCTTGGTGAGCCAAGACATTTACCTCTTTCACGGCACGGTGGCGGAGAACATCGCCTATGGAATGGCGGATCCGAATCTTGATGAGATTGAGCGAGCGGCCCGCTTGGCGGAAGCTGCGGGCTTTATCGATGGATTGCCCCAGGGCTACAACACCTTGGTGGGAGAGCGGGGGCAACGCTTGTCGGGTGGTCAACGCCAGCGGATTGCCTTAGCGCGGGCCATTCTTAAAGATGCGCCCGTGTTGGTGCTGGATGAAGCCACCGCAGCGGTGGATAACGACACCGAAGCCGCGATTCAGCGGTCGTTGGAACGCATCACCAAGAACCGCACCACCGTGGTGATTGCCCATCGCCTAAGCACCGTGCGCCACGCCGATCGGATCGTGGTGATGGAGAACGGAACGATCGTGGAGCAGGGTTGCCACG
>ERZ802827.1607-NODE-1607-length-11003-cov-8.97634_pt1 | contig 11003 bp, 10 predicted proteins | sample MGYA00345652_ERZ802827 | MGnify/ENA primary metagenome ERZ802827 (study PRJEB30503, sample SAMEA104212372) | marine metagenome | biome: Westerlies Biome; feature: [SRF] surface water layer (ENVO:00010504) within the epipelagic zone...; material: water... | reverse complement strand
GGCCCGACGCGTATGGATTACAAGGACGTGATCCCGGTGGTTGACGTGACTGCGCGAGTGCTCAGCGCAGCCATGCGCAACGCGTGATCCGGCACAATTCGAAGCGTTCCAAAATTTGTCCAATTTATCGGCCCAGAGCCCTTGTTTTCGTCGTTTGTAGCCGCATATAACCGCGACGGATTAGACACGGGGCGCTTATGAGCGAGAACGAAAACATCGAAACACAAAACAGCGAGCAAATGCCGGAAGACGGCAATGGTGATCCGGAGAACTCTGAGCAGGTAAGCGAGTCGCCCGAGGCAGGTGGATTGGAAGCGGAGTTAGCCAAAACCAAAGACCAGTTGCTGCGCACCATTGCTGAATCGGAGAATATCCGTCGCCGCGCTAGCCGCGATGTCGAAAACGCTCACAAATTCGCGGTAGAAAAGCTCCTTAATGGCCTATTTCCAGTGCTTGATAGTTTGGAAAAAGCGGTCGAAACCGCAAATCAAACGGAAGGTGCTGAGGCCATTGCGGAAGGGGTTGAGTTGTCCCTAAAAATGTTCATATCGACGCTAGAAAGCTCCGGTGTAGCGCAAATTGATCCCCTAGGGGAGCCCTTCGACCCGCAGCAGCACGAAGCTATGGCCATGGTGCCGAATCCAGATGCCGAACCCAATTCGGTAATGGAAGTGATGCAAAAAGGCTATTTGCTCAATGAAAGACTTGTGCGGGCAGCAAAAGTAATTGTGACCAAAGCAGCAGATTCTTAGCGGCTGGTTAAATTACCCAGTAGGCCTTGAAGTAAGTTGGTCTGACCAAATATACAAAATTAATCGGAAGCCAATGTAACAGGGCTTCATAGCAAGATAAGCGGAGATAGAAAAGGGGAAAAATCATCGGAATTGATTTAGGAACGACCAACTCCTGTGTGGCTGTTCTTGACGGCGGTGATGCGAAAGTAATCGAGAACTCGGAAGGCGACCGCACAACGCCGTCGGTAATTGCGTATACCGATGACGGTGAAATCCTAGTCGGCCAAAACGCCAAGCGACAGGCGGTTACCAACCCGCAAAACACCTTGTTCGCAGTCAAGCGTTTAATTGGGCGCAAATTCGCGGATGACGTGGTGCAAAAAGACATAAAGATGGTGCCATATTCGATCGTTGGGGCCGGTAATGGTGATGCCTGGATAGAGGTTAAAGACGAGCAGCTCGCGCCGCCTCAGGTGTCTGCTGAAACGCTCAAGAAAATGAAGAAAACCGCCGAGGAATATTTGGGCGAAGATGTTACGGAGGCGGTGATTATCTATATCCTTTTGAAGAAACAGTTAAAAGCTCAAATGACCATTCCGAAATAATTGAAAAAATTGACATTGGTGGTATATCTCTTATAAGAGCAGCAGCAAAAAATTATGAAAATATAGTATGTATAAGTTCTTCATCGCAATACGAGAGTCTAATTCAAACTCTTAAAATTGATTGTTCAACTGATATTTCTTACAGACATGATCTTGCAGTTAATGCATATTATAAAAGTGCAACATACGATTATGCAATATTTTCATATTTAAATAATGGTTCAATTAATAAGAATATTCTAGATGTAAAAGAATTAAGATATGGCGAAAACCCCCATCAAAAAGGAAGGTTCATTGGTAATATTGAAGATTATATTAAGCAATTACATGGCAAAGATATTTCATATAATAACCTTTTAGATATAGATGCTTCTATTGCCTTACTTAAAGATTTACAAACAGATAATCCAGTTTTCTTAATTCATAAACACAATAACCCATGTGGAGTTGCTATAAGGAGTTCTATTCTAGAAGCATATGAAGATGCTTTAGCTTGTGATAATGTGTCTGCATTTGGGGGTGTCCTATGTTCAAATAAAATAATTAATAAAGACTGTGCAAACCGAATAGACAAATTATTTTTTGAAATATTAATTGCACCTGATTTTGACGAAAAAGCTTTAAGTATATTAAAGTCAAAGAAGAATAGAATATTAATTAAATTAAATAAATTTCCTATGAGAACTGTTCTAAGAAAGTCATGTTTAAATGGATTTTTAGAACAAGATATTGATGACAAAATTGAGAATTTTCAAGATTTTAGAGTTGTAACAAATAACCCTCCTAATGAAGAAAATTCAAATGATCTTGTACTTGCCTCAATTATTGCAAAACACACCAAATCAAACTGTATAGTTATTGTGAAAAATCAGCAGCTTATTGGTTCTGGTATGGGCCAGGTTTCAAGAATTGATGCTTTAAACCAAGCTATCGATAAATCAAAGAAATTTGGATTTGAATTAAAAGGATCAAATTTAGCAAGCGATGCATTCTTTCCATTTTCAGATTGTGTTGAAATTGCATTTAAAAATGGTATAGATTCAATTGTTCAACCAGGCGGTTCAGTTAGAGATCAAGATTCAATAGATTTTTGTAATGAAAATGAAATGTCAATGGTGTTTTCGGGAATTAGGCACTTTAGACATTAAATTTGCAATATTTAACTACCTTTGCAGCTTAATATGGGGTTTTTTACAGAGGAAATTGCGATTGATTTAGGTACAGCAAACACACTTATAATTCATAATGATAAGGTTGTTATCAATAGTCCTTCTATTGTTGCAATGGATCGCTCAACAAAAAAAATTATAGCTATTGGAGAGGAAGCAAAATTTATGCAGGGTAAAACTCATGAAAATATTAAGACTATTAGGCCCTTAAAAGATGGAGTAATTGCTGATTTTGAGGCTTCAGAAAAAATGATAAGTGAATTAATTAGGAGCATTCCAACTCTTAAGAAAAGATGGTTTTCTCCCTCTTTAACAATGGTTATATGTATCCCCTCTGGTATTACAGAAGTAGAAATGAGAGCTGTAAAAGAGTCTGCAGAAAGAGTAAATGGAAAAGAAGTTTATTTAATCCATGAGCCAATGGCTGCTGCCATTGGAATTGGAATCGATATTGTTAAACCTAAAGGAAACATGGTTGTGGATATAGGAGGAGGAACTACTGAAATTGCTGTAATCGCATTATCTGGAATTGTATGTGAAAAATCTCTAAAAGTAGCTGGTGATGTTCTTACCAACGATATTGTTTATTACATGAGGACTAAGCATAATCTTTATATTGGGGATAGAACTGCTGAAAAAATTAAAATTGAAGTTGGTTCAGTAACTGAAAGTCTAGACGAACCACCTGATGATATGCACGTTCAAGGTAGAGATCTTCTTTCTGGTAAGCCTAAAGAAAAAATAATTTCTTATATAGAAGTTGCAAAAGCTATTGATAAGTCTATAATTAGAATTGAAGATTCTATTATGGAAACTTTATCTCAAACACCTCCTGAGCTTGCTGCTGATATCTACAACACAGGAATATACTTAGCTGGCGGAGGTGCCTTATTAAGAGGTCTTGATGAACGATTATCAAAAAAAACTGATCTTCCTGTCTACATTGCTGAGGACCCGCTTCAGGCTGTAGTTAGAGGAACAGGAATTGCTCTAAAGAATATTGATAAGTTCAAGTCAGTTTTAATCAAGTAAATCATTTAATGCAATCTATAATTAATTCCATAGTTAAAAACAGGAACTTAATTATCTATATTTTTCTCTCTTTAATTACTTTTAATTTCCTTTATCAAAAGAGCCCAATTCATTCAACAAACATTGGTAAGATTGCTACTTTTATATCTGGAACCTCATCAAGTTTTTCATCTTCTGTTTCTTCTTATTTTAGTTTAAGATCAAAAAATCAGAAACTTATTACTGAAAATTTAGAGTTAAAAAAAGTTGAGTCAAAATATAATATCTTATCTCAAAATACTGAAAATTTATCAATTTTATCAGGACCAATTACTAGTGCAGAAGTAATTTTAAACTCTGTAAATAAGAACAAAAATATTATAGTAATAAATAAAGGTTTATCAGAAGGGGTTAATAAAGAAATGGGTGTTATTTCATCAAATGGAATTGTAGGAATTGTTAAAAATGTAACAGATAATTATTCATCTATTATTTCATTATTAAATATAGATTTAAAAATTAATGCCATTTTGAAAAAATCTTCAACTTTAGGCTCAATATCATGGGATGGGAAAAATCCAAAAATTGTAAAATTAAATGATATACCACTAAGTAGTTCAATTAAAGTTGGAGATACAATTATAACTGGGGGTATGTCATTTTACTTCCCTAAAGGAATTCCAATAGGAGAAATAATTGATTATGATAATTCATCTCTAGAGGGTTATTACGAAATTGATATTTTGATATTTAATGATTTCTCTTCATTATCTAATGTATATGTTATAGATAGATCTGACAATGAAGAAATTAAAGATTTATTATATGAATAGAGAGGTATTTAGAAATATTTTGATTTATAGTACAATTTTAACATTGCAAATATTTATTTTCAATCATATTAACTTATTTGAAATTATAACTCCATATATATATATACTTATATTTATTATTTACAAGACCTCTTATGATAAAACACTTTTACTTTTTTTAGGATTTCTATCAGGTATAATTATTGATTTATCAATACAAACATATGGATGTCATACATTTGCTACAATAACAATCTGCTATTTAAGGACTAAAATTGAAAAGACCTCTTTTGGAGTAAATGCTAATCTACCTTCTGCTATGGTTAAGGGAACCAAATTTTCTAGTAGAGCTTTCTTTTTTTTATCACTAATTTTTATACATTCAATTATATATTATTCTCTTATTTTTTTTAATATAAATGCAATTGTAGAAATATTTTCTTATACTATTATTAATTCAATTATTACCTTTATGATAGTTTGGGTAATTTCAAAATTAATATCTAATAAATAATGTTAAAGAGGTACTTACTAGTATGGGTAACAATTATAAGCTCAATAGTTTTTGTAATTAGACTATCATCTCTTCAATTATCAAGTGATTCTTATTTTAATTCAGATTTTGCAGTTCAAGAATTATCAATTTATCCAGAAAGAGGACTAATTTTTGATAGAAATGGTGAACTTCTTGTTGCTAATCAGCCAATGTATGATTTAATTATTGTTCCTGAGAATACCTCAGAATTTGATACAATTGAATTATCAAGATTAACCGGTATCAAAGTTGATGATTTAATACAAAAAATCTCTGATGCTGTCAATTATTCTTCAAAATTACCTTATGTAATTGAATCACAAATTTCAAAAGAAAAGAATGCTTTTCTTCAAGAAAAAATTTGGCAATATGAAGGCTTCTATTTAAGGAAAAATTCTGTAAGAGATTATATTAAACCATATGCTAGTAATGTAATTGGATATACTGGAGAGGTAGACGAAAACGATATTTCTAAAGATTCATATTATGAGAAAGGTGAAATGATAGGTAAACAAGGTATTGAAAAATACTATGAAAATGAACTTAAAGGATTTAAAGGAAAGAGATATTTTCAAAAAGACAGATTTAATAGAGTGATAGGAGTTTATAATAATTCTTCTAAAGATGTAGATCCTCTCAAAGCTAAAAATATTACTCTTACTATAGATATTGAACTTCAAGAATATGCTGAAAATCTTCTAAGCAATAAAAGGGGGGGTGTTGTTGTATTAGAACCAGGATCTGGTGAGATATTAACTTTAGTCAGCTCACCAACATATAAATCAAATGAGTTTATTGGAAAAGAAAGAAGTAATAATTTTAAAAAGCTTTTGACTGATACAATTAATAAACCTTTATTTGATAGATCTCTTCAAGCACAGTATTCTCCTGGATCACCTATGAAAATATTAAATGCTTTAGTCGGTCTTCAAGAAAATGTTATAGATGCTAGCACATCCTTTAAATGCGATGGTGGTCATTATTATGCAAATAATGCTTTCATGAAATGTCACAATAGTTTTGGTACAATTAGTGATCTTAGAAAAGGAATATATAATTCTTGTAATACATATTTTGCTAAAACATATAAAATGATAATTGATAAATACGACTCTCCAAGTGAAGGAATGGATAACTGGGCTAATCATATTAAAAGTTTTGGTTTAGGTAATTATCTTGGATATGATTTATCAATAGGCAAAAAAGGATTTATTCCAGAATCTGACTATTACAATCAATTTTATGGTGACAATAGGTGGGGGTCATCTACAACTATTTCAAATGCTATTGGACAGGGGGAGATATTAACTACCCCTATTCAAATGGCAAATTTTGCTGCTGCAATTGCAAATAGAGGCTACTATTTAAAACCTCATTTTGTAAAAAAAATCAATAATGAGTCAATAGTTAATGTAGATAAAATATCTACAACTATAGATAAAGAAAACTTTGAAATTGTCATTGATGGAATGGTTGATGTTGTTGATAAAGGTACTGCTAGAATTGCTAAAATTAATGGTATTGATGTTGCGGGTAAGACCGGGACTGTAGAAAACTTTATCTTAATTGAAGATAAAAAAAGACAGTTAACAGATCATTCAACATTTATTGCTTTTGCTCCCGCTAATGATCCAAAAATTGTTGTTTCAGTTTTCATTGAAAATGGTTATTGGGGAAGTAGATGGGCTGCACCAATAGCTAGCCTAATTATTGAAAAATATTTAACAAATGACATTAAAAGAAAATGGTTAGAGAACCGAATGCTTAATGGAAGTCTACTAAGTGAATATGAGAAGCCTTACTTATCTAAAAGCTTTAGCATAAATGAATAGTTTTAATATATTTAAGTATGATTTAATATCATTTTTGAGCTATTTTTTGTTGGTTATTTTTGGTATAATTAATATATATTCTTCAAGTTATTCAGATTCATTTACATCAATATTTGACTATACTACCCTTGTTGGTAAACAATTAATATTTCTTGTTGCTTGTATAGTTTCATTTATCACAATCATTTTTAGTAAAAATAAGTTTTTTGATAACATTGCACTTTTACTCTATATAACTTCAATATTATTATTGATAAGTTTATTCTTTTTTGGAGTTGAAAGAGGAGGAGCAAAGTCATGGTATATATTGGGACCTATAAGTTTTCAACCTACTGAGTTTGCTAAGTTATGTTCTGCTCTTTTTTTAGCAAAGTTTTTAAGCATAATTCAGACAGACTTAAAAAAAAATCGAGATATTATTATTGTTGGAACAATTATTTTAATTCCATTTTTACTTATTACCCTTCAACCTGATCCTGGTTCTGCATTGGTTTTTTTAGCCTTTATTTTTCCTATTTTACGGGAGGGTTTGGATTTAAGATTTTTCTATTTTGGAGTTATAATTTTATCAACCCTTATTCTAACTCTTGTTTTTAACTTTATAATTAGCTTAATAATATTGATAACATTATTTATGTTCATATTAATCTATTTGAGGCAAAAAAAAATTAAGATCTCCATAATTAATTATTTATTATCATTAACTACTCTAATTGTTATTTCATTTTCAACCAATTATTTATTTGATAATATTCTTGAGCAAAGACATAGAGATAGAATTAATCTAATAATAGGAAAGGAGTTTGATAATAAGGGTATTGGTTATAATATTAATCAATCAAAAATTGCAATAAGCAATGGTGGATTATTTGGAACTGGATTTTTAGAGGGAACCCAAACTAAAGGGAATTTTGTTCCTAGACAACATACAGATTATATCTTTAGTACAATTGGAGAGGAGTGGGGTTTCGTAGGCACTTTATTCACAATTATTCTATTTGCCCTTCTCATTATTCGCATTACTTTAAGAGCTGAAAAACAAGTAAATCATTTTAGGCGGATTTATTCACATTGTTTTGCAAGCATATTGTTTTTTCATTTTTTTATAAATATAGGTATGTCAATAGGATTAGTTCCCTCAATAGGAATTCCACTCCCATATATAAGTTATGGAGGATCCAGTCTTTTAATTTTTAGTATAATGTTCTTTATCTACTTAAATTTTGATTCTAGCAGATTAAAAGAAGATTAATCAATTTTATTAATCTGAGATAAGATTTCATTTCCTTCAATAGAAGATAAGTCTTTTAAAAGATTCATAGCCTCATCTACATAAATATCTTTTTGTAAAGATTTTATCCATCTATCTCTCTTCTCTTTTATATCATCATTATAGGTGCTATCTATGTTAACTGCAGTTTCATTCCATTCAAAAATAAAAGGCGAAGAGAAGTCATCAATTAACTTTAACTTTTCATTTTGTGACTTAGAATTTTCTATGTCTTCTTTATATGAACTATATTCAAGAGAAATAGTCTTATCCTCTTGTTGTGACTTAATCCATAAAGCATGTTTATCAATTAAAGAAAAATATGCATTTTGAGAAATTCTATTTTTACTATTTGTGATGGCCTGAGAAAAATTGAAAATTTTTGAAGAATTGTCATACCTAGCTGGATCAATTTTATCCCAATTAAGAGGATTATTTAAGTCTTTTTCTCCAATATCAATATAAGAATACCTATTTGGAAATATTAAGTCACTTTTGACTCCTTCAAGCTGAGTTGATCCACCATTTACTCTATAAAATTTATCAGTTGTAATCTTAAGAGAACCCAGATCACCAAAAGTGTTTCCTGAAATCACATTATTTAAGTCAACTATATTTTGTACAGTACCTTTTCCATATGTCTGTTTGCCACCTAATATGATAGCCCTGTTATAATCTTGAAGTGCTGCTGCTAAAATTTCTGAAGCAGAGGCTGAAAACTCATTTACTAATATTACTAGAGGACCATCCCACAAGATTGATGGGTCATTATCTTTAAGAATATCTTTTCTTCCACCAATACTTTTTACTTGAACAACAGGTCCTTTTTCTATAAAAAAACCTGTTATGTCAACAACAGTTTTTAAAGATCCTCCCCCATTGTTTCTGAGATCAAGAATTAAACCATTTATCTCTTTTTCTTTTAAGGATAATATTTCTTTTTTTATATCACTTGCTGCATTTCTTTCTCCATAGTCATCAAAGTCAACATAAAATCTTGGCAGATTTATTAATCCAAAAGTATTAAAGTCATCTTTAATTATAGAAGATTTTGCATAAGTTTCTTCAAGTTCAACAATATCTCTAGTAATTTCTACTTCTTCAATTCCACCCTCAACTCTTTTGATTGTTAGATATACATTTGTTCCTTTCTCACCCTTTATCAAATCAGTTGCATCACTCAGTTTCATCAATGAAATTTCTGTAGGCTCTTCATCCTTAGATTGAGCAACAGCTAGAATGATATCACCAACATTTAATAAATTATCTCTCCAAACTGGGCCACCAATAATTACCTCTGAAATCTCAACTTGTTGATTTCTTTTAAGAAGTCTAGCACCGATCCCCTGGAATTTTCCAGATATATTTTGATCAAAAACCTCTTTAGCCTCAGGTGCTAAATATGATGTATGTGGATCAAATTGTGTTACAATTGAATTCAAATAGATCGAAAACCAGTCAAATCTTTCAAGCTCACTGTTAAACTGAAAAAAGTCTTCAAGATTTTCAATTATGGATTCTCTAGATTCAAGCTCAATCTCTTGATCTGATTTTAATTCTTTAGTTCCTTCCTCATTTTCTTTCTCATTAGTTTCTTTCTTTGATGCAAATCCATCCAAGACCGATAATTTAAGTCTCTTTCTCCATAGCGTTTTTAACTCATTTATATTTTCTGCAAAACTTAAAACATCATAATCAAGGTTAATTTCTTCATTTGTGTTAAAATTAAAAGGAACTTCCAGCACTTCTTGATAGAAATTTTCAACTTCATCAATTCTTTTATTTAATGTTTCATAAACTAAGTTAAAAAAAGTTATGTCTGAAGAATTTATTTGATCATCAATTAAATACTTGTATTCAGAGAATAATTTTAAATCTGATTTAAGTAAAAATCTTTTTTGTGAATCGATAGCATCAATGAAATTATCATAAACTTTAGCAGAAAAGTCATCATTTATAATTTGCGGGTCATAATGTAGTTTATCTAAAACATATGAAACCAAGTCTAAAAGAAGTTTATCTTTATTAGATTCATTACTAGAAAAACTAGTATTAGAAACCTCAAAGTATATAAACAAAGAAATTACCCCTGAAACAATAAATCCAAATATTCTCAAAAACATAAAGCTAAATTAATTTAAAAAAAATATAAGCAAAACAGATTAGCACCTAACTTTTTGTTAAAGTTAAATTAGTTAAACGTTTTTATATCTTTACATGAAATATTTTTTTATGGCAAAACCACTAATATTAGTAACAAATGATGATGGTATTAATGCACCTGGAATAAGAACTCTTATAGAGGTGATGAAAGAAATTGGAGATATTATTGTGGTCGCTCCTGATAGTCCTCAATCTGGAATGGGACATGCAATAACTATAAACTCAACTCTTCATTCATCTAGAATTACTCCTAAAACTGCAGATGTAATTGAACATAGTTGTTCTGGAACACCTGCAGATTGTGTTAAACTAGCAATAAATGAACTAATGCCAAGAAGGCCAGATTTATGTGTTTCTGGAATAAATCATGGATCAAACTCATCTATTAACGTAATCTATTCTGGCACAATGAGCGCAGCTATAGAAGCAGGAATTGAAGGTGTCCCTGCTATTGGCTTCTCATTACTTGATTATAGGTGGAATGCAAATTTTAAAGAATCTAAAGAATTTATTAAGAAAATTACTTTAAATGCATTAAAAAACGGAATTCCAAAAGGGATTGTTCTGAATGTAAATATACCTTCAGTAAAAAAATCTGAAATTAAAGGCATTAAAGTCTGTAGACAAGCTAAAGCATCCTGGGTTGAGGAATTTGATAAAAGAAAAAACCCACTAGGTCAGGAATATTATTGGTTAACTGGAAAATTTGTCAATAAAGATAAAGGACAAGATACAGATGAATGGGCTCTAAATCACAATTATATATCTATTGTTCCTGTTGAATTTGATCTAACTGCTCATCATGCCATTCAAGATTTAAATGAATGGAATTTTAAATGAAATATTACATAATTGCTGGAGAAGCATCTGGA
>ERZ802827.1606-NODE-1606-length-11005-cov-40.3085_pt1 | contig 11005 bp, 10 predicted proteins | sample MGYA00345652_ERZ802827 | MGnify/ENA primary metagenome ERZ802827 (study PRJEB30503, sample SAMEA104212372) | marine metagenome | biome: Westerlies Biome; feature: [SRF] surface water layer (ENVO:00010504) within the epipelagic zone...; material: water... | reverse complement strand
ATGATCATTTTATTGAAGGATTAAGAGATAAATGTCTTGGAAAGTTAAAGAATTCTCCAATGCGAAATAAGCAAACAGATGACCCAACTATCTTGGAATTACAGAATAAATTAGACAATTTAAGTGATAAAGAATTAGATAATACCTATTGGGAAATTGAAACTGGTGAATTTTTTTCCAGTAATCAAATTAAAGAATTAGAAATTAATCGTAGTGAATTAATTGAAAAATTAAATATTACAAAAAATAAAAATGAAGTTTTTCAAACAATTATAAGTTTTTGTAAAAGCTATGAAGAGCTATGCCAAAAAAAATATCCTGAAGCCCCATTACCATTAGAAATATTAAAATCAATTAATTAGCTTAAATTAAGGCAATGCAGTGATTTTAAATTTTAAAACCTTATTGTATTATACTGATTAAACCTTATATATCCTCAAATCTAATGTCAGAAAATCAAATAATCATTAATAATTTATCTAAAGTCTATAGCAATGGATTTGATGCTTTAAAGACAGTCAGTCTTAATATTAAAAAAGGTGAGATTTTAGCAATGCTTGGACCTAATGGTGCTGGTAAAACTACTTTGATTAATATTATCTGTGGAATAGTAAAACCTTCTTCAGGATCTGTGACTATTGATGGGTTTGATATTATAGACGATTATAGAGAAACAAGATCTAGAATTGGTTTAGTTCCACAAGAGCTTACATTAGAACTATTTGAAACAGTTTTTAACAATGTTTCATATTCAAGAGGTTTATATGGAAAAAAACCTAGTCCCGAACATATTGAAAAAACTCTTAAAGATTTAAGTCTTTGGGATAAAAAAGATCAAAGACTAAGACAATTATCTGGAGGAATGAAGAGAAGAGTTTTAATTGCTAAAGCTCTCTCTCACGAACCATCAATTTTATTTTTAGATGAACCTACGGCGGGTGTTGATGTTGAGCTTAGAAAAGATATGTGGAAAATAGTAGAGGAGTTAAAAAGAACAGGAGTTACAATTATTTTGACTACCCATTACATTGAAGAAGCAGAAGCTATTGCTGATAGAGTGGGTGTTATTAATCAAGGAGAAATAATTGTAGTTGAAGATACTAGAGAATTACTAAAAAAAATGGGATATAAAAAATTAACTGTCTCTCTTCAAGAAAAAATAATGGAAATTCCAAGTAGTTTAGAAAAATATAATCTTAAAATTAGAAAAGATAATATATCAATCGATTATATCTATAATATTCAAGCTGAACAAACTGGAATTACAAATTTACTTCAAGATTTGAAAGATGCAGGTTTAAAATTAAGAGATTTAAAAACAGAACAAAATTCATTAGAAAAAATATTTGTTAGATTGGTAAAGGAAAATAATGAAATTTAATTATCTTGCGTGTAAAGCAATTTATCTTCATGAAATGGATAGATTTAGACGAACTTTATTGCAGTCTTTGTTATCCCCGGTTTTATCTACCTCTTTATATTTTATAGTCTTTGGTTCTGTTATTGGTGGTTATGTAGAAAACATTGATGGTATTAGTTATGGTTCATATATTGTTCCAGGATTATTGATGTTAACACTATTAACTCAATCAATTAGTAATACTTCATTTGGAATATTTTTTCCTAAATTTAATGGAACTATATATGAAATCCTGGCAGCCCCAATATCTACATTTGAAATTGTCCTTGCATTTGTTGGTGCAGGTGCATCTAAAACTTTAATAGTTGGAGTTGTAATTTTTATAACTGCTACTTTTTTTGTTGAAGTTGAGGTTAAATATCCATTGTTAATGATTTTTTTACTTTTGTTAGTTGCTTTTACTTTTGCTTTATTTGGATTTTTAATCGGTTTGATAAGCTCTAACTTTGAACAAATGTCAATTATACCAACACTAGTAATCACCCCGATGGTATTTTTGGGTGGAAGTCTTTATTCATTGGATATGTTGCCATCATTTTGGCAAACAATCACATACTTTAATCCTGTAGTTTATTTAATTAACGGACTTAGATTTGCATTTTATGGTGTATCTGACTTTAATATATGGATTAGTATCAGTTCAATGGTTTTCTTTTTGATTGTTTGTGTTTCTGTAGTTTCTGTTCTTCTTAAAAAAGGCTACAATATTAAATCCTAACTACTACTAGCTATTTTTTTTTTGGGATCGTAAAAAGGTTTTTCAACAACTACAGAATTGTATTTACCTTCATTGGTAATTACTTCAAGCTTAGTTCCTGTTTCTGATTGCTCGATTTCAATCATTGCTAAAGCAATATTTTTTTTCAGTCTTGGTGAATATACAGCTGATGTAATTTTTCCAATTTTTTTATTATTTTTTTCAACTGGCCAAAAAGTTGTATTAGGTCCAGTTAACGGTTTACAATCAATTTCTAAACCAACTTGTTTTCTTTTTATACCGTCCTGCTTGATTTTCTTTAATGCTTTTTTACCTACAAAATCTATATCAGAATCTAAACTTACAAGACGATCCAATCCAAGTTCAAATGGATTAGTGTCAATATCAGCATCTGCATGATATGATAACATTCCTCCTTCAATTCTTCTAATTGATGAAGTATGACCTGGTTTAAGCCCATGTTCTTTTCCTGCTTCCATAATTTTTTCATATAGTTCATTTCCTTTAGAACCATCTCTAAGATATATTTCATATCCCAGTTCACTAGACCAACCAGTTCTAGATATAATTAAAGGAATGCCATCCAAATTATATTCTTTTAACCAATAATATTTCAAATCTTTTATATCTTCTCCAAATAATTTAACCATGATTTCACCTGAGGTAGGACCTTGTAATTGTAACGGAGAAACATCAGGTTCTTTGATTTGAACATTTAAACCTGAGTTAACAGCAACACCTTGAGCCCATAGTAAAACATCACTATCAGCAAGTGATAACCAAAAATGATTTTCAGCAAGTCTTAATAAAACTGGATCATTTAAAATACCACCATCATTATTAGTAATTAAGACATATTTACATTGGCCAATTGCAAGTTTTGATAAATCTCTTGGAGTTAATAGTTGTGTGAATTTGTAAGCATCTGGTCCAGTTATTTCTACTTGTCTTTCAACTGCAACATCACAAAGAATAGCTTTTTCAATTAAATTCCAAAAATTTTGCTCAGGATCTCCAAAATCTCTTGGAATATACATATGATTATAAACTGAAAATCCAGTTGCTCCCCACTTTACTGTAGAGTCGAAGTAAGGTGATTTTCTTATTTGTGTACCAAAACCAAAGTTTTTATTACTCATTTTTTGATCCTTAACAGTCCATTCAATTCTTTACAAACAAAAAAATAGCCCAGTTAAGGGCTATTAAAAATCATAAGGGAATTAATTTTTTACTTAAAATTGTTCAGATTCAGTTGAACCTTCCATCGCAGTTGTAGAACTTGTACCACTGCTAATCGTGTTTGATACAGAATCAAAATATGAAGTTCCAACCTCTCTTTGGTGTTTAACACTAGTATAACCGTCTTTTTCTCTTAAAAATTCTTGTTCTTGAATTCTAGAATATGCAGTCATACCTTCTTTTTTATATTTCTCTGCTAGTTCAAAGATTGCGATATTTTGAGTATGAAAGCCTGCTAAAGTTATAAATTGAAACTTATAACCCATTTTAGAAATCTCTTGTTGGAAAGAAGCAATTTCATCATCATTTAGATGTTTCTTCCAATTAAATGAAGGAGAACAATTATAAGCTAATAATTTTCCTGGAAATTTTTCATGGATTGCATCAGCAAATTTTTTAGCTTCTTCTAAATTTGGTGTTGCTGTTTCACACCAAATTAAATCTGAATAAGGAGCATAAGCAAGGCCTCTTGATATAGCTTGTTCAATTCCTTGTTTAACATAAAAGAAACCTTCAGGAGATCTCTCACCTGTTAAAAATGGTTTATCATTTTCATCATGGTCATTTGTAATTAGTTTTGCAGCATTTGCATCAGTTCGTGCTAAAATAATAAGTGGAACATTAGCAATATCAGCAGCTAATCTTGCAGCTTTTAAATTTTTAATCATAGTACCAGTTGGAACCAAAACTTTACCACCCATATGGCCACATTTTTTTTCACTAGCTAACTGATCTTCAAAATGAACACCGGCTGCACCAGCTTTAATAAATTTTTTTGCAAGTTCAAATACATTCAACGGTCCACCAAAACCAGCTTCACCGTCAGCAATGATTGGTAGCATATAATCAACTTTATTTTCTTCTTTCATGTCACCATCTTTAAGTTCCATGTGTTGAATTTGATCTGCTCTAACTAAAGCGTTATTCATTGAATCTACTAATTTTGGGGCACTATCATAAGGATACAAAGATTGATCAGGATACATTTCTCCAGCACTATTAGCATCTGCTGCTACTTGCCATCCACTTAAATAAATTGCTTTTAATCCTGCTTTAGCATGTTGAACTGCATGATTACCAGATAATGATCCCAGTGTATTTATATAAGATTCTGAATTTAATAATTTCCATAGTTTTTGTGACTGCATTTTGCACATTGAATATTCAATTTTAATAGAACCTCTTAATCTCTCAACTTCATCTTCTGTGTAGTCACGTTTAATTCCGGCAAATCTTTTTAAGTCGTAAGAGATATTTTCTGCGCTCATTATTTTTAGTCCTATGATGTTGTTTGTTTGAGAAAATTGAATTGGTGAGAATGGAGTTATTATTATTTCTTAAAGACTTAATTTAGCTGTTATCGTCTAAAGATTTAATAAGATCACTCATTCCACTTGAACCCCAATCACAATGATCATCTCTCATGTAGATACCTCTACTATTATGTTGATCAAAATCTTCTTTTTTTATGATTTGAGCTTCATTTTCAGTGTTATTTAATTTTTTGTTCATGTAAACTTTATAATTTACAGAGTTTACAAAAGCTACTAAAAAGAACAAAATGCTTGTAAATCAAAGAAAAAAATTGTAAAAATAAATTTACAAAATTTACAAATAGAAAATATGAGTCAATTAGATTTAAAAATAGGGCCTAAAATCAAAGCTTTTAGAAGACAGCTTGGACTACAAGCTAATAAATTAGCAGAAGAATTAAGCATATCTCCTAGTTACTTGAATTTAATTGAAAGTGGTAAACGTAAAATTGATGGCGATTTACTATTAAAAGTATGTGAAAAACTTAACATAGAGCTATCACACCTTACATCAAAAACTGACATAAACTTACAAAACACTATTTCAGAAATTTTAGATGATCAACTGTTTGAAGATTTAGATATTTTAGGACCAGAAGTTAAAGACCTAGTTAGTACAAATCCAAAAATTGGAAAAGCTATTGTAAGACTTGGTGATATTTTGAAAAAAAAGGATCACGAACTATTTGACAAAATTGAAAAAATTTCTGGAAAGATTGTTGATAATAGAAAAAACTCATTTCCAGGAGAAGTTATTTCAGATTTTTTACAACAAAACAGAAATTACTTTCCTAAATTAGAAGATTTTGCAAATAAAGTTTTTGATAAAATTCAAAAAAATAATCGAACAAGATATATTGCTCTTTGTGAATATTTAGATTCAGAATACTCTATTAAAGTTAAAGATGTGATACCTGATGAAAATAAACCTTTTTCAAAAATATATAAGAAGAGTAAAAAAGAACTTTTATTAAGTGATTATAGTTCATTAGAAACTAAAAAACTTCATGCTGCAGCACAAATTGCACAAGAGGGTGCAAGTAAAGAAATTGACAATTATTTATCTAAATTTAGTTTTCCATCAAATGAATCTAAAACATTAACAAGAGTTGCTTTGCTTAATTATTGTGGTGCTGCAATATTAATGCCCTATAAACTTTTTCATACAGAATGTAAAAAACTTAAATATGATTTAGAATTATTGCAAAATACATTTGCAACTTCTTTTGAGCAAGTTGCTCATAGAGTAACTTGTTTACAAGACCCAAAACTTCCAGGGATACCATTTCATTTTTTAAGAGTTGATATGGCTGGAAATATTTCAAAAAGATTTTCACTATCTGGAATTGATATTCCTAGATATGGAGGAGCTTGTCCAAGATGGAATGTTTATTCTGCATTAACTAGACCTGGTGTTATTCAGGCTGCAGTTAGTAAAATGACGAATGGAGAAAAATATGTTTGTATTGCAAGAACAGTTGAAAAAGGAATAGGAAGATTTGGTCAAGCAAAAAGCATATTATCAATTGGTCTTGGTTGTGAAGCAAAATATGCAAAAGATTTTGTTTATACAGAAAATATAAATATTAATGATAAATCTACTGAAATTCCAATAGGAGTTTCATGCAGAACTTGTGATAGATTAGACTGTTCACAAAGAGCATTCCCTCCATTACACAAAAAATTTGATATAGATATCAATACTAGAGGTGTATCTGTTTATGTGACCGATGAAAGTTCACAGGGAAAATCCTAAATTTCAATTTAAGATAAATGATAAGAATTATTGAAAAATAAGACCTTTTAACTCTAAAAAATAAGAGTACTGCAAATTTAGTATATGATTATTGATTTCTTATAAGAGGATAAACCTTAGGATTTAAATACTTTAAATTTGTTAACATTATTAAAAGTAAAGTTACTAACCCAATTGAAAAACCCAGTGTTAACAAAACTTCAAAATCAAATTTCCAAACAAGTTCAAATAAATTTTCCATTATAAATTTAGAAGCAATTACTGCAAAAAAGGTCGCAATTAATATGACTGAGTTAAAAATTATTAAAAACTCAATTATTGAAGATAAAATTACATCTCTTTTTGTAAAACCAATAATTTTAAAAACTAAATTTTGATATTCCTTAACCTTACCCTGCACCATGATTGCACTAGAAATAACTATCAATCCAATGATAATGGTCACTGCTGATATTAATGTTACAGCCATAAAAACTTTATTTAAAACAGAAGTTACTTTATTTAAGTAATCTGCAATTTTAATCATTGATAAACTTGGTAATACTTCCAGCATTGAAATTTCATCAAAATTTTCTATGTTTTTAAATTTAGTAGTGGCCAAATATTCGTGAGGAATATTATTTGCAAATTGTGGATTGAATAGCATTGCAAAGTTAATACTCAAGTCTCTATAATCAACACTTCTAAAGTTTACAATTTTTCCATCAATTTCACGGCCATAAATATTTAATGTAAAAATATCACCTAAATTAATTTTTAAATCTTGAGCAACTTTTGCATCTAAAGATATTTGTAGTTCATTTGATTTTGTTAAATCCCACCACTTACCTTCTGTAATAGGATTATCTTCTGGTACTTCATTAACCCAAGAAGATCTTCTGTCACTACCAATAACCCAATAACTATCATTATCAGATGAAATGTATGTGTTTGGATTGATACCATTAATTTTTACAATGCCTGATGAAACCATAGGCACAATTTCAACTTTTGCATTAGGATCCATCTTAAATATATTTGTTTCAAATTTTTCTTTTTCTCCTTTTTGAATACCAACAAAGAAATAATCAGGTGCTATATTTGGAATAGATTTTGCAATTTCTCTTTTAAAGTTGGTTCCAACTAAAGCTAAAGTTAATAAAAGAGTTACCCCCAATCCTAAAGACATAATGGTAATAGGAGTAATACTTTTGGTTTGAGTAATATTTTTAATTGAAACTTTTAATGAAATATTAGGAGTTGACCTAAATTTTTTTAGAAAAAATATGATTAATTTTGAAAGTAAAAAAAATACACCTAAACATACAAAAAAGGCAGCAAAATACCCTATGCTGTACATTGGGTTTTCTGAATTATAACTAAAGACCAAAACCAAAATAGATAGTAACAAAAAACTAAGCATTACTGACTTTTTAGAATAATAAAATTCTAAATTTTGAAACACATTTCTAAATAAATTTGAAGCTTTTACTTGGTCAATTGAATTAATTGTTGGAATTGAAAATATAATTAGAACTAATAATCCAATTAAAAAAATCTTAATAAAGTTAATAATTGAAAATACTGGTAAAACATTCAAACCTAAGCCATCAGATAAATATTGATCAACAAAAGGGACTATTAAAAAACTAGAGCCATATGCCAATGTAGTTACAACAAATAATAGAATTAATAATTGTAGGTAATACAAAATTTTGATGTCACCTGAATAAAACCCTACTGCTTTTCTAACAGCAATAGACATGTTGTTTTGATTAATGAAAGAAAGCAGTGTATTTGCTACCCCAATACCTGCTATTAACATAGCGCTGATTGAAACTAGAGATAAAAACTGTGAAAAGTTGTTAATAATTCTTTTTAATCCACTTGCTGAATTTTCAGGATATCGAAGCTTAACTTTTTGATCATCTTTAAATATATTTTCAATTCTTTCCTCGATTTCTTGTTCATCATCATTTTCATTAAACTTTACTTTGTATTCATAATTTAAAAAACTTCCTATTCCATTAAGTTTAAGAATTTCTAAAGTCTGTTTGCCAGCTAGTGCCCAATCGCCAAATGCAACAAATCCACTAACATCGGGTACTGATTTTACAATTCCAATAACAGTAAATAATTTATCTTGAACTTTTATCTGTTCATTTATTTTAAGGTTTAAAGTTTTAGATAAACTTTCATTAATTAATACTGTATTAGGTTCATTTTGCATTCTATCAAATGCACCTTTAGGCTCATATTCGACTGATCCATATAATGGATATTTTTCATCTACAGTTTTTATTCTTGTAAATAATGATTTATTTTTATCTCTATCAATAGTAGCAACCATTGTGCTGAACTCAATCATTTGAGAGATTGTTGCAAATTCTTTTACTTTTGTAACAAGTTCAAGGTTTCCTTCATTTCTATTATAATCAATTTCTAAATCTCCACCCAGTAATGCTTTCGCATTATCGTTTAATTCTTTTTTTAAAGAGTCTTCAATTGTAAAAATTGCACTTAAAATAAACAGACTAATAAACAGTGTAATGATTATACTTATTATCTTTTTATAGTTTCTGCTTAAATCTTTAAAAGCATATTTAAAAATTAAATTAATTTCAGATGAATTATTTGATTTTTCCATCTTTAATTTTAATTTTTCTTTTTGCTTTATTAGCAAGTTTTGGGTCATGCGTTACCATAATTAAAGAAGATCCTTCTTCTTTAACGTAATTGAAAAGAATATCTGAAATCATTAATGAGTTTTCAGTATCCAAATTACCTGTTGGTTCATCAGCCAAAATTAATTCTGGTTTCATAGCTATTGATCTTGCTATAGCTACTCTTTGTTGTTCCCCACCTGATAATTGACTTGGAAGATTATTAAATCGGTGTTTTAAACCAAATCTATCTAACAAAAGCTTTGCTTCCTTTTCTGGATTTTTAAACTTGTTAAGTTCTAGCGTTAAAGCAACATTTTCTACCGCTGTATAGTTCGGGATTAAATAAAAAGATTGAAAAATAATTCCAATATTTTTTTTTCTAATTGCAGAAACTTCGTCCTCATTAAGTTTAGTGATTTCATGGTCTTGAAAAAAAATTTTACCTGAAGTTGCTTGCTCCAAGCCACCAATTAACATGATTAAGCTAGTCTTTCCTGAGCCACTTTCGCCCACAATTGAAATTGTCTCTTTTTTCTTTGTGATTAAATCAATATTATTTAAAACCTTTATGGTATCTTTACCTGTTTGGTATTTAAGATTTACCTTTTTTAATTTAAGAAGAATGCTCATGAATAAAAGTTTTATTATTAAAATAATTGTTCTCTGTCTAGTGACCATAAAAGTATATGCAATTGAAAAAGTTGTATTATTTGGCGATAGTTTAATGGCAGGGTATGGCTTATCTAATGAGCACCATTTATCAGTTGTTTTAAAAGAAAGTTTAATTGCTGATGGATTTAATATTGAAGTTATTAATGGTAGCGTATCAGGTAGCACTTCTTCGGGAGGTTTAAATAGAGCAGAATGGACGTTATCTGAAAGTGATATTGATTTAATGATTTTAGGTCTTGGTGCTAATGATATGCTGAGAGGTATAAACCCAAAAGAGACCAAAAAAAATTTAGAGCAAATTATTAAAATTGCTCAAGATAAAAGCATTGAAGTAGTTTTAGCTGGAATGGTTGCTCCAACTTCCCATGGTTTTAAATATAAAAAAAATTTTGATAAAATTTATCCTGATTTATCAAAGAAATATAAATTAACACTAATTCCCTTTTTACTAGAAGGTGTTGCCTTAAAACCTAAGTATAATTTAAGTGATGGAATGCATCCAAATGAAAAAGGAACAATTATTATTAGTAATACCTTAAAAAAAGCCATCTTAAATAAACTATAAAGACTTAATCTTTATTTTTTGATATTATTTTTTAGTGAATAAGATTCTAACTATAATTATTATATTTCTTTCGACATCGGTTTTAAGTGCCAATGAAAGGGATGCTAAGCTTGATAAATTATTTTTGGAATTGAAAAATAACATCACATCGTCATCACCTATGATTGCTCAACAAATTTGGAGTTTATGGAGCACACATCCAACGGATGAAAAATTGACTTCAATTTTAGATGAGGGTTCAAGGTTAGTTCAAGACAAGCAACTTGCTCGAGCTATAAATGTTTTTACTGAAGTCATTGAGTTAGATCCTACCTGGGCTGAAGCTTGGAATAAAAGAGCGACTGTATTTTATATGGTTGGTGAGTTTGATAAATCTCAAGATGATATAGATAAAGTTTTAGAGTTAGAAAAAAGACATTTTGGAGCTTTAGCGGGTCAAGGAATGGTCAATATTCAATTAAAAAACTATGATAAAGCTAAGAGAAGCTATGAAAAGGTTCAAGAAATTTACCCTGCTATGAAATCACCACAGGTAATGATTGAACAAATTGAAGAGATTATTAAAAGACAATCAATCTAATATTAAATGTTAAAATATTATGATGTCATCGTAATAGGGGCTGGTGCAGCTGGCATGATGAGTGCTATTGAAGCTGGCAAACGTGGTCGTAAAGTTT
>ERZ802827.1598-NODE-1598-length-11021-cov-15.1405_pt1 | contig 11021 bp, 12 predicted proteins | sample MGYA00345652_ERZ802827 | MGnify/ENA primary metagenome ERZ802827 (study PRJEB30503, sample SAMEA104212372) | marine metagenome | biome: Westerlies Biome; feature: [SRF] surface water layer (ENVO:00010504) within the epipelagic zone...; material: water... | reverse complement strand
TTCGTTCGCGCGCTGCAGGCCAGCCGAGCCGCCGCGCCTCGCGCGTTACTCCCCCCTGCCGGCAGGTGATTTATAAGGCTCCAGCCACGCGCCTTCACGCGACACGATGCGGTACCATGCCCCATGCTGGTGATCGACGAGATGCCACCATGACCAATCCCATAATCTATTGTAATCCTGTCGATATCTGACATCACCTGTTTTGGTGAACAATCGCCAGCTCGCGGCAATCGCTTCGGCCTGAACCCAAAAATACTTGTTGGCGTCGGCAAAACTGCCGTCCGGCGCATACCCATAGACAAGCCCGCCATACTGGCTGTCCCACCCCTTGTCGATCGCCGTGTCATACAGGCGCTGCGCAACCGGCAGATACCAGTCCTTTGGCGCAATCGCGTCAAGTTGCAACAGCAGTTTGGCCCATTCAATCTGGTGACCGGGCTGAAACCCCCACGGTTTGAACAGATCATCCGGCTTGTCGATATTGTAATTCCAGTCGATGTCCCAGCTGTCTGTATAATGTTCCCAGATCTGGCCGTTCGCTCTGTCAGCCAGGACCTGACAGAACTGCTGCGCAACACGCTGCGCCCGGTCCAGAAACATGCGATCGTCCGTCGCCTCATAGGCGGCAATCAAGGCCTCAACCGTATGCATATTGGCGTTTTGCCCGCGATAGTCGGAAAGGGTGGCCAGACTTGCATCACGCTCATCCGCATAGGCTGTGTGATCCGGTTCCCAGAAATGCGCTTCCATGAACGACCAGCAGTCATAAATCATCTCGCGCGCGCCGGTGATATCGAGACGTGCAGCCCATGAAGCTGCCAGGATGACGAAGGCATGCCCATAGGCCATGGCGCGCCCATCGTCAATTTCATCGCCCTTCAGCTGCCACACATAGTGACCCGATTGCTGGCGGTGCTGGTCTTGCAGAAACGCGATGCCATGCGCCGCCCAGTCACGGTATTTCTGCTCTTTCGTCTGCAGAAAAGCGTTGCTGTGGTTAAACACCAGGCGGGTCGAGCTGACAAGGTGACGAAGCTGATGATCATAAATGCTGCCATCATCCAGAAAATGCTGAAAGAATCCGCCGGCCGGATCGAAGATGCGCGGCGCATAAAACGCCAATATCGAATCGACATGTTCGCGCAGAAAAGCGGCAGATTCAAAGTCAGGTGTGTCTATGTCGGGCCGGACATTGTCAGTCATCTTGGCGATCCTTACCGGTCAATGGACATGCACCTGGTGTAAAAGATATGACCGCGCGTCACAATCATATCAAACTGGAGCGATATCGATCAAAGGCGAGCGCCATCACCATCAAATGTGTAGAGTTTTTCGCGATCAAACGACAGCCCCACAACGCTGCCAACCGGCACCGCTTCATCCGGTGCGACGCGCACGGTGACCATTTCGTCAAAGCCGCAGTCAATATAGGCAAACTGCTCAGATCCCAGATACTCGCACACCGCAACACTGCCGTTGATCTGGCCAGTATCCGCATCACACAGCGCAATATTCTCTGGCCTGATGCCAAGGCTGGCAACCGCACCAGAAGGTGATGACAAAGATTCCGCGCTGGATGTGCCTGCCTTCTGGTCGCTGGTCGCGGCTTGTCCGGCAAAAACGATCTGACCTGCCTTTTCGGCGCAGGGCAGCACATTCATCTTCGGACTGCCGATGAATTCAGCAACAAACCGGCTGTTGGGGTTGTTGTAGAGTTCACGCGGACTGCCAGCCTGCATGATCCGCCCTTCATTCAGCACAACGATTCTGTCGGCAAGGGTCATCGCTTCGATCTGGTCATGCGTTACATAGATGGTGGTGATGCCAAGCTGCGCATGGAGGCGCGAGATTTCGAGGCGCATATTCACCCGCAAAGCAGCATCCAGATTGGACAGCGGCTCATCAAACAGAAAACCGACCGGTTCGCGCACGATCGCGCGGCCGATGGCAACACGCTGCCGCTGGCCACCTGACAATTGCTTTGGCAAACGATCCAGCAGGCTTTCCAGCTTCAGGATGGCTGCCACCTTGTCGACGCGGTCTTTGATGTCAGCTGTGGGCATGCCAGCGGTTTTCAGCGCGAAACCGATATTCTCACCCACATCCATATGCGGGTAGAGCGCATAGGACTGGAACACCATGGCCAGACCGCGCTCGGACGGCAGATTGCCGGTCACATCATTGTCATCGATGATCACCGCACCTTCACTGGCATCTTCAAGGCCGGCGATGATCCGCAGCAGCGTTGACTTTCCGCAACCTGACGGGCCCACAAAGACCACGAACTCACCCTCTTCAACGGCCAGATCGATGCCCTTGATGACCTGCAGGTCACCAAACCATTTTTCAACAGCGCTCAGCTGTATCGATGCCATTCTTTCGCCCTCACCCGCCTGCCGCAAGCGATGCCGCGACTTCGGTCTTGTTCAGATCGAGATAGATGGCTGCGGTCCATGAAAAATCCATGCCGCCAAGGCCATCACCATCACGTGGATCGAAATATTCTGCCATGCCGCGCTCATCAATCAGATTGATGGTGTCCGTGCGCACCCGCGCTGCCAGATCGGCAAGGCCGGCATCCTCAAGACCGCTGATCACCATATGGTTCATGATGGCCCAGACAGGACCACGCCAGTAACGCTGTGATTCGAATGCCGGGTGGTCGGGATCCCAGCTTGGCATGCCAAAGCTGCTGGCATCGAGTATACGCCGACAATGCGCTGCCATACTCGCTCGCTGTTCGGGTGACCCGACATCAGCAAAGAAGCTGAGCGTCGACGCGTTGGTGATGGCGTCACTGAACTGGCCAGTCCGCAAATCACGCGCACAATAGCCACCAACCTCTTCGTTCCACAGGAAGTCCGAGCCGGCTTCAACACGGTCAACCCATCCCCTGATTTCATCAACGGCCATATCCATGCCCAGATGCTGCGCCATTGCCAGCAGATCACGACTGGCACGAAGGAAAATGAACTGCACCCCGGGATCGGCCATCAGGAACGGACCCTCGGCATGAATGGTCTGGTTGTCCCATCCGCATTCACGGCCAAATTTGACGATCGTGATGAAGCGGTCATATTGCTCTTGCGTCGGACGCTGATCACTATCCACATGCGATGTATCTCGCCGCGCATAGCTTTCCAGATTGTCCGGCACCACGATATTACGCATACCGATATCCCAGTCAGGACAGTTGTCACGACCAGATTCCCACGGATGAATGATACTGATCACGCCGCTGTTCTTGGGATCACGCGCAGCACTGAACCAGCGGTGATAGGCCATCAGTTTTGGAAAGACTTCGATCGCCTTTCTCTTGTCATATTCAGTGCCCATCTGGACAATCCGCCAGATGATGCTGGCCAGCACCGGCGGTTGTGAATGTCCGCTTGTTGGCGGTTCGGTGTTGGTATCCCAGATCGCCGGCCCCGGAAAATAGTCCGGATCATTGTGCCGGAACACAATATGCGGAATCATCCCGTCCTGCCATTGCGCATCAAGCAGGGCCATAATCTCGAGCCAGGCCCGCCATTTGTTGAAATGCCAGATTCCCAGTGCAGTAAATCCGGAATCCCAGTTCCATTGATAGGGATAGAGTCGGTTGGTGGGAACGGTATAGCCTCCCCGGTCATTCATCTTGATAATATTGATCGCTTCTTCGATTCGTTTCGCCATCAAGTTATCCTTTCACGCTTCCTGCTGTCAGGCCGGACACCAGGAATCTTTCAAACCAGAGGAACAGGAATAATACGGGGGCTGTCGCGATAACCGCACCTGCCATCAAATGCTGGCGCGGCACTTCGGATGAATTCAGGGATACGATTCCGCGCGACAGGGTGAACAGCTTCACATCATCAAGAAACATGAACGCGAACAAGAACTCGTTCCATGCAATCATGAAGACATAAAGGGCGACCGACGCGATTGCCGGCATCGACAAGGGCATCGCAATACGTGTGATGATCTGCAGCCGTGACAGCCCATCCATCAGGCCTGCATCATCCAGATCGGACGGCAGACCCGCAAAATATCCGCGCAGCATATAGACTGCCACCGGGATCGTCGTCGCCGGATAGACAATACACAAGGCAAACAGCGAATTGCGCATGCCAAGCTGGCTGAACACCGCATAAAGAGGGATCACAAGAATGATGGCCGGGATCAGATAGATCAGAAGTACCGAGCCAGACAGCCATTGGCGCCCGGGAAACCGCAATTTCGCCACTGCATAGGCCCCCGGAACGGAAAACAGCAATGTGATGATCACTGTCGCCACTGATACCACCGCCGAATTGATCAACAGGGTCATAAAGCCATAATCTGTAAACAGCTCGATATATGAGCGCAGCAGCCTTGTGACGCCAAGACTGTAATCAATCGACAAATCCAGCGGATTGATCAGCAGGCTCTGCTGACTTTTCAGACTGGTCATCACCATCACATAGAATGGCACGGCGACGATCAGCACGAACATCATCAGCCCCAGCCCCCATAACAGGCGCAGATAGAATTCTTCGGCGGCGTAGCGCGCCATATATCCGGCAGTGGCAGGCCCGACCGTTTTTTCAATGCTCAACCAACCGGCTGCAGATGCCAGCACCAGAAGCAGCACACGCTGCCACACAGCCAACAGACCAGCCGGGTCAAACGGCGCACCAAGTGAAAAACCAAACAGCAGGCAGGCGATCAGGGCAATGCCGGCTATGCGCCGGTTGCGCGATGATGCCGGACGCTGAAACCCGGCAAACACACCTGCCACAAGGCCGGCAAGCGCAGCTGGACCAAGGGCCAGAGGCAAGGCGGCACCCATCGTCAGGATGGCTGTCATGGTCAGCACCAGATGCCACAGGGCGACCCAGACAAAGCCTGTCAGGGCACTGGCAAACATGCCTGTCATCCAAAACCTCATCAGCCAGCATCCTTTGGCGAGAAGCGGATGAAGATGATCGAGAAGATCAGCAGGAAGACAAAAATCACTACAGCGACAGCCGCCCCTGCCCCCAGATTGGAAATGGCAAATGCCTGTTCATAGACATTCACTGTCAGGGTGCGTGTGCCGGCATTGCCGCCAGTCAAAAGGAAAATGTCGTCAAACTTGTTGAAGGTCCAGATAAAACGCAGCAGAAACAGCACTGACAGAATGCCGGCGATAAACGGCAGCGACAGAAACCAGAATTGCTGGAACGGTGTGGCCCCGTCTATTTCCGCTGCTTCGTATATATCTGCCGGAATGGACTGCATGCGCGCCAGAATAAACAGGAATGACAAAGGAAAATAACGCCATACCTCAAACAGGATGACCATACTGAGTGCGACAGGAAATTCAATTGTCAGGCCAAAAACGCTGATATCCACTTTACGCTGGCCAAAGAAATTGATCGGCCCCTCGGCAACACCGGCCTGCAGCAACATCGCATTCACCACACCGGAGAACGGATCGAAGAGCACCACCCAGGAAAACGCGACAGCGATCACCGGCGCCACATAGGGAAACAGCAGCAATCCGCGAATCACCGATCTGCCGGGAAATGTTTTCTGCATGATCTGCGCTGCAAACAGGCCAAACAACAATGCCCCCGCCGTGCCAAACACCGTGTAATAGATGGATGTCTTCAGCACATTCCAGAATTCCGCGGCGGAAAACACCTTCTCAAAATTCTCGATGGTGAAGTCAAAGGATGTCATCACATTCTGCGCTGTGAAGACCGTCTCGGGCTTGCTGGCTTTCAGGATATCCTTGCTGACCTTGAGCGGGTCCCGCAGCACGGCCTCGATAACCAGCTTGCCGCGTGCCTTTGCATCCAGATCGCCAAGCGTGCAGATGATACTACGCGCACCCGCTTCGGAAATGATGTCACATGCCGGATCAAGCGCGGTGATCGTGAAACCGTCAGGCAGTGTGTCACGCACCGACGCCTCTGCAAGCGGATATTTCATAGAGGAATTGCGAAAGCGATATTCAATCTTGAAAGCGTCACCAGGCGCGGCAATGGTCCCGCGCGCCGCTTCCTTGATAATCAAGGATGGCGGGCGCAGATCGCCAAGCGTGACCGGTTTGAAGGAAATCCAGAAATTTGCCACCAATGGCAGCAGTACGATGGCCAGAACCAGCATGAATGTCGGCAATAGCAACAGGTAGGCCAACCGCTTTTCACGGCGGGCCAGCACGCCCTGAAATTCTGATCTGGATGTACGTGACATGTTTCTTTCAGGACCGAAAATGGGTCAAGGAATAGCGGACAGCCACCGCAGCAGCTGTCCGCGGATTTGTCTACTCGATAGACGCCAGTTCGGCGTTCATCTTGGCAACAGCATCAGCTGCACCGATTTCATCGTCAATATACTGGCGAACAATCCGGTTGATTGCCTGCGAGTTGATGATCTTTGACGCCAGTGAAAGCTGGCCTTCCTTCACACCCCAACGGTCTGCAGTTTCCAGACCACCAACAATGCGATTGATCATCGCCGGGGCATAGAGGTCGGACAGTGGTGCCTTGCGGTCAACACCAACCGGCAGCTTTGACCAGGCTTTGATGTAACGCGCTGTATCGGTCGGCTCACCGCGGCGTACAGGAAACTTGCCTTCTGGTGCGATCGACAATGTGCTGGCGTAACCGTCTTTCATTGAATAGGTCACGAACTCGGCTGCCACATCAGTGTTGGCGTCGCTGGTGATACCGAAATAGCGGATATCGGCCCAGGCAGCACCAGATGCGTTCGACGGACCGCCAAATGTGGTCACAATACCGGTCTTTGAAGCAAGCTCGGTTGATGTCGGGTCATCATTGATGGTTGGTGGAGCGGAATCCCGCAGACCAGCCAGTTCGTCAAGAATGAATGGTGACCAGATGATCATCGCGGCCTGACCAGCGAAATACATCTCGCGAGACTGCTTCCAGAACAGCTCACCCGGAGGTGATGCCTTGGAAATCTTCTTGTAGAAGTCCAGCACTTCGGTCGTGGCAGCCACATCGAACGGTGCGAAACCGTCAGCACTGACCGGTGATACACCATTGGCAAGGAACACATGTTCCAGAACCTGGCTCATGAAGTTCTCATCAACCTTGTTTGGCGCAACAAAACCATACATTGATGGCGGGTTGTGAAGGGCATCGACAGCAGCCTCGATTGCGGCATAGCTGGTCGGTGCACCAAGGCCGGCAGCATCAAACAGGTCCTTGCGGTAGACAACCATCTGTGTCCAGCCATCGACAGGAACAGCGGCTGTCATGCCATCAAATTGCGCCATGGCAATGGCACCGGGGGCAAAGGTATTTGTCTGCAATGCATCAACCACATCGTCATTGGCCTCAACATCAAGGATGCCGGCCTCTGCCCATGGCAACACATACTGCAATGTGTGATAGATCACGTCAGGCAGGTCGCCAGCGGCAAAGGCTGCCGTTGTCCGTGTACCAAGATCTTTTTCCTCAACCGGAATGACCTCAACCGTGTGACCGCTACGCTTGTTGAAATCGTCAGCCATCGCCTGTTGTTTGGCAAGGCGCTCAGGCTGGTTTTCGGTAGTCCAGAACCGAATTGTATCGGCCTCTGCCACGCCGGCAACCATCGCGGTGACGATCGCCGAAGCAGCAGCCAAATGCAACTTATTCATTCTCCATTTCCTCCAGGTATTGTGGTTACAGAATGCCGGTTATCCGACAGACGCTTCGGCCAATCCGCTACTGGCGGATTGTCCGTCCCTCGCCGCACCAATGTCGCGCGGTAGAGTTTCTGATGGTCTTGCGGGGCATCCCCGTTCTCGACCATGTTGATGACTATGTCGACAAGCTGCTGACCGGCAGATTGCAGCGGCTGCTTCATCGTTGACAGGGGAGATTCCAGCCAGGCCCCGATTTCAAGCCCGTCATACCCGATAACCGACACCTCGCGCCCCGGCACCAGACCGCAATCACGCAAGGCCCGCATCGCGCCGATCGCCACAAGGTCTGAAATACAGCACACTGCGGTTGGTGGGTCGGCCAGCATCAAAAGCCGCTGCATGGCAGCTGCACCACCAGCATAGCTGAGTTCAGCCTCTTCATGCAGGTCGGGGTCCACCGGAATACCTGCCTGCTCAAGCGCATCACGCCAGCCATGCGCGCGCTGCACGGCAAAATTATACCCCTCCCCGCCACCAATATGGGCGATACGGCGATGCCCCAGCGACACAAGATGCGCTGTCATATCGGTAAAGGCGGCGGCGTTATCCACATCGATCCAGGCGGCGGCATCACTGTCCAGTGACCGGCCATGCGAAACAAAGGGAATTTTTAGCTCCCGCAATATCTTGAAGCGGACATCACGGGTCAGCGTACGCGAAATGATCAGCCCGCTGACATGACGGGTGCGCGAAATCTTGCGAAACATCTCGATTTCTTCTTCGGCGCTGCGCGGCACCAGTACCGACAGGTCCCATCCCCGCGCGGTGAGTGTTTCGGCCATGCCGGCCATAAGTTCACCCAGAAAAGACGCATTGAACTGACCATCCGCACGCGGCATGACATAGGCGATGGTATCCGCCTTGCCAGATGCCAGACGGCGCGCATGCGCATTCGGCACATAGCCAAGGTCGATGGCTGTCTTGCGCACCAGTGCCTTGGTATCTGCCGAAATGTCCTGATAATCATTCAGTGCGCGCGACACCGTACTTTCTGACAGTTTCAGTCGCTGCGCGATTGCATTTAGCTTCATAGGTCCCCCACGGCAAAAACCTTTGACGAAAGCGCTTTCGGTGTCAACCGAAAACGCTTTCGGAGGCTGTTGGAAGGCATTCGACCGAAGCGTCCTTTTATGTTGGCAACAGGGAGCGGACATGCAGCACACAAAAAAACCGCTGCAACCTGTTCGGTTCACAGCGGCTTTAATGTGGTGAGCGCGACAGGATTCGAACCTGTGACCCAGTGATTAAAAGTCACTTGCTCTACCAACTGAGCTACGCGCCCGATATCCATGCAACATTTTGTGCAGAGCAACATGTCGTGCAGAATTCGGTAAACCAGGCGGGTTTGCCGCCGTGGCGTGGCAGTCTGTATAGTCATTCAATCTCGGTCTGTCTACAGATAAATGCCTAGGTTTTCCGAGGCTTTGCGGCAAGATGGCGTTGCCGTTCGGGCCGGTGGTTTGCGGCGCGTACCATACCACTGAACGCATGCAATTTCACCAGCCGACAGTGGACCGGAATACCCGCGTTTTACCCGCGGTTTCTGGTCCGCAACCTAACTATGTGGCCACCAGTCACACCAGGCATCGGCAAGACGATCCGATAGCAAGACTGGTCAATCCGGCATTCAGCCACTAGCCTGCAGACGGGCCTTTTAGATGAAGGCGATATAGCGCCAGAGTGAGGATGTACCCAATGAGCAAAAAATTCGCACGCATGAATGTTATTGAATTTGTATCCGAAGACGCGTTCGACATTATCAATGAACGCTATTCGAAAATTCGGGGCGACACCTATGGCGGCATCGAATTCACAGTAAATGTACGCACGGGACCAACCTCGAGTTTTTCGCTGTCAATCTATGAAAACGAAGCTGCCATTGAGGCTACAGAGGAGCCGCACCGCGCGTTTCTCGCCAGCAACGAAGATATTATTAAGGATGTCTTCTTCCATTCGGGTGAAGTGTCATCATTCGCAACGAGCCTGCCGGTCACCGAAGGCATGGTCGAATCCAGCTGACCAGTTGCCTGTTATGTGCGCTGGTCTGAGTATTTGTGAAGGTAACGGGTAGCTGTGCAGATCAGTGTGTGCATGCAGGTTCCTGGATGCGTTAGAGTCAGGTATTCGCGCGATGTGCCTCAAGCGCTGTCATGGCTGCCGATACCGAGGATACCGAAAAAGGCACGAAACAGGTCGCAATCATCTTGATCCAGCATTCTGGTGTCAAATTGCCAGAAAAGATCAGATTGCCATGATTGATGAAGGCCAGAATGGTGCCCACTATGAGCGCCACAATCGCCGACCGCTTGGCGACCTTCTTGCTAAAGATCACAGATAGTGCGAACTTGAACTCGTTACGTGACAACATATGATGCTTAGTGACCGGTGTGGAAATGATTACAAAGATCTTTATCAGGACGTTCCCATCCGCAGAGGAATGTGAACTATTTGAATCCATTCTGCAAACGAAATGGCCTGAGCTTCTGAAAGGTACCAGCGGGGTCAAATTCCAGGCGTTTCGCAACGCACAGGCACCGCATATCTCGACAGTGGTCTGGGAATTTCCCGATGAGGCCACGCAAGCCGCCATCGAACAGCTGATCCTCGACAATATATCCAGATTCACGAAAACGCTGTCGCCAAAAACGCTGACCTTTTCGGGCGCGCGGATCATGTATCTGGAAACCTGACCGGTCGCTAGGACGTATCAGAGGCTGTTCATTTTCCGGACGACACTGGCTGGCACAAAGCTGGAAATATCGCCGCCATATTTATGCACTTCCTTGACAAAGCGCGAGGCAACGAAGTGTTGATGCTCGGCCGCCATCAGAAATACCGTCTCAAGATCGCCGTGCAAGCGCTTGTTTATACTTGCCATTTGAAACTCAATTTCAAAGTCAGATACGGCGCGCAAGCCGCGCACAATGATTGAGGCATTCTGCTCTCGCGCAAAATCCGTGAGCAGGCTGGCGAAGGGCATCACCTTTACCGGCGCGGCAATCGTACCGTCATCATTCAGACGCCGTACTTCATCAGTAACAAGTTCCGTGCGTTCCTCAACCGACAGCAACGGGCCCTTACCGGCGTTCGATGCAACAGCAACGATCAACGCGTCACACAGGCCAGCCGCACGTTCGATGATGTCAAGATGGCCATAGGTCAGCGGGTCAAACGTCCCCGGATAGATGGCGATGCGATGCGTCATGCGCCCTCTCCGGGCGTATCGGCAACATCCTCCGGGCCAGAGTCATCCGGGCCAGAGCCGTCCGGGCCAGAACTGCTTTCTGCACTAGCTTCTGTATTGGCTTGTGTATCCGCATCGCCTTCAGATGCATCATCTTCATCATCATCATCGGCA
>ERZ802827.1593-NODE-1593-length-11053-cov-10.3181_pt1 | contig 11053 bp, 2 predicted proteins | sample MGYA00345652_ERZ802827 | MGnify/ENA primary metagenome ERZ802827 (study PRJEB30503, sample SAMEA104212372) | marine metagenome | biome: Westerlies Biome; feature: [SRF] surface water layer (ENVO:00010504) within the epipelagic zone...; material: water... | reverse complement strand
TGGTGGAGAATATGTGAGATGTAGAGGGTGATGATTTCACTGTTGTTCAAGTCAAGGAAGCGACTGCAGGAAGTTTTACCTTATTGAGTAGCAGTTCGTCTACGACTTTAATCCAGCCTTCCTCCTATGCTATGCATAATGGAACTTCCGGGTCTTATAACTACTGGGATGAAAGTTATGATGGTAGTGGTAATCCGCTTCAAAATGGATCCTATTTGTCTGGCGGATTGGGCGATTTGACTGATGGTGTTATTGCAACACAGAATTGGAACATTACTGAAGCTCCCAGTGGCCCTGGTCCTTATGTGGGCTGGAATTCCGATCCATCGATTGTCTTTCAGTTTGATCGTACTATTCATTTGGATACTTTAAAGATCTACGTTGATGATTCGAATGGACATGGTGGTGTTGGTGTTCCAGATTCTATTGAGCTGACGACTGATACAGATTCTTACTCATCTTCTACACTTTCTGATCCCAGTTCAAGCGCTCCAACTGTCTACACCTTTTCTGACCTAGATCTGCATGGTACTGAATTTACATTGGATATAGATAGGGCATATGATTGGGTTTTTGTTAGTGAAATTGAATTTTTTGAATCGTCTACATCTCCTGTGTCTGGACTCTATGGCGATCTAACTGCTGAAGCGGATGGTTCCTATGAATATGTTGTTGATAATTCAAATGAATCGGTCAATGCTTTGAACGAGAGTGAAACCCTGGATGATGTCTTTATTGTTCAGATCTCAGATGGAGAGGGTGGATCGATCGATCAAACAGTCTCTTTTGTGATTGATGGTACCGATGATCCTGCCACTATCTCTGGTAACACCTCCGGATCTGGTGATGAAGAGACAATGATCACCGGAACTCTTTCAGCTACTGATCCCGAGGGCCTGACCGACAACACTTACTTTTCCATCGAATCCGGAGATGCTCCGGCTAACGGAGTCGTCTCCATCCATGCTGAAACTGGTGCCTGGTCTTACGACCCCAACATCAATTACTTCGGTTCAGATGCTTTCACGGTCACAGTCACAGACGATGCCAGTGGCACCACCAGGCAGCTTGTCTCTCTGAGTATTACTCCCGTTGATGATCCCAGCGTTATATCAGGTGATATCTCTGCCTCTGGTGAAGAAGACACGACGATTACTGGAACTCTTTCAGCTACAGATGTTGAAGGCCTCACCGACAACACCTACTTCTCGATTGCATCCGTCGATGCTCCAGCGCATGGGACAGCGTCCATCAACGCTCAATCAGGTGCTTGGTCCTATGAGCCAGCTGCCAACTACTTCGGCACTGATTCCTTCACGGTGACAGTGACAGATGATCTGGGTGGCACGACGACCCAGTCGGTCTCCCTTACCATCACCGCCGTTGAGGACCCTGCCGTTATCTCTGGCGACACGAGTGCAGCAGGTGCAGAAGATTCCATCATCATCGGTACTCTTTCGGCTGTTGATTTTGATGGTCTCACTGATTCAACTTATTTCTCCATTGAGTCTGACGACGTTCCTCTGAATGGCATTGCCTTGATCAATGCCGCTACGGGCGAATGGTCATATGAACCTGATATCAATTACAACGGCGCTGATTCTTTCACCGTCACGGTTACAGACGATCTCGGTGGTACTACCACTCAGGACGTTTCTCTGTCGATTTCACCTGTTCAGGATGCACCGCTTGGTTTGGATGGCTCGATTTCTCTTGATGAGGATACGATTTATTCGTTTACTCTGAGTGACTTCCCTCTTAATGATCCTGATCAAGGCGATACCTTGAGCAGTATTAAGCTGACCGGTTTACCTGAACGTGGTCAGTTGACACTGAATGATCAGCCTTTGGAATCCATCTCGATAATTGATTTTGAGACGTCTTCTCTCAGTGGATGGGAAACCTTAGGGAATGTTTCTATCGCCTCTACTGGATCAGATCTTACTATTCCTGATGTCAGCCTTGACCCGTCTGTTGCTGGTGATTATTATGCTTTACTATCGACAGATATTGTTTCTGGCAAGAAGGCTTCTGCAACCCCTGGCAATGTTGAATGGTGTGTAATTTACGATTATGACAATTCCAGGCAAGGCTATCGAATTGGCATCGATAAGAGACAGTTTCCTGTCGATTATGATTATTCTGGATTGACCCATCTTTCTTTGCTTGATTTGTGGGATGGCCAGATTGCTTATGATTCTGATGATCTGTATTGGGCTGAGTATTGGATTCTTACCGATACACCTTTAGATTTTTCTGGTTCACAATATTCAGACAAAATCAGATCTTCTAGTGGCTCTTATGGTATTCAAGTTGAGTTTTCTTTTGTCGATAGCACAAGTTCTGCCAGCGACCTTGAAACCTTTCTCGGCTTATCATCTGGTCTTCTCAGTTCTCTTTCCTCTGATCAGGATTCATCGTCTCTGTTCCTGGATTCTTCTGGACTGAAGCGTACGGTTACAGTTGAAGCTGGTCAGCAATTGGAGTTTGATTGGAAATTTACAGCCAATGATGAGCTGCCTTACAACGATACCTTTATTACTGTTGCTGGCGCTGATATTTATTCCGTCGCAAGTGTTTATTCGGTTGGCGACTATGAGCAGGAGGAAGGGACCTTTACCTATGTATTTTCTGAGGCTGGTCAATATGTTGTTGGTGTTGCAGTCATGGATGAGCAAGATGCCAATCGTGATAGTTATCTTGCTGTTGACAACTTTAGATTGAGTAGTGTCGGCCAGACATCTGAGATTGACCAGTCTGGATTTAGCTTAACGTCTCTTGAAGTGGATGCTTCTCAACTTTCTGCACTTAAGTTTCATCCTGGTCTCAATGCCTCCGATGAACCCTTTGCTGAAATTCAGTATCAAGTTCAAGACCAAGTTGGAGCCTACTCTCAACCCGTTACTTTGAACATTGATGTTCATCCTGTCAATGATTTCCCTGTTGCTGCACCCGATTACTTTGAAGCTATAATTGATGAGCAGAATGGTGTTATTTCGACATCAGCATCTATCGTTGTAAGTGATGTTGATGTTGTAGACGATCTTTCCATTGCTGTGGCAAGAAGTGTTGATGTTATCGGAGACGAACTTTCTTTCCAGATACCGACGTCTTTGACTGACGATAATAATCTAGCTTTGTTTGAGATGATGAGCCTTTCAGCGAATCTCCCTTCCCATGATCTTGATTCACTTCCCTCTGAGGGTGCATTAGTCCATTGGACATTCGAGTCTGGTTCCAGTGGTGACGAAGCGTTTGAATTCTTAGCTAAGGGCGAATCTCTACAACTGAATTATGTCCTTCATATTCTTGATAACGGCGTGCCCCCTCTGACTACTTCTCCTGAGATTGATATTATTATTATTGGTACCAATGATACTCCTTATGTTGTTTCCGGTGATTTTCAGGTCGACCTTTTTGAGGATGATATTGCTCCCACTGGTCACGCTGATTCGTATTACCCCGAGGGCGAAGAGAGTTCATCTGATGCCGAAGGAGATCATGAACACACTGGTGACCCTTATCTGTATTACCCCGAGGGCGATGTAAGTGCATCTGATGCTGAGGGTTACCATGAATCGTCTGATAGCGTTTATTCGGATGATTCCAATCAGGAGTTGGATCCATCTGAATATGTGATTACTGATCTATATGCAATTGGGGAGATTCAATTTTCCGACTTTGACCTCACTGACGATCATGCGGTTGGTATCGTTTCTGTAGATATCGATAGTAATTCGACGCAGTCTCCATCTTTGACTTTGATGGATACTTTGCGTGACTTTGATAATACCTTTTCGGTTGATGACACACTACAAGATGGTCAAATCAACTGGTCGTTCACACTTCCCAATCTATTGGTTGATTATCTAGGCGATGACGAGACCCTTGATGTTGTTTATACGATCGCCATTACTGATGACAGTCTAATCACCAAGGCCGCTGGCTCCTCTGAGGTTGATACTGCGTTCTTCGATGTTTCAATTTCTATTTATGGGCATGACGATCAGCTTCAACTTTCACCGATACCACCTGTCGTCATCTCTGAGGTTGATCAATCTTCTGAGAGAGTAGAGCAGGGTCTGACTGGCTTATTGGATGTCATCGATCCTGATAGCAACCCGTTGATTTTTGGTATCTACGGCGTCGACCAAGTCGATGATGAACCGTTGGTGCAGACAGGTCTCTATGGAGACCTTCATCTTGAGCCTGATACAGGTGCTTATCGTTACGACTATAACGTTGATTTTGTCGAGTCTCTAGATACTGACGACCACTTGTATGAGGAGTTCCATCTGACTGTCTCGAATGGTAATAACCAAGTCCAAACTGAATTACTGACCATTGACATTTTTGGTGCTGACGATGCTCCTGAGCTTGGTGTGATTGAGAGTGGCTTGATTGCAGAAATGATCGAGTCTTCGGAAGTGATTGAAAGTGCTTTGTCTGGACACTTACATGCTTTTGATATTGATGACGACAGCTTAATTTTTGGGATTCATGATGGTGTTATTGATTCCTCTTCCTCTGTCTCTACCAAGCTCGGTGACTACGGTTTGATGTCTGTTGATATATCCACTGGCGAGTATTCGTATTCTGGTGATTCACTTTTGATAGAAGCTTTAGGTGCGAATGAGATTGTTTCGGATGAATTTACAATCTTAGTTAGTGATGGTGATGGTGTTGATGTTACCGAAAGTTTCTTTGTGCATCTTGTAGGTGCTGCCGATGCTCCTACGATTTCAGCTCCTGACCAACTCGTTACTGATGAGGATATCTCGATGTTGTTCTCTAATGATTACAATCTCTTCATTGATGATGTAGATGGTAATCTTTCTTCGGTCGCGCTCGTAGTCTCTTTTGGTAGTTTTATTCTTGAGACCACTGCTGCCATTGATACTCAGCTTTCAGACGATGGGTCCTTCATTCAGCTGTCTGGTTCTCAATCCCAATTGAACTTGGCCCTTGGCGATCTCATCTATAAACCAGATCAGGATTTTAATGGAGAGGATTTTTTGATAATAGCCGCGTTTGATGCCAGTCCGTCACCTTTATCAACTGTATTATCAGTTCCATTGACTGTTAACCCTGTTAATGATGCACCTTTTAGTCAGTCTGCATCAGTTTCACTGAATGAAGATCAACCCTACGTTTTTGACCTCTTTGATTTCTATTTCGAGGATATTGATGTTGGTGATTATCTCAACGGAATTGAGATTACCTCACTTCCTCATACTGGAACCCTGCTTCTCGATAACATACCGCTTACATCTGCCGACGCCCCTGATCCTTTGATCATTTCGGCTGCTGATATCTCTAGTCTATCTTTTATGCCTCAGCCTGATGAGGCATATATGAATTATGACTCTATTTCTTTTAAGGTTCTTGATCAGGGCGGTTTGGCTTCACCTGAAGAATCTATTACTCTGAATGTTAACCCTGTTGCTGATCTCATTGATATCGTTGCTTCCGATAATATTATTAATCAATCCGAAAAGGCTGTCGGTGTCACACTCTCCGGCACTGCGGAAGGTGCAGATTTCGTTTTTGTTGAGTGGGGCGGTGTTGAAAAGGTCGCTACAGTTCAGGATGGCGTTTGGTCTGTTTTATACCCAACGATTGTAAATGTAGTCTTTGACCTTGGTGATTTTCAAACCGCAGCCTTCTCTGAGGTTTCCCTTGCCGATGTCTTCGCACAAATTCCTCAAATAACATTTGAGGATGTGATGAGTTTCAATGTGATATCAACAGAAGTACCAGATGATGAAATCGATTCTGTTATTTCTACTGTTGCCATGTCTTCTGATGGTGAGTTTATCGGTAGTCAAGTCCGTTTTGTTACCGTCGATACTACACCACCTCCAACACCCAAGGTTGCATCTTTTGCTGGCAATAGCGAAATTAATTATATTGAATCTCGTGATCGAATTTTTATCGAAGGTTACTCCGAACCCCTCAATACCGTGCAATTGAAGTGGGATCGTACTAAACACACGACGACCAGTGACGAGGATGGATATTGGTCTACAAGTATTCGTTCGAGACTATTTGAAGAGGGTTTGCACCAGATTATGTTTACAACGTCGACTGATCCTGCTGGTAACGAATCAGGACCGTCTGTTGATCTCTATGGTGTTGATACTGTCAGGCCTACTTGGCCTACGATTAACGACATAACCTCCGATGATGTTATCAATATATCCGAAGTTGATTCAGGGGTGTATTTGAATGGCGAAGCTGAGGGCGACAGTCGAATAGTTCTTGATTGGAATGGTACTGCGTTTACTACTCATGCTGACGTGCTTGACAGCTGGGAAATATTTATTCCTTCGGATGATTTCTATCCACCATACGATGATTCTGGTTTCTCACCAATCCTAGCCACACATAACACCCAGAACACAACTCAGGCTGTCACTCTTTCGTCCGACGGTAACACCCTCTTCTTGGCCGAAGACGACATGGGTCTTCAAATGATTGATATCAGTAACCCTGCCAGTCCTTCTTCCATTGGCACCATCCACTCCTCTGGTGATGCAGTGGATGTTGTTCTCTCGGCGGATGGAAATACCGCCTTCCTGGCAGATCTCTACAGTGGCTTGCAGATTATTGACATCAGCAATCTCTCAAGCCCTGAGCTCATATCTACCCACAGTACGTCTGGCGAAGCTTGGGGAGTTACTTTGTCTGCTGATGGCAATACTGTCTTCGTTGCTGATGGTGAAAGCGGCATCCAAATTATTGATGTTACCAAACTTCCTAGTCCGTCTCTTATTGCGACATTTAACACACCAGGTTGGGCTTCAGACGTTCGTCTGTCTGCCGATGGAAACACTGCTTACGTCGCTGACGGAGCCAGCGGGTTGCAGATCGTTGATATTACTGACTTCTCTAGCCCTTCTCTAATCTCAAGTTTAGATACCGAGGGATTTGCCAATCGTGTAGACCTTTCAGTCGATGGCAATACTGCATTCGTTGCGGATTGGGATAGTGGTCTTCAGATCATTGATGTTACCAATCACTCTAGGCCATCTCTCCTTTCCACCCTTGATACTTCGGGATTTGCTTTAGACGTCACCCTTTCGGACGATAGTTATACCGCATTCGTCGCCGATGACGATAATGGTTTACAGATTATTGATGTTACTAATCTTACTAGGCCAAGTCTCATGCACTCCTTGAATACTCAAGGTTATGCGGTGGATGTGACCCTCTCTTCTGACAACGATATCGCTTATGTGGCTGACAACACTGGCGGATTGCAAATAGTTAATTTGCCTGATAGGAATGTACAGCTTATCGGTGACCTTTCCATCACTTCTATCGACCTCTTTGGCAACATATCCAGTACGCGAACAATCACGCCTGTTTTTGACCTTTCAGCACCTGATCGGCCTGTCTTGCCCTCAGAGTATTCTGATTTGATCGTCCTCAATCAGACTTCTAGATCCTCTGGTTTCTCACTGGAGGGTACCGCTGAACCCCTGGGTACTGTCTTCATTCGACTTGGTTTTAGTACTTGGACGGTCGATGTTGATCAGGATGGATCCTGGTATTTTGATTTGCCGACCTCCTCGATACCACTAGATTCCAGTGATTACCAGTTTGAATTTACGGCTATTGACCCAACAGGTAATCGTTCCAATACGTTGAATGTACCTGTCATTGTTGATTCCAAATCGCCAAGCTTCCTGTCTGTTGATGGTGTACTGTTTGGAGACAATGCTATTTCGCCGCTAGATCTTGACAATCCTCTTGTAATTAATGGTGACTCTGATTTAGACGCAGATACTATTGAGTTGTCTTTCTTTGGCGAGTCTTATTCCACAGTACCTGATAGCAATGGCTTCTGGAGTTTTGTTTTGGATCCGTCTATCGTTCCTGTCGAAAGCTCAAATGCTTCACTCACTATCTCGGCTACTGATGAATATCAAAATACTTTATCCCAATCTTTCGATTTCGTCGTTGCGCTTGACCAACCTGCCCCCCCTGTTATCAACCCCATTTCCGAAGATGGTTATCTAAATGACTCTGAAAGTCGTTTTGATATAACTGTCGATGGTACCGCTCCAACTGATCACCATGTCAGGATCGATTATCGTGATCGTACATATGACGTTGATGTTGATGAGAAAGGTCACTGGAGCCTTTCTGTACCATTTCCTAGTAATGACACTTATCCATTAACTGCGACAGCCTACTTTCATCCTTCATATGAATCTCAATCTGTCTTGACTGACTTTGTTGTAGATACGAAGTCTCCGCGTGCTACAGCTGGTGAGCTATTCCTTCTTGATGATGCATTCATACAACTTCGTTTTGATGAGGAATTGGCCTCCGGGAATATCACTCATAGTAGTTTAAAGGTATTGCTAGATCAAAAGGCTGTCGATGTAAATTCGGCTGTTATTTCATCTGACGATCCTGAGCTTCTCCATATTTATTTGAAAGAGGTTCCCACATCAGCTCAGGAGATCTCCATTACTTACAGACCTCGTTCATCTGATTCATTTGTCGTTCAGGATATTTCAGGCAATACCGCCGAACCCTTCTTCAATTTCTCTGTTAATCATCTTGTCACTCAGAGTGATGTTCCATCCCTGGCTAGCGATTTTAAATCAGTCCTTCTTCAAGGAGATAACCCTGTAAATATAACCGGCAATCACGCTAATAATGTCATTGTGGCTAATGCTGCTGACAATATCATTGAAGGTTTTCCAGGAGCCGATACTTTGACTGGTGGTAGTGGTTCTGATCGTTTTGTTTACCGTCAAGCCTTGGATTCATTTCTAGGCGATTCAATACCTTATTATGATCACATCACTGACTTTAATCCTTCTGTTGATGTTCTCCAATTGCCATTTGGCTCTTCAGGGCATATTGGGGAATTGAACTCTATCTCTGAACTTACCTCAAGTTCTCTTTCTGATGCTTTTGCATCTTCAGATGTCCAGGCCTTTGATATCCTTGTTTTCGACGTTGATGGCCGTTCGTTTATTCTTGCTAATGATCAAGATCCAGGCTATTCATCGCATGATGATATTCTTATCGAGATCACAGGTATGTCTCCTGGTAATTACGATGGCACTAATGTCGAAGTATTAGGTTGATGTGAAGGCTTTTTTGGACCGAACTTTATATCCTTGTGATTCTGGATTAGTTACACTGAGCTGCTATCCATTGTCTTGCATCTTGCTGGCCTAGGATTGCTGCTGATCTCCAGTCCATACATGCACCACGAAGATCTCCTATGGTTTCTTTGACGATTCCACGATTTCTCCAAGCTGCTGAATAGCTAGGGCTGATCTGGATTGCTTTATCAAAGTCTTGGATCGCACCTTTCCAGTCCTGCATCGCACCCTTCGTTACACCACGATTGACATATGCGTTCTCAAAGTTTGGATCTAACGAAATTGCTGTGTCGAAATCTTTGAGTGCAAGTTTGATCTTTTGAAGGCTTCCGTAGATTAAACCCCTATTTGAATAAGCTTTTGCGTTTTTCGGGTCTAATTCGATTGATTTTGTATAGCTTTCAAGAGATTGTTTATTCTCTCCTAATTCTTGCAGTGTGCGAGCTCTTCCATAGTGAACTTCAGCCGTATCTATACCTTGATCAATCAGAGTATCGTATATCTCAAAGGCTTTACTGTAATCACCCTCTTCAAGCATGCTGGCAGCACTCTCTGTGGAGATTTCCTCGTTTGCTTTGGCGTTGTATTTGAAATCAATGGTATTTACCACCAATGAAATACCCAATATGGCGAGAAGTTTCTTGCCAGTTCTTTTCATGTTGGTTTTGCTCAGTTTGTGCACTGTTGATTGTGCCATTGCTTGGCATAGTCTATCCCAAGTTCTCCGGCCTTTCTCCAGTCAGAACATGCATTCAACATGTTGCCGCTGTACTCATAAGCAATTCCTCTGTTCGCATATGCTGTTCCATAATTTGGATTTGTTTTAATAGCTTTCATGAAATCTTGAATTGCTTTGTCATATTTTTGTTGTTGAACATAAAGACTGCCTCTGTTGTTGTATGCTTCTGACATTTTGGGGAGCAATCGGATTGCTTCGTTGTAATCGCTTACAGCTGCTTTTGCATTTCCCAGTGAGGCAAGAAGCAGACCACGGTTGTTATAGATATTTGCCTGTTTGTTGTTGATTTTCAAGGATGTGGTGTAATCCTCTAACGCTCCTGGCTTGTTTCCAAGATCTTCTCTGATTTTTCCTCGATTGGCGTGTGCAGTTGCGTGTTCAGGGTTGCGCTTGATAATCTGTGTGTAATCAAGCTCTGCTTGAGTTTTCAGTCCAGATTCCTCGTTTAATTTTGCTCGGCTGTAAAGAGTTGCCGTGTTGGAAGGATTGATCTTTAGGGCAATTGTAAGATCGGTAATTGCCTTTTGATTGTCGCCGATTTCGGAGAAAAGGTCTGCACGCTTAATTCTACTCCATTCATTTTTGGGGTCTATTTTGATTGCTTTGTTGAAGTCATGCATCGCCATCTCTTTGTTGCCTTTGCTGGAGAGGGCAATTCCTCGAGCGATGTAGGCTCTATGATCTTTTGGATTCAATTCAATGGCTTTATTGTAGTCAAGTACGGCGCTATTAATGTCTCCTGATTTTTCTTTGGCAAACCCGCGATTGATATAAATTCCTGAATCTTTTGGGGTTGTAGATAATGCAATCGTGTAGGAGTTGATTGCTTTGTTGAATTCTCCTCGATTGCTGAGTTTTTCACCTTCTAAGAGTAAATCATTGGTTTGTGTCTTGAAGTCGATGGCCTTTCCGCCTGTCTGAGGTCCGATGATTAAGGAGGAGGATGATGCACTCAAAGCGATGGCATTCGGTCCGAGTTCCACCGTTCTCTGTCCAGTGCTTGCATCGTCTGCTTCTTTCTGAGCGGAGGCGTTCGCAGCAGCCAGTTCAGCGGCTTCGCGCTCCAGGCGCTCGGCTTCCTGTTGTGCAGCGGCCAGTTCAGCGGCTTCGCGCTCCAGGCGCTCAGCTTCCTGACGTGCAGCAGCCAGTTCAGCGGCTTCCCGCTCCAGGCGCTCAGCTTCCT
>ERZ802827.1588-NODE-1588-length-11073-cov-8.77555_pt1 | contig 11073 bp, 11 predicted proteins | sample MGYA00345652_ERZ802827 | MGnify/ENA primary metagenome ERZ802827 (study PRJEB30503, sample SAMEA104212372) | marine metagenome | biome: Westerlies Biome; feature: [SRF] surface water layer (ENVO:00010504) within the epipelagic zone...; material: water... | reverse complement strand
CTAACAAATGTGCAATGGGGACTCTTAACAGGCGTTTATTTTCTCTTCTTCTATTCAGTATTTGGAATATTTATGGGCGTACTTGGGGATAAATTTAGTAGAATGAAAATAGCAGCAGCGGGAGTATTTTTATGGAGCTTAATGACCGCTTTTACTGGTGTTGCTAAAAATTTTTCACACTTAATTGTCGCTAGAGCTTTAATCGGTGTTGGGGAATCGGCATTAACTCCAAATGCAATATCAATGCTATCTGATCTTTTTAAACAAAATCAAAGAGGAACCGCGTCTGCTATCTATTACTTAGGTATTCCTCTTGGCGTTGGATTCGGAATGCTAATCGCAGCTTTTTTTGGACCAGCTTATGGGTGGCGCTCGGTATTTATCACATTAGGTTTGATTGGAATGGGACTTGGAATAGTAACTTATTTTCTTTTTGAACCGAGACGTGGTCAACTAGATAAATCTTTTAATCAAGATAGTAAATCTGCAAGCATTAGAGAAATTATAAGTATGACAAAACACGCCCTTTATAATTCTAGATGTTTAACATTTGTGATTATTGGCAGTATATTTTTGCATATTCCATTAGGAGCAGGAAACTTTGAAGTTTTATGGGCTGTAAATGAAAGAGGTTTTACTGCAAGCTCATATAATTCTTTATTTGGAATTTTTTTTATATTAGGAGGCACTGTTGGAGCAGTTCTCGGTGGCGTTTTATCTGATCGTATAAGTCATTACTTCAAAGGCGGTGTTATGACCTTTTTAGTTATATCTTATTTGATTTTAACACCCTTAACTATTAGTTATCGATTTATAAGTCCTGAAACAAATTTCTTCTATTTAACTTTATTTTTTGTTTCATTTAACGTGACCTTTTTCTATGGACCTGTATTTGCTTCAGTACAGGAATTAACTCCCGTTAAAGTGAGGTCAACTATGGTTGCTGTATTTATATTGGGAGTAAATATTATTGGAATGGGAGTAGGTAGTTTTTTTACAGGCTATCTTATTGATTACGTATTCAAAGATTTTTCATCTCCGTATACATTTTCTTTAATTTCAATTGGGCTTACAGGAATTTTAGCAATTATTTGTTATTATATTGCCAGCTTTAGCTACAAAGATGACATCGAGAGAGTAAATAAATCTTAATTAGCAATAGGACCTGAAGTTCTAACATTTTCTTCAACGTCAGATTGAAACTTAGTAAAATTACTAATGAACATTTGTACTAGTTTTTTGGCCTGCGCATCATAATCAGCCTCACTTTGCCAAGTTTTTTTAGGATCCAATATCTGGTCATTAATTCCATCAACTTTCACTGGAACTGAAAAGCCAAAATTTGGATCTTTTCTCATTTCAGTATTAGTGAGCTCACCTGAGAGGGCAGCATTCAGTAATGTTCTAGTATTTTTAATTGATATTCTCTCGCCAACTCCATAAACACCACCAGACCATCCTGTGTTCACAAGCCAGCAGTCTACCTCATGATCTGATATCTTTTTCTTCAGTAAGTTCCCGTACTCAATTGGATTTCTTGGCATAAATGGCGCTCCAAAACATGTTGAAAATGTTGCTTGAGGTTCATTTGAAAGACCAATTTCAGTGCCCGCAACTTTTGCTGTATAGCCTGATAGAAAATGATACATCGCTTGACTTGCAGAAAGCTTCGCAATAGGAGGCAAAACACCAAATGCATCAGCAGTTAACATAATAATATTTTTTGGGTGACTAGTTTTGCCAGACGCAGTAACTCCCGGGATATAGTCTAAAGGATAAGCTCCCCTTGTATTTTCTGTCAAAGAATTGTCATCTAGATCTAAAGTTCCGTCATCTTTCATGACAGCATTTTCAATAACTGTACCTTTCATTTGAGTAGTAGCATAAATTTCTGGCTCTGCTTCTTTAGACAGTCTTATGAGTTTTGCGTAGCATCCACCTTCAAAATTAAAAAGACCCTCATCTGACCATCCATGCTCATCATCCCCGAGAAGTGATCTTTTAGGATCTGCACTTAATGTAGTTTTACCCGTACCGGATAGACCAAAGAAGATCGCAGCATCACCATTTTCACCAGTATTAACAGAACAATGCATTGGCATAATATTTTTCTCAGGAAGCAAGAAATTTAAAAGAGTAAATACAGATTTTTTTGTCTCGCCTGCGTACTCAGTACCAGCTATTAAAATTATTTTTTCAGCGAGATTAACAGCTATTACAGTTTCACTATTAGTACCATGAATACTCGGATCCATTTTCAAACTTGGAAAGTTCACAATAGTATACTCTGGATTAAAATGCTCAAGCTCATCAGCATTTGGTCTAACAAGTAAATGTCTAGCAAATAATCCATGCCAAGCATATTCTGTTATTATTGAAACATTTAACGAATGATTACGATCTGCACCGCCCATTAAGTTATGTAAATATAATGATTTATCCTTTGAGAAATCTATAAATGCATCGGCAATTTTTGTATAATGTTCTTCCGAAATAGGAACGTTTGTTTCACCCCAATGGATTTTTTGATCATTTATACTTTCTTTAACAAAAAATTTATCATTAGCTGACCTACCTGTATGTTTACCTGTTTTAACAACTAAAGCTCCATGCGATGATAGTTTGCCTTCGCCAGAGGTGTAAGCAATTTCATATAGTTCTTCAGAGTTTAGGTCGTTTTTAATTGAAGAAGCATTTTGTATAATGCTGTTTTTTACTGAATTTTGCATATTTTGAGGTTGTGATAAAAACATATAATAACATGTATGTTAAGTGCTAATATCTAAATAAATGAAAAAAACTGTTAGTTAAATTATACAATATTTTTGCCATTTTATGGTCATATAATACTTTAAAATACAATGAAAATTTAAAATGAAACACCTTATTGCCCTCGTAGATGATGATCGAAATATTTTAATTTCCCTTGAAGAGTTGCTTAAAAAAGAGGAATTTGAAATCCATACCTATAGTGATGGCCAGTCAGCATTGATTGGCATGTCTAGGTATCCTCCAGAATTAGCAGTAATTGATATAAAAATGCCAAAAATGGATGGATACGAATTATTTAAAAAAATAAGAGAAAAAACTGAAATACCTGTGATCTTCCTGACATCAAAAGACCAAGAGGCCGATAGATTGAAAGGCTTAATGCATGGTGTTGATAGCTATGTAACAAAAAGTGGAAACTTTTCAAAAGAAATCTTAATAGAAACAATTAAAAATACACTCAATAGAAAAAATATAGATAAGGAAAATTCTGAAAAAAAACAAATAATTATCCTTGGAAATCTCAGGCTAGACTGTTTGAGATACGAATGTGAGTGGAAGGAGAAATCACTTTTAGAACCTCTAACCACAACAGAATTTAAAATAATAAGGGAATTGGTTGAAAGACCAGGCATTGTTAAATCAAGAGATAGATTAATGGAAATTGCTTACAGAGATGAATTAGATGTTGATGACAGAACAATTGACAGCCATATAAAGAGGATTAGAAAAAAATTTAGAAAAATAGATCCTGATTTTAAATCAATCAATACGTTATACGGATCAGGATATAAATGGAAATAATACAGTATACAACTTGAACAGCCTATTTAGAAAATTTTTATTATATAATTTTGTTGGATTACTAATTTTAATAGTTAGTGCAATATTCATAATTATTTTTCTTAATAACTATCAACTTAATAAAAGACTTAAACAAATCGATAATCAGTCGTTGATTATTTATAACTTCTTAAAAACTTCAAATTTGCTCAGAGATATAAAAACACAACTATCTGCGGAAGTTATTCTTTCTAAGTTAGAAATCAAAAATCTTTCAATTATAATTATGGATGAGAACATGAGTATCTTGTTAGATACGAAAGGATATGACTTAGAAAACAGTTCTTTTACAAATCAGTCTGCCACAGAAGTAGAGATCATAGATGAAAATAGTTCAACAATTACCTTGAACTTAGATCAAAAAGAAAATTTAGCTAATAGAGATTTTTTAAATCACCCAACGTTCCTGACTAATTTTAAAAATTTAGAAAACGGGATTCAAAAAAACTTTTCGATTAAGTTGAACAACAATAAACTTGAATTGGTCTCAATATTTCCAATTAGTTACGATGACATTTACTACTATATTGTTGCACATGAAGATAATACCAACATTCAAAACATAAATAATCAAATACAACTAAACGTATTACTAACAGGTTTAGCTATTGGAGGATGCTTAATATTATTTTCATTTTTTTTAAACTTTATAATCCTCAAACCTATTAGAAACTTAGCAAATGCTGCTGAAAAAGTCCAAATGGACCATAAAACGAAACCTCTTATTTCTGGACTGGATAGAAGAGATGACGAAATTGGTCAACTATCTAAGATCATTAATGAAATGTTAAATAGTTTATATAATAAAATTGATAATGCTGAAAATAATTCAGCTGATTTAATGCATGAAATACGAAATCCTCTTGCCTCAATTAAAATGGCTTCAGAGGTTATTACAGATGAGATGAGTGATAGTCAAAAAAAATTTCTAAATCTTATTCAGAATGATATTTCAAGAATTGAAAGTATCATCACCGATTATTCAGCGATGATTAAAAATGAGGTAAATTTATATAAAAGCCAATTGCAAAAATTTGAAATTATATCCTTATTAAATGAGATTATAGAAGATACTCAAAAAGTATTGCCGGATCAAATTCAAATAAAATTTTTATACGATCAAGATAATCAAAAGGATATTTTTGTTGATGGTCAGAAGAAGTTTTTTTCACAAGCCATTAAAAATATTATTGATAACGCAATTTCCTTTTCCCCAAAGCCTGGAATTATAAAAGTCCTTTTATCATCGACTAGTAACTACCTGAGTATAGCAATTGTTGACGAGGGGCCGGGTATAAAGGAGCCTGATATGAAAAGAATTTTTGAGCGTTTTTATTCCTTAAGAGAAGAAGATAATAAATCACATTCTGGACTTGGATTAAATATTGCCAAACAGATTGTTGATGCACATGAAGGCTCAATTTCTGTAGATAATGTTATAGAAGAAAATGTTATTAAGGGCGCTAAGTTTATTGTCAACCTACCACAGGTAAATATTAATAAATAATCATATTGAATATTAATCTATTTAACCCTATATTTTACTCATAATTATGGCCAACGAAGATTTTAAAGTAGCAGATATAGAACAAGCTGAATTCGGCAGGAAAGAAATATCCCTTGCTGAGACTGAGATGCCAGGTCTGATGGCCTTAAGAGATGAGTATAAAGGCCAGAAACCTCTAGATGGTGCAAGAATAGTAGGCTGTCTTCATATGACTATCCAAACTGCAGTTTTAATTGAAACTTTGGTAGAACTGGGAGCTGACGTCAGATGGTCATCCTGTAATATTTTTTCAACACAAGATCATGCTGCCGCTGCAATAGCTAAAGCAGGCATCCCTGTTTATGCCTGGAAAGGGGAAACAGAAGAAGAGTATTGGTGGTGTGTTCGACAAACTATTGAGGGAAAAGAAGGGTGGAAACCCAATTTAATATTAGATGATGGTGGTGATCTTACAGGTCTTATGCATAGAGAATACAAAGAGCTGCTTAATGATGTAAAAGGTCTATCTGAAGAAACTACTACTGGAGTATTAGCACTCAAAAAAATGGAAATTGATGGAACTCTTATGGTGCCAGCAATAAATGTGAATGATTCTGTAACTAAATCTAAATTTGATAATCTCTATGGATGTAGAGAGAGTTTAGTGGACGGTATTAAAAGAGCGACCGATGTTATGATGTCAGGAAAGGTTGCAATCGTTGCTGGGTTTGGCGATGTTGGAAAAGGTAGTGCAGCTTCTCTGCGTCAAAGTGGGGCAAGAGTAATGGTCACTGAAGCAGATCCTATATGTGCATTGCAAGCAGCAATGGAGGGTTACGAGGTTGTTACAATGGATGATATGATTAAAGAAGCGGATATTGTTGTTACTGCTACAGGTAACAAGGATATTGTAACTGCTGATCATATGAGAGAAATGAAAGATAGAGCTATACTGTGTAACATTGGTCACTTCGATAACGAAATTCAAGTTGAGGCTCTAAAAAATTATAAATGGGATGAAATTAAACCTCAGGTTCACGAAATTACTCTCCCTAGTGAAAAGAGAATTATTTTACTTGCAGAAGGTAGGTTGGTTAACCTTGGTTGTGCAACAGGTCATCCTAGTTTCGTTATGAGTGCATCATTTACAAACCAGGTTACTGCTCAGATTGAACTTTGGAACAATCCTGAAAAATATGAGAAAAAAGTGTACGTACTTCCAAAACATTTAGATGAGAAAGTTGCAAGACTTCATTTGGAAAAAGTAGGTGCAAAACTTACAAAATTATCTAAAGAACAAGCAGATTATATAAGTGTTACTCCTGAAGGGCCTTATAAGCCTGAAGCTTATAGATACTAATTCACATTTTTAAGATATTATTCTTTCATGCTTCTGAGGAATGAAGGTGATACAGAGAAACTGGCCAAAAGACTGGTTAAACTATCTAAACAAGACAATACAGTCATATGCTTAAATGGCGATTTAGGTTCAGGAAAAACTACATTTACAAGATATTTTATTAGAAATTTTTTTAAAGGTATAGAATTTAAAGAAATTCCAAGCCCAACTTTTACTCTTTTGCAAGTTTATGAAAATGATAGCCATACAATAAATCATTATGATTTTTATCGGTTAAAAAATTCTAGTGAACTCTTTGAACTTAATTTCGGAGAGGCAGTTACAGATGATGTTTGCTTGATTGAATGGTCAGATAAATTTGAAGAAATATTACCAAATGACCGAATCGAAATTAGTTTTCAAATTAAAAGCAAGTTTTCAAGAAGTGTGAAAATCACTTTGAGAGGCAAATTCAAAAATCAAAAATATTAGATGAATAATCGAGATTTAAACCTTCATAGTTTTGTTCTCAATTGTGGTTTTAAAGAGGAGGATATTATTTCTATTAAAAATGACGCGTCCTTTAGAAAATATTATCGAATCAAAAATAAAAATTTAATTGTTATGGATGCGCCTCCTGAGAAGGGAGAGTCAATTGAACAATTCAGAACTGTAGCTGATATTATTCATACTTTTAATCTGAGTGCACCACAAATAATATCTTTCGATACGAAACATGGATTTATGTTACTAGAAGATTTTGGGCAAACATCATTTTCAAATATTCTTAATAAAGATAATGAGAGTGAATTATATAAAAAAGCAGTTGAAGTATTAATAGAAATTAATCGACAATCAAAAAGTAAAGAAAAAGAACTTAGTAAATTAAAAAGCTATTCTATAGATTTTCTAGTAAATGAGTCATTGCTATTTATAGATTGGTACTTGGAAAAAAGAAAAGGTGAGTTGGTTAGTAATGATCAAAAAAAAGAATTCATTCAAATTTTAAGTGATTTTTATAATAATATAAAACCACAATCATCGACTTTGGTATTAAGAGACTATCACGTAGATAATTTATTTTATTTAAATAATCAGAAGTCTCTAAGGCAAGTTGGTTTAATTGATTTTCAAGATGCCGTAATTGGATCCCCTCTATATGATTTAGCATCTTTACTTGAGGATGTTAGAAGGCCACTTAAGAGTAACTTAAAGAAAAAATTATTAGAATTTTATATAAAAACTATAAATACTGATGTTCAGGATGCAGAGCGAGAAATGAGGTTCTTTTCAATTCAGAGAAATTTAAAAATATTAGGTATTTTTTGTAGACTTTCTATAAGGGATAAAAAAGATAGTTATCTAAAATATTTACCAAATACAGTAAAATTTATTCGAAAAAATTTAAAAGATCCATTTTTTATTAATCTTGTAAACTGGCTAAAGCAATTTAAAAACCATGAACTAATATGATTGATTCTGCAATAATTCTAGCAGCAGGTCTCGGGAAAAGAATGAGAAGTTATGATCCTGATATCCCCAAGCCACTAATTAAAATAAACAACAAGCCATTCATCCAATACGCAATTGATTTACTTAACGAAATTAGAGGCAAAAAAATTATTATAAACGTTCACTATAAGTCAGATAAGATATTAAATTATATTTTTAACTTAAATCAAAATAATATCAGGGTCTCAGATGAGTCAGATTTACTTTTAGATACAGGAGGGGGAATAAAGAAAATACTTGATAAGTATAATATTAACAAATCTCTAGTCTTAAATAGCGATGTTATTTGGGGTGAATCAGATAAGGAATTAATTGTAGATATGATAAATAGCTATCCGGAAGAGGCTGAAGCATTTCTTGGTTTGGTGCCTAAAAGTAACTTTAGAGCATTCAAAGATAAGGGTGATTTTTGTAAATTAAAGAATAACGATTTAATAAGATATGATGCAAGTTCTGAGCCATATGTTTATATTGGTGCTCAAATTATCAGTCAAAATGCATTTAACGGTATAGAAAAAGAGGTTTTTTCCGTTAATGAAGCTTGGAATTTATGTATTAATAAAAAAACCCTGAAGGGATACCAATTTAATACAAATGCACTACATTTAGGAACAGCGGAATTATTGAATGAATATTTAAAAGATGATAAATAAATTATTTCAAACAACGTTAACACTATTTTTACTTTTTAATGTGTTCAGTATTAGCTTTGCTGAAGATGATCAAAATCTAGCAAGTTTCATCGTGAGAAATTATGACATTGCTGCCCTTCCTACAGTTGGAAACAGTGAAGCAGATTATACAATTATAGAGTTCTTTGATTACAGATGTGGGTATTGCTCAAAGCAGGCAAATGATTTTCAAAAGCTCTTAGATAATTCAGATAATGTTAAAATAATTTATATGGAATGGCCAATATTTGGCGATATATCTGAAACAGCTGCTAAGATTGCTCTAATTGTTTGGCAAAGAAATCCTAATTTATATTTCGAGGTTCATAATCAGTTTATGCAGCTTGGTCCAAAGATGAAAAAAGTAAGTATAGTCGACATACTTAATAAAATTGATCTAAATGGCGAAGAAATATTTCAAGAGGCAGTCGGTCAAAAATCAAATGACATTATTGAGGCAAATATGAAATTAGCAAAAAGTTTAGGGCTTCGTGGAACACCTGCTTCGATTGTAAATGATTCTATTTATCCTGGTTATCTTCAATATAAGACTTTAGAAACATTAATTAAGTAATTATCAATTATAATTTTTTAAGAACATGCTTGAAAACATCTAAGAATATACTTATTCTTTCTTTAATGATCAATAAAGCAAAATTTCAAATCGGCTCGATCGTAAAACACAAATATTTTGATTTTCGTGGTGTGATATTTGATGTTGATCCAGAATTTAACAATACTGAGGAGTGGTATCAATCAATACCTATGCAAGTTCGTCCAAGAAAAGATCAGCCTTTTTATCATTTACTCGCTGAAGCACCAAGCCAACCATCTTATGTGGCATATGTTTCTCAACAAAACTTATTAGTTGATGAATCAGACGATCCTGTGACACACCCATTATTGGAAGAGATGTTTGAGGGTATTAAAAATGGAAAATATATTTCCAAAGCAAAGCATAATTAAAAATATATTTATATGCGTGGTTCCTTAAAACAAGTATTTGAACTCGGGCCTTTAGTTGTTTTCTTTTACTTCTTTATTAAGACAGGTCAAATTCAAGAAGCTATACTCCCTTTGATGATTGCGGCAGGTATTGCGATTGCTGGATCATACTTAATCGAAAGAAAAGTATCTCCTATGTTATTGTTCAGTACAATCCTGATTTTCGTTTTTGGGGGTTTGACGATTTACTTCAATGATCCGTTCTTCATTAAGTTTAAAGTGACACTTGTAAATTTAATCTTCTCTTTAGCATTATTCATAGGCTTATATTTTAACAAACCTTTATTAAAAAATCTTATGGGCTCGGCAATTAATTTAACGGATTTTGGCTGGATAAATCTAAGTAAAAGATGGGCGTATTTCTTTCTATTTTTAGCCGCTGCAAATGAGGTAGTTTATAGGAATTTCTCGGATGCCGTATGGGTAAACTTCAAGCTTTTCGGCATTATGGGGCTCACCTTTATATTTATTTTTTCTCAAGTATTTTTTATTCAGAAAAACCTTCTAGATAATTAATAAGGACGGTCTCCTAATACCGCAATTCTGTCCATTATTCTTTCATGTCCAAGACCTCTGCCAGGAAAAAAATCTGCTATTGCGTAATGAATTACGCTACGATTATCCCATATTGCTACATTATTTTCGGACCATGTGTATCTGCATGTTAAATCTAGACGTGATTGATGTTCAAATATTTTAGAGAGTATTTCATTGCTTTCAGACTCTTCCAATCCTTCAATCTTTTTTGTATAGGTCCAATTTACAAATAATATTTTTTTTCCCGTTTCAGGATGAGTTCTTACGATAGGATGATGATTGGAATATTCTTCAGCATCATTGCCATTGCTTTCAAAATATTTATATTCATCTATAAAGAAACCTGCTCCAAGAGAGAAGTGTTCAGCTCTTTTATCTTCAACAATATCTTTAATTTCCTTATCCAGCGTCTCCCAAGCCAATTCCATGTTTGAGAAAACTGTATCTCCACCTACTGGTGGTATTTTAACTGATTTTAGTATGACAGCTTTTGTAGGGTTTTCATTATAGCTGACATCACTGTGCCATCCTTCACCCCATTGGTTTTTCTCTTCTGCACCTTTAATAAGTCTTGTTATCTCAGGATAGCCTTCTCTTCCCTTAACATAAGCATGCTCTTCAATAGGGCCAAAATACTTTGCAAATCTTATCTGTTCCTCAGGAGTGATGTTCTGATCTCTAAAAAAAATTACTTTATGTTCAAGTAATAATTCATTTACAGTATTAAATATTTCTTGATTGATATTATTTAGAGAAATACCAGTAATTTCTGCTCCTAATGCCCCTGAAAGAAGTTTAACATCCATAATAAAATGTACTTTTTTTTGAAAAAATTGTCATTCTTTATGTTTCTCTGCTTCCAGAAATTGATCAATCAGTCTCCAGAGGACAAAAGAAAAGACAATTAATCC
>ERZ802827.1585-NODE-1585-length-11092-cov-9.99601_pt1 | contig 11092 bp, 10 predicted proteins | sample MGYA00345652_ERZ802827 | MGnify/ENA primary metagenome ERZ802827 (study PRJEB30503, sample SAMEA104212372) | marine metagenome | biome: Westerlies Biome; feature: [SRF] surface water layer (ENVO:00010504) within the epipelagic zone...; material: water... | reverse complement strand
TTGCCGAAGCGGACGCAACGCTTGCGGAGATTGAAGCAAAGGTAACAGAACTGACCGACCGTTATAATACGCAGTTCTCTGCGATGGAAGCGGCAGTGACAGGTTTAAATGCTACCGGAGAGTATATGGAAACATTATTCGACTCATGGAATAATCAAAATAATTAGTGACAATTAATCCAAAACATCTGAGGGTATTCTAAGAAATTAAAATAGGATAGCGATATGTCGACCGACACAGCCGCAGTGCCGACCAGACCAGCCGCGGCAATGGCCAAGCGGGCGATTACAGTTTTGCTGGTCGGTCTGATCATTGGAACGGTCACAGCCTTTATTGCTATTGCCTTTGTAGAAACCGTACTTTGGCTCAACGATGTCCTGTTGGTCAGTGCCTATGCAAAAGTACAATCAGGTTTCGCGTTTTGGCAAATTGCCTTGATCACCATCTCAGTGCCGGCTCTTGGCGGATTGATCGTTGCTTGGATGATTTCAAGAGCAGCGCCAACCAAGCGCCCAACCGGCCCGCCAGATGTTATTCAGGCGGTGCAGTTACAATCGGGCATGCCGGATAACAAGTCAGGCGTGGTCACCTCGCTTGCCGCCTTGATATCGCTCGGTGCCGGGGCCTCGGTCGGGCAATACGGACCAATGGTCTATATTGGAGCACTGATCGGCAACCAGACAAAACGTCTCAACTTGGCAATCCCTAACCTATCCACAGTGTCGATTGCCTGTGGTGTTGCCGCAGCGATTGCGGCAGCGTTCAATGCACCAATTGCAGGTCTGATTTTTGCCCATGAGGCCATCGTGCGGCATTATTCAATGCAATCGTTTGCCCCTGCAACTGTGGCCGCAACCAGTGGATATGTGGTGGCAAATGTCATATTTGACCGCCCGCCGTTGTTTTTGATCCAACCCGGAGAGATTTTGCAAGGAAGTGAGTTCCTTCTTTTTGCTCTGCTTGGATTGTGCGCGGCAGCAATTTCAATTTTATATATGCGTACGATATTGCTCACCGCAAAATTTGCACGCGAACTCAATATCTCCCCACTGCCACGCGGATTGATCGCAGGGGTCGGCTTAGGTCTTGTAACCTTATGGTTGCCCGAAATCACTGGCGTTGGCCAATTTACCATGCGCTTTGCCACCATAGACGGTGCATTTTCCGCGTTTGAATTGGGAGGCTTAATGCTTGGCAAAATTGCCCTCACAGCATTTTGCCTCGGCTTTGGTTTTGTGGGAGGGGTCTTCAGCCCGGCTCTGGTGGTTGGCGCTCTATTTGGCGGTTTGTTTTGGACCCTATTGTCGATCACTATGCCAGACACATTATCTTCATATTCGATCTATGTAATCTGCGGCATGATGGCCGTGACCAGCCCTGTGATCGGCGCACCCCTGACGACGATTCTGATCGTTTTCGAACTGACCCGCAGTTATGATTTAGCTATTGCCTCAATGATCGCTGTGGTATTTTCAAATCTGGTCACCTACCGATTTTTCGGCCGGTCTTTGTTCGACCATCAACTCTTGATGAAGGGAGTAGACCTCTCTCAGGGCCGTGACCAAGCCCGTTTGTCAGACATGCGCGTATGTGATTACGCGGCCGAGGACGCACCTATATTTTCCGAAACAACGTCACAGCAAGAGGTTCTGCAATATCTGCGGAAAACTGGCTGGAACGAAGCCTATGCGGTTGATAGTGAAACGCAGAAATTTATCGGGTTTTTGCGGGCCGTTGACCTTGAGGCTGGTTCGGAGACGCCAATAGCCGGTAAGCTGCAAATCAGCGACTTGAGCTTTGACGAAACCACCAGCGTCCGACAGGCGATGGAAAAGCTTTCAAGCTTTGTGGGCGATGCGATCCCGATCATCAAATCCTCAGACGGCAGCCTAGTCGGAGTTGTCACAGAGGGCGCGATCATTCAATCGTATCTGAACTTAGCCGCAGATTTAAGACGTGAAGAAAACGCAGGACTGTAAAATGTATGGAAAAAAATCACTGGTCTTCGGCTTGATACTAAACAGTCTGCCGGTTGTGGCAGCTGCTGAGCAATTGGTACTTGGCATCATTGGTGACACCACGCGCATCGCTTACCTTGACAAGACATTTCTGCAGCCTTTCACAAAATCAACGGGGATTTCGGTTAAGATAGCGTCTATCTCAGAGAATGACGGGGGCGACGAGGTTGAACTTTTTAAGCGAGCAAGCCGCGAAAAATGGGATTTCCTGACATTGGACGAGGCTCAGGCCCTGCGTCTGTGCGCGGCAGGTGATTTGGCACCGACCGGCACTATGCGGCAGCGTCAAAACAGTCTGCTGCCCGAAATATCTAAGGCCGTGACATGTCACAGTTTTAAAGAACCCCGCACCGAAACCATCGTATATAATCTGAACGCCTAGCAGCGCGACACCCCCGACCAGATTTCGGCATTTTTTGATTTGGAACGATTTCCCGGCAAGCGCGCGGTTGCACTCCAAGCGCCCGGATTGCTTGAGATGGCACTGATGGCCCAAGGCGTGCCAGCCAGTCAGGTCTATCACCTTCTCAGCACAACGCGGGGCGTGGAATTGGCAATTGGTGTATTCGCACAGGTTAAATCACAGATAATTTGGACAGATGATCACGCCGAAGCAGAAAGTTTATTGGCAGACGGCAGCGCCACAATGGGCCTAATCGAGACAGGAGCTAAGACAGATGGCGACGCAACTGCTCCACCAGAGTCAGTTCAACCCCTCAACAGACTGGGCGCCACTTCAAGCATCGCTCACCATACCTCATGGATACCGACGGCTGCAGGTGAAGGGTCTGTGACAGCAATTGGGCAGTTTATTGAATATGCCGAACAAGCTAACATTTCCACTGTACAACTTGGCGCCGGCATTCATCGAGATGCGAGATGGTTCGCCACTGTCTCACCGAACATAAAAACCCGCCTCGACGGTTGGAGCGCGACTTTACAATAATCTGACCTAATAGTTGATAAAGACGTTCAATCCGCGCGAAGATTGCGGATCATATCGAGTGATGCATCAAGCCTGGCCTGATAATTTTTAATCAACTCATTGACGGGGATTTCATCATCGTCATCTTCAGGCACTTCCTCATCATCATGCGACACAGAAGACATCTCTGTGACAGGCGATTTCTTGTGCTGTTTTTTATGCTTTTCAGCGGTATTCTCAGCCTCGGCCTCAGCCTTGGGCTTGGGCTTGGGATCTTCCGCCAGAACGGATGACAGTACAGGAACATGATCTACTTCTGGAGCAGTTGTGGTGCTGTTGCTGACGGGCGCAAGCGCTGCAGGCATATTGCTGGACGCAGTCTCAGCCGCTGACGTTAAATTCTCACTCACCTCAGAGTTTGTGACCGGCGTCATCGAAGCATCAGTGTCTCTGGTTTCTGGAATTGAGTGATGTGGCGGTCCACTAGGACGCATGTGCGGCTCCAACGTCAAAGGTGGCATACTGGTATTGCCGCGCGCAACCTGTCCACTTAGCAACCGCTCGATGCGTTTGACAGCATCGGTCAACTGTTTTTGAATAATCCGGTTGTTGCGCACCTCGCGGGCCAAGGCCGCACGCAGAATATCCGGCTCATCCTCAAGGATTTCATCTTCACCCTGTCCGCCCAGAACGGACCTATCCTCAGGGACTGCCGGTTGAGGCAAACCACCGGTCACATCAGGTCCTGCGTCACCTTGAGGGCCGGGCATCTGTGCACCGTCGCCGCTTGCTTGGGGCTCAAAGGAGGTCGAGTAGGTTTTGCGTAAATCTTTATATTCAATTCTGTAAGCGCTGTTGGGCTTATCTCCCAGTCGCGATGCCTCCAGCTTTCCCTGCCGGATATCCAGCTTTATTTTCCGTGGGTTTTTGCCCACCAGTTTTGCAGCTTCATTTACCGAATAAGACATTTCAGGGGCTCCTGATAAACATTATAAAGTGTCCGTGACTTTGACGCGCTGTTTGAAGATATCAGCCAACCAATCGAGATCTTGTACATCTGAAGGATCCCAAGATTTCGGTGCAAGCAAGCTTGGTTCCGACCGCAAGCGAAATACAAACGTCCGGAACGATTTCACAACGGCGTCCCCGCCCACTTGTTTTTTTTGAGGTGAAAGAGCAGATCGGAACATAGTTTTCATCTTGCGAGGTGCCCCACTGCTCTCAAAGCAGACACGGTTATGTAAAAAAGCGTCACAGACCAAAAGGACATTCTCACCTTTGATCGTCGTCATAAAGTTCATCATACCTTCCACAGACTCAAGCAACTTATCTCCCGAAGTGTCGCTGTACCGCTCCAGTAAAGACTTCGAAAACCGATTTGTATAAGCCTCCAAAGGCATATCGCCCATTATGTAACGCTTTGCTATCATAGCGGACGAAGCATCTAAAACCCACGCAGGTGCGAACGCCATATGCGTACTCCTAATTCACGACCAGACATTAAATCGACATCCCCGGCAGTTTAGTAAAATGCGCCTTGCATATATCGCTATAGGCAACGCGGCCCGTGATCCAGCATGTTTTCTTGACCGATACAGAGTAAAATTTACGCCACCAAACCACCAATGAAATGTATCATCAGCCGTATTGGATTCAAACGAAAGTTGATAACCTGCGTGATCACATGGAAAGTTTAATTTGCCACAGGTAAAAATCAACTCACATAATTTGTTTTTGACCGTCTCCAGCCTGAATGACAACCTTGCAAATTTATCATTTTCTTTGATACGCAACGTAGCAAGGTCACTGCCAATTTGAACGCTATGATTACCACGGCAGCCGCCGTCGTGATGTAAAAGGTTTGGCATGGATGTCCTGAAGAGCTCTTTGCAAGAATCTACCGCTTGCTCATTATAACCGGGGACCTCGTTCCTGAAATCATCCAGTGCGAAAGACCCTGTACTATTACAACGTGGGTTAGCCATTTCACTCTTAGGGTTGTGACTTTTTGAGGAAAAAGCGTTGTCGGCACACACCGGACGCCCAAACCCCAAAAACCATCTGCAGAGAGTGTGATACAAGACGCACCAATTTTGAACAGACTTTTCGCTGAGACTGTCTAGCCCATGCATTTCTGACACCTTTTTTCCATGCATCTAATTAATGCAGGTAGCGTGCCAGATTACAATCCACGCCGATAACCGACCAGCGCGCGCTTGTGACGACCTGTATCCACACCCAAGTTTTGCATACGCTCCTTGAGGATACTGATACTGCAATCCAATCGGGCCTGTAACGCGGCCAACCTAGTGATGTCCGAGTCACAAGACGCTTTAAAATTACTGGCCACCCCCGACGCAAGTATAGAAATTCGAGTCTCGTTTAAATCAATCACAGCTGAGAACTCAGACCGGGAAAGAGCAGCATCCATTTCGTCTTGACATGCCTCTAGCTGTGCCAAAAATTCTTGGGTATCCTCATGATTATTTGATCCGCTTCCAAGCATCTAACAGCTCCGTGATGATGGTCAGTGAAGTTGAGATGTCTGCCGACTCGTCTCTTGTGCTCAGTGCGACCAGTTGTGTCCGGCAATATTCATAAAGTTTAAAAAGATTCGTCGCGATTTCACCACCACGATCAAAATCAAGGCTAACCTGAAGTACATACAATGCAGTCAGAGCCCGCGAAGAATGGTTATTGTGAACATCGGAGCCAAAGGTAGGGTTCTCATTTAAAACCGCCAAACTGCGATGCAACTCCTTAAGCGTCACATAAATAAGATCGTGAACATCGTTGAGTTCAGGCACAGCAGTTGCCTGAGTCCGTTTATAAATCATCTGCGGGCTTAACTCATTCATAGGCTTATCTCTCATGTTGTCCGTTTACCTTCCCTATCTAAAACGACCCAGCCGCGTGAACATTTAGCCAATGAGCCCATAAAATAACTTGGAGGCTGCACTGCCTTTAAATTAAAATCTGTGTCAGAAAACCCTTTCATTATGCGCTATTCAAATTGTGTCAGATCGCTGAGATAGTGATAAAGCAATTCTTCATGAGACGCTTTAATCGTGTTGACCACGGCGTTCGTGCCGCTCAACAGGGAAATATGAACACCACGGTCATACAAATTACAAAACTCTTCTATACCCACCCCCCCGATATCCATTTGGGTCATGACCAAGATAGGATCGAGATGGGCATAGGTATCCACCAAAAGCATCAGCGCGTTTAAAGACCATGTCGCAGGGAGTGCAAGGGCGACCTTAAGAGGCTCTCCAGGTGCCATGTCATTCAGGTCTGACAGGCGAGAAATCGTATTCTTGTACCCAATATTGTCAAAGTCGACGATAAACGGCACATGTTTTTCCGGCATGGTTGGAACAAGGGTGCGAATTTCCGTATGCGGCATGTTCATCATACGCGCCATGTCGCGCAGCTTATTGTCGTTTATGCTGCCCGGTGCACGAAGACTGATCAACATGCTGGCCGAAGAACTTCTACTGTGTCTCTCACAGGCTAATTTTGCCGCAAGCGTCGTCTTACCTGATCCGGGTGGGCCGATAATCGCCAACTGAGGCATCGTCAACGGGTCTGTGGAAAACAGCGGCGGCACCAGCCCCTTAGACAACCTCCGAACCGCCTCTTCCATAAGTTCATTAACCGATTGCGAGGCGCGCTCTAAGGGCAATGTCGCAATAAAACTGTCTGTGAACCCGCGGCTGGCCAGCACCTCAGCCTTCTCTACCGACATTGGCATCAAAGACCCCAGAGACTCGTCGGCGTTTGGCGCGAGAATATCTGCCCCGGTCGCCGGCACCTCGGCAATATCGCCTTCAGCCTCTGAGCCAGACTGAAAGGCCTCCATTAATTCTGCCTCTGACTGCGCATTTTCGACGGTATCCGAATGTTGGGCCTGCGCGGTCCCGTCTTCCGTTGTGGGGCCATCTGCAGTGTCGGTTTGGGATACTGCCTCCTCATCACTTGGTATCGCGCCCATGTGCGGATCGGTAAGGTCCGTATCCTTAGACGCTGCAATTCCAGACTGCTGGCCAGTGGTCAAATCTTCTGCAAGGCTTTCCTCAGCAATCCTATCACCAGAGGCGACGAAACCTTTAGGGGCCTTACTATCCTGTGATGTCTCAGTGGACAGCTCAAAACCCTCAAGGGACGCCACAAGAGGCACAACCCCTTCGAGATAGCCATCATAGCCCCATTTTGCGATCTGATCCGGATCGGTACTGTCTGTATTCAGCGCCGGCACTGGATCCAAGGACGCGGCAAAAGCTGTATCACCATCGTTAAAAACAGGGGTATTTGGATCAGAAGCGTTGCCATGATATTCTGCGATAGTATGCTTATCTCCCTCCGCGTTTTCGGACGAGTCCTCAGGCAAGGCAACGTTGCCCTGACCCTCTTGCACGGTGGCATCAGCTGCCACTTCATCGCCTTTATCGTCAAAGACAAAGCCAGACGCAGTGCTGTCCGTAACCAGTGCTGATTTTTTATATTTTGCGTTCTGATTACGCCGAAATCCACCGACCGCATAAATCGGTTCTTTGATCGCTTTAATCTCGACCATACCATCTACATTCTGGATCGACAGTATATAGGCGTCATCCCCAAGTTCACGCTGCACACGATCCATTGCAGTTGCGGTATCGGGTGATCTAAAAGTGTGTTCCGTCATTTTCAGCCCTCCCAAATAAAGATATGTCGGTGTGTTTCAACGTATCTCTCCTTATTGCGGCAGCAAACCGTCATTGCCAGATATTGTCGCAACCACTTCTACTTTGCGAGCCTCAGGCAATTCGGCAAACGATAGGACGACGAGCTCTGGCAAATACTGTCGCAAGAACATCGAAAGCTTGCGGCGGATGACAGGTGCAACGACAAGATGCGGTTTCTGCCCTTTCGCAATCTGCTCTTCGTTTGTGGTGGTCAAGCTTTTGACAAGCCGCTGGGCGAGCGCACCATCCAACATTAATTGCTCTGAATCACTTTGCCGTGCCGTGTTGATCAGCAGATGCTCAAAATCTGAATCGATGGTGATAACCGGGATCGGTTGGCTCAACGGTACTGACTGTTGAATCAGCAATTCTACCAGATAAGGACGCAGCGCCTCGGAAAGTTCGGCTACACCAAGGTTGCGGCCGGCCATTTCGGATAAAACCTCTAAAATACGACGCATATCACTGATCGGAATGCGCTCTTTCAGCAAGTTGCGCACAATTGCAGTGATGTTATGCAGAGGCATCAATTTAGGCACAACAGACTGTACGAGGGATGGCGCAGTTTTGGCCAAATTATCCAGCAGTTCCTGCACCTCGTCCTGACCTATTAATTCTCCGGCATGCTTATAAAGAACTTGGCTCAGGTGGGTCGCTAGCACGGCTTCAGGCTCAATCACCACATAGCCTTGCGCCTCAGCTTCCGCTTGACGGTCCTGATATATCCATGTTGCATCGATGCCAAAGGATGGCTCTTTTACGTCCAATCCATCAATTTTCACATTTGAGCTGTCAGAGGGGATCGCCAGTTTGCGATCGGGATAGATGATATCTTCCGCAACAACAGTCTGGCCAATCTTAATCCGGTACAGGTTTGGACCCAGCGCCAAATCATCTCGGACGCGCACGCTTGGTACAACAAATCCAAGCCCTTGTGATACCTCTTTACGGATCGCAGTAATACGTCTCACCAAAGGACCGCCTGAATCATCATCAACAAGGTTAAGCAACGGGTAGCTGAGCAGAACAGAAATTGCTGCAAGATCCGCGACATCTGTGACATCCAGAGAATTTGGATCCTTCTCATCATCATCAATCATCTGGCCCAATGCGGGGTCTCCGCCCGCAACAGCACCGCCAGCGGCCTCCGTCAGCTCTTCGCGCTCTGAAATCAAGCAGGCAACCCCGATACCCAAAGCGATAAAGGCCACCAACAAAAACAATAGATTGGGCATGCCAGGGACCATGCCGATTAACGCCAAAACTCCGGCGACCGGGAACCAAGCGCGCGAAAGGCTGACCTCAGAAGCAATGTGTTGCGCCATATCCTGACTGGACGACACCCTAGTCACAATAATCGCGGTGGCGATTGACAGTAACAGCGATGGTATCTGCGCGACGAGGCCGTCACCAACTGACAGAATGACATAGTTTTCAGCCGCAATATCGAGTGGTAGATCATGTTGGGTAAGGCCGATTGCCAAACCACCAATCACGTTGATCGCAAGAATCAAAACACCGGCGATCGCATCACCTTTTACAAACTTAGATGCACCATCCATGGCCCCATGAAAATCAGCCTCACGCCCGACGTCGTCGCGTTTCGCGGTGGCCTCTTCTGGCGTTAAGATGCCTGCGTTCAAATCCGCATCAATAGCCATTTGTTTTCCGGGCATCGCATCCAAAGTAAAACGAGCGGACACTTCAGAGACCCTGCCTGCACCTTTGGTGATCACAACGAGGTTGATAATCACCAGGATGATAAAGACGAAAATACCAACAACAAAATTGCCCCCAATGACAAAAGCACCAAAGGCTTCGATAACCTTGCCTGCGGCGCCCGTACCGTTATGACCTTCGCTAAGAACGATGCGCGTCGATGCCACATTCAACGCCAATCGCAAAACCGTCGCCACCAAAAGCAAACTCGGAAACGAGGAAAAATCCAGTGGTCGGTAAGTATGCAGCGCAATCATCAGTATGAGTAGCGAAATAAGGATATTAAAGGTAAAGAAAATGTCCAACAGCATGATGGGTAGTGGCAGCACCATCATTGCAACGAGCATGAGAATGCCAAGAGGCAGTACCATACCCCCAAGGGCTGACTGCAATGTGCGCAACTGCGGCGGCATCGTTACGAAACTCATTGCAATTAGTCCCCTTTTCACTTTCTTAGTCTGGCACTATCGGTCAAGCAAGACAGATTTCCAGTTTGAAAAAAGAAGCAAATACCGTGCCAATAATCGCAAAAATACAAGTAAAGCCGTATTCTAAGTATTGGCACGGTTTCTGCAGTATCGGGTCGTAACTATAGCAGCCTCTGGAGACAGTCCGTTGAAAACGCCGCACCATAATCGACCTTTTTTTAGAAATAAATCCGCTGCGCCGCGCGCAGCAGTAATTCTCGCATGCTGCACAGCCCTGGTTGGCTGTGAGGTGTCCCTTAAAAATACGTTGCAAGAACTGACCCCTGCAGCTGCAGCGTCAAACGATGTCAAACAAATCGAGGCTGCTCTGAACGTTACAGGCGCCTCAGCTGCCGCCGCAGCACAGATTCCAACCATTTCGGGCATGGGCTACGCAGTAATCTCATCGCAGCCATCGAAAAACGTTAATCAAAAGCGTCTTATGGCTATCAGAGCTGCCCGCCTCGAAGCAACTCGTGACCTGACTGAGCAAATTCACGGCTTGAAAGTGAATTCCCGTACAACCATGATCGACGCGATCATCCAAAATGATACCCTGCGTGCCACGGTAGAAGGCACCATCAGAGGCGCTCGTACGGTTAGAATAAACCCAGTTGGGTCCGACACCTATGAAGTCGTGCTTGAATTGGATCGAGATATGATTGCCCACATAATGAAAGCCGCCCGCGCTAAATAACATGCGCAGTTTTCAAATCGGTGTGAGATAAAATATGGCAATGACCTTTCAAATGCGCTGGCTCGTGCTGCCTTTGATTTTAATGCAGTCGCTCTGGCTTCCAACCATTGTTGCGGCGACAGAAATGATACGTGTCACTGGACGGGCAGCAATTGAACCCAGAGGTCAGGATGCCGCAGAGCGACTGGCTTTGGAGGATGCGCTTTACATGGCGGCTATGGCCGGCGGCGCTGAGTTGAACGGTTTCAGCATGGTGGAAAACGGAATCTTGGTGGGTGAAACTGTCCTGCTGCGTCCTTCAAGCCGTATTTTAGATTTTAACATCGTCAAAAAGGCCGCCAAGGGCGCCTACGTCGAAGTAGAGGTGGACGCGTACGTCGGCCCCGCCCCATTGGTAATGTGCAATCGCCAGCGCGAGCTGCGATTGGTCGCTCTGGCGTCGCATATATCGGTCTCACAAAGCTTGCCAGCAGCTCTTTCAGCGACATTCAATCAAGCCTATGAGGATGTAATTTCCTCCGTTGCGCTACCGGCAAACA
>ERZ802827.1577-NODE-1577-length-11141-cov-13.8231_pt1 | contig 11141 bp, 9 predicted proteins | sample MGYA00345652_ERZ802827 | MGnify/ENA primary metagenome ERZ802827 (study PRJEB30503, sample SAMEA104212372) | marine metagenome | biome: Westerlies Biome; feature: [SRF] surface water layer (ENVO:00010504) within the epipelagic zone...; material: water... | reverse complement strand
ATGTAGATGGTATTGATTTAGAAATAGACACGGAAGATACAGAAAAATTTATTGACGCAGTTTCCTTACTTGAGCCGAGTTTTGGCGGTGTTAATCTAGAAGACATAAAAGCTCCTGATTGTTTTATAATTGAACAAAGATTAAGAGAAAAAATGAAGATTCCAGTTTTTCATGATGATCAACATGGGACAGCAATTGTTACTGCTGCTGGAATAATAAATGCACTTCATTTAACTAATAGAAAAATAGAAGAAACAAAGTTTGTTTGTAATGGGGCAGGTGCGGCTTCTATAGCTTGTGTTGAACTTTTAAAAGGTATGGGAGCACAAAATAAAAACATTATTTTAGTAGACCGAGATGGGGTTATATACAAAGGTAGGCAAACTAATATGAATCAGTGGAAATCTGGACATACTGTAGACACAAAAGCTAGAACTTTAGAAGATGCTTTTAAAAATTCAGATGTTTTCTTAGGATTATCTGTTCCAGGTTCTGTTACAAAAAAAATGGTGCAAAGTATGGCTGATAAACCAATTATATTTGCTATGGCAAATCCAACACCAGAGATTATGCCAGAAGAAGTAAGGAGTGTAAGGTCAGATGCTATTATAGCTACTGGAAGATCTGATTATCCTAATCAAGTAAATAACGTGCTCGGATTTCCTTATATCTTTAGAGGTGCTCTTGATGTAAGAGCAACCATGATTAATGATGAAATGAAAATTGCTGCAGCAAATGCTATTGCTGAATTAGCTAGAGAGGATGTTCCTGATGAGGTTAATGCTGCTTATCATGGAGTACAATTACATTACGGTAATGATTACATAATACCTGCACCTTTTGATCCAAGACTTATTTCGTCTGTCTCATCTGCAGTTGCAAAAGCCGCAATGGATACTGGCGTTGCAAAAAAACCCATTAAAAATTTAGAAGCATATAGAAGAGAATTAGAAGGTAGAACTAACCCTATAGCCTCTATTCTCGAACCAATAAAATCAAGAATAAAAAGTAAAAAACAAAAAGTTGTTTTTGCTGAGGGTGAAGAAGAAAAAACTATACGAGCAGCATTATCATTTTATAATTCAGGCTTTGGAATTCCAATCTTAATTGGAAGAGAAAATAGAGTTAAAGAAACTATGGAACAAGTTAACTTGGAAGGTCTAAATGAATTAATAATTCATAATGCCAGTTTAAGTAAAAACAATCAAAAATACACAGATAGTCTATATGAACGACTTCATCGATACGGACATTTAAGAAGGGATTGTCAACGATTAATTAACCAAGATAGGAATGTTTTTGCTGCATCTATGGTGTCTGCTGGTGATGCAGATGCTATGGTTACTGGAGTGACTAGACCTTTTGGACGATGCTTTGATGACATTACAAAAGTTATTTCAACAAAAAATGATGAAAGTTTTTTGTCAATGTCTATGATGGTTTCTAAAGAGCGGACTGTTTTTATTGGTGACGTAAATATACATGATATGCCAAATGCAGAACAATTAGCTAATATTGCCACAGGTATAGCTAATACAGTTAAAAGTCTGGGTTATACTCCCCGTGTGGCCTTATTGTCATTTTCTAATTTTGGGAGCTTAACCAGACCTAGTTCAAAAAACTTAAAAGAAGCAGTAAATATATTGAATACAAGAAATGTTGATTTTGAGTTTGACGGTGAAATGACACCTGAGGTTGCTTTAGATTACGATCTCATTAAAGAAAATTATCCATTTTGTAGACTTTCTGGCCCAGCTAATGTTCTAATTATGCCGAGTCTTTTATCTGCCAATATTTCTTTTAAGTTATTACAAAAACTTGGAGGAGGTTCAATCTTAGGTCCTCTAATGATAGGTGGGGAAAAACCATTTCAAATTGTACAAATGGGTTCTTCTGTATCAGATATCGTTAATTCTGCATCTATTGCAACTTACAATTCTTTATATTCTAATTAAGAAATGTTTTAAGAGGAACTCTAGGTCTTGCACCAATATATTTAATTATATCTGCAGCTACCTTACTTCCTAATTTTCCACAATCTTCAATTGAGTATTTATTAGTTAAACCAAACAGAAACCCCGAAGCAAATATATCACCTGCACCAGTTGTATCCACTAGATCATTTACTTTAATGGGAGTTACTAAATTTTCAATCTGATTTTGAAAAACGATGGAACCTTTAGATCCCAAAGTAATTGCTCCAACCTCTACATTTTCTTTAATTTTTTTTAAACTTTCTTGCAAATTCAATTGATATAAACTTTTTATCTCTGCCTCATTAGCAAAAATAATATCAACAAATTCACTAATTAAATCAGAAAATTCTTCTCTATGTCTATCCACACAAAATGAATCTGACAAACTTAAGGCCACCTTACAATTATGAACTTTAGCTAATTTACAACAATAATAAATAGCTTTTTTGGCATCAGTTTGATCAAATAAATAGCCTTCTATGTAAATTATTTTGCTATTAATAATTAAATCTGTGTTAATACAATCTGTGTTAAATTGAATACTTGCTCCTAAATACGTATTCATACTTCTTTCTGCATCTGGGGTAACTAAAACAATACTCTTTGAGGTTTTTCCCAATGTCTGAGTAATTTTATTTTCAAAAAAAACACCAGAATTATTAAGATCGTTTGAAAATAAGATTCCAAAATCGTCGTTACCTATTTGTCCAATGAAAGAACAGTTTCCTCCAAATGAACTGAAACCTACAGCAGTATTTGCTGCACTACCACCAGAGATTATGATTGGATTTTTTAAATAATCTAAAATTAAATTAGATGACTTTTCATCTATAAGTTGCATAGATCCCTTCGGGATTTTTAGTTCTTTTAAATTTTCATCCGAAAATTTAGAGATGATATCTACAATAGCATTCCCAATAAAACAAATTTGATAATTTGACATTATCATTTTCCTAAAAATTAATTTTTAATTAGACTTAATAGTTAACAATATTTATGAATATCATTTATGAAATCAAATCTAAACAAAATTATTTTAAACTTTGCCTTAATTTTATTTCTTAGTTCTTGCCATACCTTCGAACATCAAAATATTTTTCTTGAAACTAAAAAAAGAGATGAAATACAATATAAAGAACTAGATAATTTGAAAGAAAAAAGTACAAAAACTAAAATTGACGACATTGATAAAAATAGACCTTCAAATGAAATTGAAATGGCACCAATAAACATACCCAAACAGAAACAAAAAGTTAAAACTGTTGCTCTTAGTAAAAACATAAACATTCCTAAAACTAAAATATTTAAACTTGATGTAATTAAAAATTGGTCTGAAAAAAAATTAGTCCAAAAGATGGGACAAAGTGATTTTATCAAAGAAGAAGGTAAATTAAAAAGTTATCAATATTATTTTTCAAGCTGTTTTTTAGATATTTTCTTTCTTAAAAGAAAGAATAGTTATTATGTCAAACATATACAAACACGATCTACAAAACTTTATGGAAAAATTAAACCTGAAAAATGTTTAAAGGAAATAAGTAACAAAATAAATAGATATCCGTAATTCCTACCCACCATTTATTAGAACATCTGATAAACTATATAAACCAGGGTCTGCTGTCGCAGCCCAATGAGACGCTCTCAAAGCTCCTGAAGCAAAAATTGACCTGTCGGTAGCCTTATGAACTAATTCTATTCTTTCTCCAGAGCTGGAAAAAATTACAGAATGTTCTCCCACAACATCTCCTCCTCTTAAAACTGCAAAACCTATTTCGGATTCTTTTCTTTTTCCAACTATACCGTTTCTTGAGACTGACTTTACATTTGATAAGTCTTGACCTCGTGCTTCTGCCGCTGATTTTCCAAGCAACAATGCTGTACCAGATGGTGCGTCTATTTTATGCTTATGGTGCATCTCTAGTATTTCAATATCCCATTCAGCACCTAACATTTGTGTTGAATTTGAAACTAAACTAGATAATAGAGTCACTCCTATAGAGAAATTTGCAGAATAGACTATAGGAATCTTTTTAGATAAGTTAAGCAATTCTTCTTCTTGAAGTTTGTTTAATCCAGTAGTTCCTATTACTATAGACAAATTATTTTCATAGCATTTTCTTGCGTGAAACATGGTTGCCTCTGGAACAGTAAAGTCAATGAGTACATCTGAATTTTGAAATAAAGATGAAGTATCAGTATTTAATTCTTTCGAAATCTTGGCCTTACCAACTAATATTCCAATATCAATGCCAACCTCATCTTCATTCGGTAAACAAGTGGAACTAGATAAATTAAATTTTTCATTTTCTATAATTAAACCAAGTAACGTTTTACCCATGCGACCATTTCCACCTGGAATAGAAACAGAGATTTTTTTCATATTTAGCTCTTTTTTACGATTACATAAATTATGTTATACATTAATATCAATTATTGTATTAGTTTTTTAAATCTACTAGTCTTAGGGCTAATTTTGTCAACACCTAAATCTTTAATCTGTTTAAATAAATCTTCTTGTTTTCTTGAAATACCAACTGGTGTTTCCACATTTATTTGGACATACTGATCACCTCTAGCTCCACCTCGCAATCCGGGCATACCTTTACCTTTCATTCGTAAACGAGTACCACTCTGTGTTCCAGAACTTAAATTCATTTTGGCTTTTGAACCATCGATACAAGGAACTTGTATTGAGTTGCCTAAAACAGCGTCAATAAATGATACAGGAACCTCAATAAATGTGTCCTTGCCATCTCTTTGAAATATAGAGTGGTCTTTAATCTCAATGAAAATATATAAATCTCCGGGTGATGAACCTCTTGCACCAGCTTCTCCCTCACCTGAAAGGCGAATGCGGGTCCCATTATCTACACCTGCAGGCACATTTACAGAAAGTTTTTTATTTTTATTAACTCGTCCCTGACCTTTACAAACTCTACAAGGGTCTCCAATAATTTCGCCTGCACCAGAACACGCCGCACACGTTCTTTCAATTGTAAAGAAACCTTGTTGGGCTCTCACTTTTCCATAACCACCACATTGGCTACATTGTTTTGGTTGAGATCCTTTATTAGCTCCTGATCCATTACAAGATTCACACTTTGTCGGTACTGTCAAAGAAATTTCAACTTGATCACCTGAATAAGCTTGTTCTAGTGAAACTGACAAGTCATATCTTAAGTCTGATCCTGTGGATGCTGATCTCCTTTCAGAACCACCTCCCATACCAAACATATCTTCAAATATATCAGAAAATCCACCACTCCCAAATCCTGAAAACCCTCCAGAAGCTCCTCCACTAGAACCTTGAGAAAAAGCGGCATGACCGTACTGATCATATGCTGCTTTTTTTTGAGGATCCTTAAGTATTTCGTAAGATTCAGAAATTTCTTTGAATTTTTCTTCGGCTTTTTTATCACCAGGATTTCTATCAGGATGATATTTCATGGCTAGCTTGCGATACGAAGACTTAATTTCACTATCAGATGCTGATTTAGATAAGCCTAATATATCGTAATAATCACGTGCCATTTTTATACCTTAAGTATATCTGTATATTTATGAAGCGTCTTTCTTTTCTTCGTTATCCTTTACCTCTTCAAAGTCAGCATCCACAACATCTTCTTTGTTCTCATTTGACGTATCAGTTTCTTCGGAGTTTTCTTGATTATTTTCTTGATTTGCCTTATAAGCTGCCTCTCCCATTTTCATCATTACTGCAGATAAAGCCGACGTTTTATCTTTTATAGTTGAAATATCTTCGCCTTCAAGCGATGTTTTAACCTCTCCAATTGCATTTTCAACTTCACTTTTGGCACTAGGATCAGCTTTATCACCTAAATCAGTTAGAGACTTTTCAGCACCATGTATCATTGATTCAGCTTGATTTCGAACATCAATAGCTTCTCTTTTTTCTTTATCTGCTTCTGCGTTATCCTCAGCTTCTTTAACCATTCTTTCAATTTCATTATCATCAAGACCACCAGAAGCTTGAATGGTTATATTATGAGCTTTACCAGTAGCTTTATCTTGAGCACTAACATTGACTATTCCATTCGCATCAATGTCAAAAGTCACTTCTATTTGAGGAACACCCCTAGGTGCTGATGCAATACCTTCAAGATTAAATTCTCCTAAGGATTTATTGTCTGATGCCATTTCCCTTTCACCTTGGGATACACGAATGGTAACAGCAGATTGATTATCTTCAGCAGTTGAAAATATTTGGGATTTTTTTGAAGGTATAGTTGTGTTTCGATCAATTAATCTAGTAAATACCCCACCTAATGTTTCAATACCTAATGATAAAGGTGTAACATCAAGTAAAAGTACGTCCTTAACGTCTCCCATTAAAACGCCACCCTGAATTGCTGCACCTGAAGCTACAACCTCATCAGGGTTAACACCTCTATGTGGCTCTGTTTTAAAAAAAGAAGTAACAGCTTCAATAATTTTTGGCATTCTGGTCATACCGCCTACCAAAATCACTTCATCAATATCACTAGCACTTACACCAGCATCTTTAAGGGCTGCTTTACAAGGATCAATACTTTTTGTGATCAAATCATCAACAAGACTTTCATATTGAGATCTTGTTAATTTGACATTTAAATGTTTTGGTCCGCTTGCGTCTGCGGTAACAAAAGGCAAATTAACGTCAGTTTGGACTGCACTTGAAAGTTCTATTTTAGCTTTTTCTGCAGCCTCTTTCATTCTTTGCAGAGCTAATTTGTCTGATCTTAGGTCAATGCCATTGTCTTTTTTAAATTGTTCAGCAATATAATCTATAATACGTTGGTCAAAATCCTCGCCACCTAGGAATGTGTCTCCGTTAGTGGATTTTACCTCAAAAACTCCATCTCCTACTTCGAGAATAGAAACATCAAATGTACCTCCACCAAGATCGTATACAGCTATGGTTCCACTTTCTTTCTTATCAAGACCATACGCTAATGCTGCAGCTGTTGGCTCATTAATAATTCTTAAAACTTCTAAACCTGCTATTTTTCCAGCGTCCTTAGTAGCTTGTCTTTGAGCGTCATTGAAGTAAGCTGGAACAGTAATAACTGCCTTATCCACTGTTTCACCCAGAAATGCTTCTGCATCTTCTTTAAGTTTTCTTAAGATAAAGCTAGAAACTTCTGAGGGTGCATAATCTTGGCCATTAGCCTGGACCCAGGCATCTCCGTTTTTTGCAGAAATAATTTTATAAGGAACTAATTCAGAAAATTTCTTTGAATATTTATCATCGTGCCTCCTTCCAATTAATCTTTTAATAGCAAAGAGAGTGTTTTCAGGATTTGTAACAGCTTGTCTTTTAGCTGGCTGGCCAACTAATCTTTCGTCATCTGTAATGCCAACCATAGAAGGGGTTGTTCTTGCACCCTCACTGTTTTCAATGATTTTTGGCGATTTTCCATCCATCACAGATACACATGAATTGGTGGTACCCAAATCAATACCGATAACTTTAGCCATTTAAAAACTCCCTAAATTTGAATTATCAACAAACTTAATATGGGTTAAGTTGTTGTATTTACAAGATTATGAAAAATAAATTATCATTATTAGATTTCATCAGTTTTTTTATCTTTAATTTCTACGTCTTCAATTTTTTTTGAAATACCCACCATTGCAGGTCTAACTAGTCTGTCATGTAGTAAATACCCTTTTTGAGAAACTTCAACAACAATACCAGGTTCACTATCATTTGTAGGTACCTCGAACATAGCCTGATGAAAGTTATAATCAAACTTTTCACCAAGTGGACAAATTTGTTTTAAATTATGCTTTTCAAAAGTAGTAACTATTTCTTTCTCAACAATATCTAAACCTATGATTAAATTCTTTACGGGTTCAGGTAATTGAGACTTATCGTCAGGTACAGATTCTAAAGCTCTTTGCAAATTGTCAACAGAAGAAACTAAATCTCTCACAAAAGTAATATGACTATATTTTTTTGCATGCTCAACTTCTTTGATAGTACGCTTTCTTAGGTTTTCACTGTCTGCCAATGTTCTCATTAACTGATCTTTTAAATCTTTTATTTGATTTTCAAGGTTTATATTATCATCATCATCAGGTTCATTTAATTCATTAACATTGCTATCATTAGAATCTTCATCAGAAATCTTTTCAGTTTCGACTACCTTTTCATCCTCATTATTAGCTTCATTATCTATTTTAGATTTATCTTTTTTTTCAGACAATTTTCACTCCAGAGATAATTATTGTGATGATGCAAATAATGAGTTTATATAAAATTTGCAAGAGGTAAAAATTTTATAATAATTGTAAATACAACTTTAGTGTGTTTTAAGTTATTTCTAAATTATAATAAACTTAATGAACAGGGAATATTTATGTTAAATAGACCTTCAAACAGACAATATAATGAAATGAGAGAAATATCATTAACATCTCAAGTCTCTCCTTATGCTGAAGGTTCATGCATGGCTAAATTTGGTAATACTCACGTTTTCTGTACGGCTTCTGTCGATACTAAATTACCACCATGGTTAAGAAACTCAGGTAAAGGTTGGATTACAGCCGAATATGGTATGCTACCAAGATCTACGCATTCAAGAATGGATAGAGAAGTTGTTAAAGGAAAGCCATCTGGTCGTACGCAAGAAATACAAAGACTAATCGGAAGATCACTTAGATCAATTGTAGATTTGAAAAAATTGGGCGAAAATCAAATTAAAATAGATTGTGACGTAATTCAAGCAGATGGTGGAACTAGAACAGCGTCTATTACTGGGGCTTGGGTTGCGCTTTATGATGCAGTTAATTTTTTACTTAAAACCGGAAAAATTTCAGAAAATCCGATATTAGATCAAGTAAGTGCAATTTCATGCGGTATATGGAAAAATAAAGAGATAATTGATCTTGATTATGAAGAGGACTCATCTGCTGAAACAGACGGAAATTTTGTTATGACTGCGAATAATGGTATTGTTGAAATTCAAACTACTGCAGAAGAAAAACCATTCAATAAAGAACAATTCCTTAATTTAATAGAACTGGCTGAACATGGTACAAAGTATATTTTTAAAATTCAAAGACGTGCTCTTGATTTGGAATAATTTTAATGAATAAACGAATTTTTAAAGATAAAAAATTAGTTATTGCTAGTCATAATAAAGGAAAAATAATTGAAATTAAAGATTTATTGGCACCTTTGAATATCGAAATTCTATCTGCTTATGATTTTAATATTGAGGAACCAGAAGAAAATGGTGCAACATTTGAAGAAAATGCCCTAATTAAATCTTCTTTTGTAACTCAAAAAACAGGATTACCGAGCATATCAGATGATAGCGGAATATGTTTTTCTGATCTTAATGATGATCCTGGAATTTACTCTGCAAGATGGGCTGGTTCAAACAAGAACTTTTATTCAGCAATGTCTAAAATTAATACTGCCATTAAAGAGGTAAAACAGCCTAACTACGATTGTTATTTCATTTGTTCTTTATCAATTTCTTGGCCTGATAAATTCGATGTTACAGTTTCTGGAAAAGTACATGGAAAATTTTCGTGGCCTCCTAAAGGAGATAAAGGATTCGGTTATGATCCTATTTTTAGACCATTAGGGTATAACATGTCTTTTGCTGAAATGGATCCAAACTATAAACATAAAATAAGTCATAGATCTATTGCTTTTAATAAATTAATAAATTTATGTTTTCCTAATTTAAAGTGTTGATTACAAATGAAAATAAACTACTGAGCCTTTATATTCACTGGCCTTATTGTGAGTCAAAATGTCCTTATTGTGATTTTAATTCTCATGTAAACGAAATCTGTGATCCTAAACAATGGATTAAATCTTATACAAATCAATTACTTGATATGAACGAACAATTATTAAATCACAACGTGAGTTTTAATAATTTAAATGCTATTTTTTTTGGAGGGGGAACACCTTCACTAATGCCTTTAGAAATAATAGATAGTATTTTGAAAACTGCTTCAAATTTATTTGGATTTGAAGAGAATATAGAAATTTCACTTGAAGCTAATCCAAGCTCCTACGAAAAAGAAAAATTCAATGATTTAGAAGAGTTAGGAATTAATAGGATATCTATTGGAGTCCAGTCATTAAATGATGAAAATTTAAAATTTCTAGGACGACGTCACAGTAGTTTAGATGCACAGTTAGCTTTAGAACATGCTGTAAACACATTTAATAATGTTTCTGTAGATTTAATATACGCCTTTTATGGTCAAAAGCTTTTGCATTGGACAAATGAATTAGAAATTTTTCTTAAACATAATGATTTACAACATCTGTCACTTTATCAACTTACTATTGAAAAGGGTACAAGATTTTATACAGACTATAAAAAAGGTTTGTTAAATGTAATTGATAATGATTACGCAGCTGATTTTTATGAAAAATCTAATGAAATATTGAAAGGTCACAATTTTTTAAAATATGAAGTTTCAAATTATGCAAAAAAAGGTTTTGATTGCAAACACAATAAAAACTATTGGAAATCAGAAAACTGGATAGGTATAGGTCCTGGAGCATATGGAAGATTATGGTCTTCAAAGCAAAATATTAAACGTATCGAATATCAAAATTATAAGAACCCAAAAACTTGGTTGTTTAAGAATATTAACAGATCAGAATTTGAAAATATTAATTTTTTTAATGATACAACTTCAGATGTCGATACGTTAACAATGGGACTTAGATTATATGAAGGAATAGAGAGTTTCAAGTTGTTTGATCAATCTATAATAAAAAGTAATGCTTTTAGAGAATTACAAAATAAAAAAATACTAAAAGTTAAAAATGGTATGTTAAAAGTAGAATTAAATTACATGATAAAATTAGATAGTATAATTGATTTTTTAATTAATTCTTAAAGTTACTACATTTTTTAATATTAGTTAATTTTCCTAAACTTTCTATTTGCATCACATTTATTGGTTTTTTTACATAGCCACCAGATTTTAAAGTTAGACCCGTAATTGGACCTGAAATGTTTTTAAGAAAACTTGACCCATCTTTTTGATTATTGACGTAATTTATACCAATATTACCTGAGTCAAAACCTGCATTTGAAAAATAATTAACGTCATCTCCCCAAATTTTTTGCCAATACAGTTTAAATTTTTTTTCATTTTTGCTTACAATTGCAGGAAACCAAG
>ERZ802827.1566-NODE-1566-length-11176-cov-8.74391_pt1 | contig 11176 bp, 12 predicted proteins | sample MGYA00345652_ERZ802827 | MGnify/ENA primary metagenome ERZ802827 (study PRJEB30503, sample SAMEA104212372) | marine metagenome | biome: Westerlies Biome; feature: [SRF] surface water layer (ENVO:00010504) within the epipelagic zone...; material: water... | reverse complement strand
GGATTTATGAGAATTCTTAGCCCCCTATTTGTAAATAAATACTCAGGTAAGTTAATAAATATTCATCCTTCTTTATTACCTAAATACAAAGGCCTAGATACTCATAAAAGAGTATTAGATAATAATGAAGAATATCATGGTGTTACAGTTCATTATGTTGACAATACGTTAGATGGAGGGCCAATATGTGCCCAGTCGAGTTTAAAAGTAGAAACACAAGATATAGATGAACTGCAAAAAGCTATCCATGAATTAGAGCATGAGCTTTATCCATGGGTTATTAATCAAATAGCAAATAAAAAAATCTATTTGTCTGACGGGGAAATAATTAAACAAGCATAGATAATGAAAATAATACACGCCTTGGCATTAATAATTGCTGCATCAATCCAAACATTAATAGCTGCAGAAGAAATCAAACCTTCTCGCGCTACATTAGAAAGTAATGTAGGAGAAATGCAGGTTGAAATGATCAAGCTAGATAATGGCTCTTGGAAGTTAACATCTTTATTGGACGGGGGTTCAATAGTCAGAAGGGAGGAATCTGAGGTTTTTGAACTTATTGATAATCAAATTAAACCTTTAAACTATAAATTTAATCAAAGAATATTATTCAGAAGGTCTAAGGCTTCAGCTGAATTTGATTGGAGCAAAGATGAAGTTTCATTTATTGAAAATAAAGATCAAGGAATTATTCCTCTCCAAGATAATGTATTAGGCCCTAGTTCGGCATCGTTGCAATTACGTCTAGACTTTAGAGAGTTTGGTGAAGAAAATATTCCTGACGAGATTTCTTACATCGTATATTGGAAAGGTGTTATCAAAAATAGAATTTACAATGTAAATAAAGAAAAAGAATTTGTTGAAACTTCTTTTGGGACCTATGAGGCTTATAAAGTTTCTAGAAAATTTAGTGACGAAAGTGATCGTTCGCAAGTATTTTGGTTAGCACCTGACTTAGATTACTCAGTCATTAAAATTTATGACAAAAATGATAGAGAAGTCGTAATAAAGATTAAAGACTTTCAGGAGATAGGTTAGGCCTTAGGAAGAGTTACACCTCTTTGGCCTTGATATTTTCCACCTCTATCTTTGTAACTGACTTCGCATTCTTCGTCAGATTCTAAAAATAGCATCTGAGCCACGCCTTCATTGGCATAAATCTTAGCAGGCAGGCTAGTGGTATTGGAAAACTCCAAGGTAACATGGCCTTCCCATTCTGGTTCTAAAGGAGTTACGTTCACTATAATTCCACACCGTGCATAGGTAGATTTACCCAAGCAAATAGTTAAAACATTTCTAGGGATTTTGAAATATTCAATAGTACTAGCAAGCGCAAAAGAATTAGGCGGAATTACACAAACTTCACTTTGAATATCAACAAAACTGTCCTCATCAAACCTCTTCGGATCAACGGTTGCAGAATTGATATTGGTGAAGACTTTAAACTCATTTGAACATCTAACATCATAGCCATATGAAGAAGTACCGTATGAGATTAATTTCTCTTCATTTTTTCCAAACCGCACTTGTTCCAATTCAAAAGGTTTGATCATTTCGTGATGAATTGCCATTTCTTTGATCCACCTATCAGATTTAATACTCATATATTTTAAAAATTATTTGATACGTATGATACTGCTGAGTAAATAAAAAACATAAATATTTATTTAAAGAAGTAAAGACTTGAATATTTTCTTTAAAGAGCACCTAAATGTTTTGGCTTTACGAACTTTGACAATAAGTATCCTGTTATTAGCCAATTTATGGATTCACCAATAATTATTATCAAACTCCAAGTTAGCGAATTATCAGACCAAAAAATATCAACTTCGTTATAGATAGTAAAGGAGCTGCCTAAAAGAAAAATAAATAATATTCTTTTTTTTGGTGTGTCTAACGTAGACATCACTCTGTGCATTATCCAAGTTAAAATCAGAATGACCATAAATTTCAAAAGGAAACTCCATAAGTAGTCATAAGTGGTAATGGCAGTTTGATGTTGAGGAATAAAAGAAATTAGGAATGAACTCGCTGTGTAAAAACCTACAAGCCCACAAGTAAAATTTATAATTGTTGTAAAAAGAAGACCGAAAAAAATCCTCATTTATTCTTCAATTCGTAAGTTTTGTCTTCCACTAAATGCATGCATTATCGTACCTCTATCAACATACTCTAATTCACCTCCTAAAGGAACACCCCTTGCTAACTTTGTAACCTTCAGATTCTCTATAGTCTTAATTTTGTCATATATGAAATGAGATGTCGTTTCTCCCTCTAACGTTGAATTAGTGGCTAGAATAATCTCTTCTATCCCCTCTTCCCTAGCTCTTGCAAATAGTTTTTCAAGTCCAAGCTCTTCAGGACCAATATCGTCAATCGGTGAAAGGTGCCCATGCAATATAAAATATTGACCTGTAAATTGGTTACTCATCTCAATTGCAAATACATCTGAAACAGATTCAACAACACATATCTGCTTCTTATTACGTTTTTCATTTGAACAAATTTGGCAAAACTCATCTTCAGTAAATATTCTGCAATTGGAACATTTATCCACAGTTTCCAAGGCATTACTTAGCGTATTTGCTAATATTAAGCCAGCATTCTTATTTCTTTCAAGAAGATGAAGAACCATTCTCTGCGCTGACTTAGGGCCTACGCCAGGCAAGCACTGAAATGCCTCTATTAAGCTATCTACTAGAGGGCTAACTTTACTCACTTTTCTGTTCTAGGTTCTATTGACGACTCAACAACCTTAGCTCCAAAAGCTTCAACTAAACTTTGAACATTGGGATCTGCCTCAATTGCTCTTTGAGCCTGTTTCAATTCTTTTCTTTTTTCTTCTTCCTTGATCTGATTTGGAGATTCCTCCGAGTACCCTCCCTCCTCTAAAAATAAGTTACATTGAGTATTTAAGTGAGAAGAAAGAGCATCTTGAAGTTGTTTTCTATGCTTTCCGCTAAAAACATTTAGTTTTTCGCTAGGCATAGATAAATAAATTACTGATTCATCAGATTTAATGAAGGAACAATGAGAAGCTAATTGCTTTGTGCCCGGATCGAGTTTTAATTGGTCAAATACTCCCTTCCAATTTGTTGAACTGATATCTAGTTTTTGATTATTCTTTACCTCAATATCTTGATTTATTTCTTCTTTTTCTTCTTTTAAATCTTCAGTTGAATTTTCAGTCTTAGTTATATTTGTAAAAGTGTCAGTTTTATTTTCTAATTCTAAAGACTCAACTTTTTTTTTAACTTCTTCCATTTCATTAGGAATAAAAGAAACCATTCTGAGAAGAGCCATATCGAAACCACCAGACAAGCTTGGTGCTAATTCCATATCACGTTTAGCGATTAGTCCTATTTGATATAACATTTGGAGATCTTCTTCAGAAAGAAGCTCCATTAATTTCAATGCTTCCCCTTTATTGAGATCAATTTCATCAAGAATCTCTTCAGAAACTTTGGCGAAAGATAGTAATTGAAGATTTTCTAGAATTAAGTCCATCAACCTAAAATAATCAATACTTAATTGGTTGATTTCATTTAGATTACTTAATAAAGACTTTGGATCCCTTTGAGCAATATTTTTGATCAATTTAAGTACATTGTCTGTAGGAAGTGTACCTAGCATATTAGCTACAGCTTCATCAGAAAGCTTACCTTCACAAAAGGCAATGGCTTGATCGGTAATTGTTAGAGAATCTCTCAAGCTTCCTCTTCCTGCTCTGGCTATTTGCTCTATAGCATTCATATCAAAATCGATGTCCTCTTCTTTCAAAATATAAGAGAGTCGATCTATTAATTGTTTGTTAGTGAGATTTTTAAGATTGAATTGCAAACATCTTGAAAGAACAGTAGCAGGAATTTTCTCAGGTAAGGTAGTAGCTAAAATAAAAATAACGTGCTCCGGTGGCTCTTCTAAAGTTTTTAGTAGCATGTTAAAACTTTGAGTTGAAAGCATATGCACTTCGTCTAACAGGTATACTTTATATCTTGAAGAACTAGGCATATGCATGACTGTTTCTAGAAGTTGTTTCGTGTCATCAACTCCTCTGCTTGATGCAGCATCTATTTCCTGGAAATCCATAAAACTTCCATCAGAAATTGATAAGCATGTTGGACATTTTCCGCAAGGTTTAGAATCTAGTCCCTCTTCACAATTGAGACTCTTAGCTAATATCCTTGCAATGGTAGTTTTTCCAACACCTCTGGTGCCGCTTAGAACAAATGCCTGATGAACCTTTTGATTATCTAAACTATTGGATAGGGCCTGGACCACATGTTCTTGCCCGACGACTTCTGAAAAGTCATTGGGTCTCCATTTTCTAGCTAAAACTTGGTAACTCATGTTGTCTTCATTAGTATAGTTTAAGTAAGAAGAAGTTTTATAAATTTTCCCTATTGAATTCTGAAAAAGCCTTGTCTATATCTTGAAATTCGTAACCTCGGTAATTTAAGAATTTTTTTAATTTAAGAATCTCCTTTGTTTCCATAAGATCTTTTCCATTCGTTTTCTTTTTTAAAGCTTTCAGAGCACATGCTGTCCAATCAGTATCTCTTTGAATAGAATCGAAAATACTTTCTTTTATGCCTCGTTGACTAAGTTCATTTTTGATTCTAAGAGGGCCAAAACCTTTATTTTTTCTGCTTTGAAAATAGCTTTCGGCAAATCTTTCGTCACTTAATAAGCCATCCTCTATTAGATCATCAATTGCTTGAAGCAACATATCTTGAGATTCAACCCTGTATGAAAGTTTTTGAAAAATTTCTTTTGCGGAGTGTTCTCTTCTTGAAAGAAAATCCATAATCTTCAATCTAATTGTTTTTGGTTGATCTAAAATTTTCATTCCTCATTAAGTATATTCTTTCTAAATATAATAAAAAACATATAGAATTATGTTCTTTATATGGAAGAAAATTATGCAGCTAAATTATTTAAATAAACCTTACTTTGAAAATGGATCAATAAAAAATATATCTTCAGTACTACAAGAACTTGGAGTAAAAAATCCACTCATATGCACCGATCCTGGACTAGCTTCTATTGGGATGTCCGACAAGATTAGGGGTCTTCTTTCAAATGAATTATCTCCTGCTTTCTATGAAGAAACTCCTGCTAATCCTACCGAAGAGGCTGTAAATATTGCCCTCAAAGCATACAAAGAAAATAATTGTGACGGAGTAATAGGGTTTGGAGGTGGTTCAAGTATGGATTTAGCCAAAGCGGTTGCATTAATGGCTAATCATGAAGGAGAGGTAGTAGATTATTCTGTTAATGAGGGGGGTGTAGGAAAAATTAATAAAACTATGCCTATGATAGCTATACCTACAACTTCAGGGACTGGCAGTGAAGTATCATTAGGAGCAGTGATAATCATGAATGATGGAAGAAAGCTTATTTTAGCTAGTGACCATTTAAGACCTGATGCTGCAATCTGTGATCCGGAGCTTACCCTCGGATTGCCTCCTGTTCTTACGGCAGGGGCAGGAATGGACGCTTTAACGCATTGTATAGAGGCGATACTTTCTCCAGTTATAGACCCACCTGCCGAAGCAGTTGGTTTAGATGGAGTTGAAAAAGTTGTTGGTGAAGAGAGCTTAATTAGGGCAGTGAAAGATGGTCAAGATAAAGAGGCAAGATGGAACATGATGATGGCCTCTACTGAAGGAGCAATGGCTTTTTCAAAAGGACTAGGCGCTGTTCATTCCATGAGTCATGCAATAGGTGCAGACCAAGAACTTAGACTACATCACGGAACGTTAAATGGTGTTATCTTACCCACAATCTTGAGATTCAATAGAGATCATGTTGGCAATAAGTATTCAAAAATATTACGTGCCATGGGAAAAGATAAATCTAATGATCTTGCAGAGGAAATAGAAATCCTTAATAAGGCCATTGGTCTGCCTAGCGGGTTGAAAGAGATGGGAATTACAGAGGAAATGATTCCAGGACTTGTAGCTCACTCAATGACTGATCCTAGCAATGCTACAACACCAAGACTTCCATCGCAGGAAGAGTGGGAAAAATTGTTCTTAGATGCTATGTAATTGGTTTATTTATCTGAAAAATCAGCATCGTCATCAGAATTGGTTTTATTCTCCTTGTCTCTGTAAGGGATGTATTTAGACCATTTAGGCCTATTAATTCTATTGGTTTGTTTTTTGGATGCCTTAAACCTGAGAAGGTAGAAAAAAATTAGGAAAGATAATATTCCTAGTATGGCAATAAAAGTGTTCAAGTCTTTATCATCTTGATCTTAATTTCATCAAAAGTCTAAGAATTTCAATATATAGCCATATTAGAGTTGCAACTAAAGCCATAGCACCAAACCACTCCATGTATTTTGGAGCTCCCTGCTCATCCGCTTGTTCAATAATGTCGAAGTCAAGGACCAAATTGAGTGCCGCAATAGCGACGACAAAAAGACTTATACCTATACCCATCCAACCAGTATCTGAAAAAATTGAGAAGGAGCTTCCGGTAAAAAGACTAAAAATAAAACTAGAAAAGTAGGTGAGGAAAATACCCAAAGTTGCTGCAAATATCATCAATACAAAATTCTGTGTAGGTCTAATTATTCCGGTCTTGTAAGCCAGTAGTAAGGAAGCTGCGACGAAGAAAGTTAGAGAAACTGCCTGTATAACGATTCCAGGAAACATTGCTTCAGCTTGTTGAGAAATGATTCCAATCATAAATCCCATTCCTACCGCATATATTGGGCCAGTTTTAGGTGCCAGATGTGGTCTGGGATTAATTATCCACCCAATAAAAAAGAAGTAAAAACCAAAAGTTGAAATAGCGGCTATTACACCGGAAGCAACTCCAATAGTTGAAACTAGAGACATAAAAGGTCCTTGAAAATTCCAGCTGATGGCCGCAGATAAAACTGTTAAAAATAATAAAATACCAGTTTTATTGACTGCACCTTCTAACGTCATCTTTTCTCCACTTATTGAAGTTTCCTGAAAAGCTGATGACCTGATTATTGGATTACCTGATCTACCAAAAGTATCTAAAGCTTGATGTCTTGACATAATTTTATTAGTTATTAAAAAAAGTTAATTATATTATCTATCCCTATTATTAAAATTGCCAGTGCAATTGACCATATTAAACAGGCAAGTATTGAGCTGATAAAAAAGACAACTGGTGTCATCGATGAAATGCCTGCTATGAAAGGAATAAAAGGTCTTATAGCTGGTATCAATCTTCCGATAAGGATTCCACCCCAACCGTATTTTTTAAAGAAATCTTCCCCTCTTATAAAAACAGCTTGTCTTTTTTGTAAAAAATTAAGCTTCTTTAATCTCGGTCCAAAAAATAAACCAGAGTAAAAGCTTAGAGTATCTCCTATCCAAGATCCTAATCCGGCTCCTATGCAAATATAGGCAAGCTTAATATCAGATTCACTTAGTCCAACTGCAAATAATAAAAGAATTACACTAGGCCATACGGCACCTGAAATAAAAAAAGATTCAAGAAAACCTATAATGAACATTGCAAGGCCAGCATACTCAGGATTGCTTATAATCCAATTTAAGAACTGTTCTGAATTCATTTGAGTTAGGATAATTATTAAGAAACTTTAATTTTAAGGTAAGTACATGATAAAGAAATGGGAAAAAAATTCTTCTAAATATTTATTAGAAAATAAAATCTTTAAAATGAGGGAAGATTTAGTCACGTCTCCAAAGCTTGGTACAGAACATAAAGTATGGGTGATGGAAGTACCCACATGGGTAAATATTATTCCTATTACTTCTTCTGGAGAGGTAATTTTAGTAAATCAATATAGATTTGGTCTTGAAAAGACGTCCTTAGAAATACCTGGAGGAATGGCTGATTATGGAGAGGACCCAAAACATGCAGCCATTCGAGAATTGAAAGAAGAAACAGGCTTTGAAGGAAGCGAAGTTGTTGAAATAGGAAGAGTAGAATCTAATCCTGCAATTATGGCTAACCATACTTACACATACCTTGCTCTTAATTGCGAAAAATCTGCTGATCAGAGTTTGGATGGAACAGAGGACATTGAGATTATCAGAAAAAAAATTGATGACATACCTTCTTTGATAAAAAATCGGGAGATTGAACATGCTTTGGTTATAAGTGCCTTTTATTTTTATAACTTGTATAGGCTAAGTGAAAATATGTAATGTGGACTGACGAAGACAAAATAAAAGGAAAAATTCTTTTCTTTTCTCCGAATGAAGAAGGAACATCTTATTTTACTGACTCATTAATATATATTTGTGATCATAATGAACAAGGTTCACTTGGCTTAATTTTTAATAGACCTTTAGAGCTTGATTTAAAGGAGCTACTAAGAGGCTTAAAGATAAGTGAAGTTGATAATGCTAAAGGGAATGTATTTTTAGGAGGACCAGTAAATCCTGGAGCAATATTTATACTTCATAGTTCAGATAAATGCTGGAAGGGAACCTTAAAAGTGAGTGAAAATGTCTACATGAGTACAGATTTTGAGGCTATAGAGGATATTGCTAGAGGGGATGGTCCAGAAAATTTTAGGTTAACATTAGGTTATACAGGTTGGGGTCCAGGACAGCTCAATGCTGAAATCTCAGATAATGCTTGGATTAGTTTTGATGAAAATAGTAATTTAATATTTAAAATAAATCCAAGTGACCAAATCAATGAAATATCAAAAATTGTTGGTTATGATATCCGAATGATAAGTCCCAATTTTGGTAACGCATGAAAATGAGCAGATTAGTATCAATATTATTAGCCCTAACCTTTTTTGGGTTCTCTGATGATATTCAAATTTTAGAAGAGAGAATTAAAAATCAAGCAGAATTAAATAACACAGAGATTTCTTCTGTAGAGATAAAAAAGACTGCACTCTATCTCAATGCTTGGAGTAAAAAAGATTTTTATGAGGACGCCATAGATGGATTCTTAGAAGAAGATAAGTTAGATTTTCCTAAAGAAATTGAAGTTCTTTTTACAGGTAGTTCTAGTATAAGATTTTGGAATTCTTTGGAAGATGATATGCAACCTCTCAAAGTTTTAAACAGAGGTTTTGGTGGTGCTCACATTGCCCATGTCAATCATCATTTTGAAGATGTCATTCAGCGTTACTCTCCTAAAGCTATTGTTTTCTTTTGTGGAACAAATGACTTAACTGCTCTAAAAACACCTGAAGAAACTATTGAAGATTTCGAAATCCTCAAAGAAAAGGTTCATCAAGCTTTACCTGGTGTTCATTTATTCGTAATAGGTATAAAACCATCTCCAGCTAGAGTTTATTTAGAAAAAGAAGAGATAGCTTACAATGAGATGATTGCCGAAATAGCATCAAGAGATGATTCGGTAACTTTTATTGATATCTGGGATGCTATGTTATCAGCTGAGGGAGAACGTATTCCTGACCTTTTTGTTGAAGATGGCCTACATATAAATGCTAAAGGGTACGAGATTTGGACGAAACTAGTCAGAGAGCATTTAAAAACAATGTTTACTCTTTAGGTAATAAACCAAACATCTTATAACCGATAAAATCATCTGAAATACCATTTTTTGGTCTCTCAGGAAGGGTAGTAATAGGAAAAGCAATAGGAGTTACGTCACTATCAATTTTTTCTCCTACCTTTATGTTAGATCTATCGACACTAAAATGAAATTTGTCATCACCTCTAGTGCATCCATCAGCAAAAAAAATTGCGGTATGAACTATTCTGTCATAATTTGAAATATTTGATTTAGCTCTATGAAATGTCAAGCCATGGTGAAAGGAAACATCACCCTCTTTCATAACTTGATAACTTATCTGATCTGGACTTACATTGGCAGTTTCCAAAAAATTATTTTCATCAACTTTGCCTGAGAAAATATTTATAAATTTTTTGTCCTTAATCTTATGAGAGCCTGAATAAAATCCTAATTGACCGTTAGTCTCATCAATATCACATAAAGGAATCCAGGCTGTTATTGTTTTGGTTTCCTTTATAGGCCAATAAGGCTGATCATGATGAGGATCAGTTTCCCTACCGCCTGATTCCTTCACTAAAGCTTGATCATGCCATAATCTGATTGCCTCAGTATCTAAAAGCTTTGATGCTATTTTGCAAACCCTTTGATCGAAAGTTAGCTTTCTAATATCTATGTAATCTTCCCATAAATTTTGACATTGAGTAAATGACTGTTCGTAATCTGATCGATCTTTTAAAACCCTTTCATCAAAGTGTTTTCTCTCTTTAATAGCTTCTTTTATTACTTCTCTGTAAAATTTAATTTCAGAGCTATCAAATAAGTCTCTTACGACTACGAAACCGTCTTCGTTAAAACTTTTTTTTAAATCTTCAAACATGCTTAAAGAGATTAATTACAAACTTAATAAGAATATCATAAAGTTCTTAATTCTCTGTGGAGTTATCTTTACGAATCACCATATATTTTCAGATGCGAAGTTCTATGAAAGCGACTCAAGTATCGAACTAATTTCAGAAACATACTCCATTCAACCTGGAGACAGTTTTGTGTTGGGTGTTAAATTTAAACTTGCAAAAGATTGGCATACTTACTGGGAGAATCCAGGTGATGCTGGTGAAGGGGCTACTATAGATTGGATATTACCAAAAGGTTTAGAAGCTTCATCTATTCTTTGGCCAGGACCAGAAAGGATTCCCGTTGAGCCCTTAATGACTTTTGGTTACAACAATGAAGTTATCTTGTTAACAAAGATATCCTCTACAAATGACATAGAGTTTCCTGTAAATATCGAAGCGAAAGTTGGTTGGTTTACGTGCAAAGATATATGTATTCCTCAAGAAGGAATCGTAGACATTCAAATAAATGAGGGTCTGTTCGTATCTTCATCTTATCGAGAAGAAATAAATGATTATTTAGTTACTGTACCTGGCGATTTTAGCCAAGATTATCGAATTGAGAAATTAGATGGTAGCTTCTTCCTTCAGACTGATATAAGTGATGGAGAACATTTCGATGACATCTATTTCTTTCCCAAAGAATACGGCTTAACCAGTTATGCTGAAGAACAAATTTATGAAAAGAATCAGAATAGTTTCATTTTAGAAATTAAAGCTTCTAAAGCTGATCTTAATTTAAGTAAATTTGAAGGTGTAATAGAGGCGTCAAACAAAGAAGGTAAATCTTATTATCAAATATCATTTCCGCTGACTGTAGA
>ERZ802827.1563-NODE-1563-length-11187-cov-28.2691_pt1 | contig 11187 bp, 9 predicted proteins | sample MGYA00345652_ERZ802827 | MGnify/ENA primary metagenome ERZ802827 (study PRJEB30503, sample SAMEA104212372) | marine metagenome | biome: Westerlies Biome; feature: [SRF] surface water layer (ENVO:00010504) within the epipelagic zone...; material: water... | reverse complement strand
AAACCCGTGCGGAGATCGCTGAACTGCACCGCCGCCTGAAAGCGACGTTTATCTATGTCACTCATGACCAGGTTGAAGCCATGACCATGTCCGACCGCATTGCGGTGATGATGGGCGGTGAGATCCTGCAATGTGCGGCCCCTGATGTAATCTATGAGGACCCTGACGACATTCGCGTAGCCGAATTCATAGGCTCGCCTAAGATCAATATTTTACCACTTGAGCGTAACGCCGCCGAGGTGACCATGTTTGATCAGGTCTTGAGCACTCGTTTCTCCATTGATAGCCCAAAGATGATGCGGTTGGCCCTGCGTCCCGAAGCCTTGAAATTAACACAATCCGCGCCGCGTTTGACGGGAAGGGTAATGCACTTCGAAAACCTCGGAAACGAGGTCTTTGCCCAAGTTTCGCTTGACACCGATGGATCGCGGGTGACGCTGCGGGCCATGCCAGCGCAGCGGCAAAACTTGGGTCTGGGCGCACAGGTCGGCCTGACTTTTAATTTGAGCGCAGCCATGATGTTCGACACTGAGGGTGCGCGATTGCGCCGCGCCGAACTTGCCGTCATCCGCGCACCTGAGGTGGCCTGACGTGGCTGTTCTGGATCCCTGCGTTGCGAGCATCGCCAAACCTAAAAACGGGCAAGCCCGCGCAGGCTGGAGTTTGGCATTTCCTGCCTTGACGCTGATGGCTTTGATCCTGCTAGTGCCGATCATCGTTGCGTGTGTTCTGTCTTTCACTAATTATTCATTGGGCAATCCAGGGTTCGATTGGGTCGGGGTGCAGAATTACGAGCGCTTATTCACCCGTTCGACTTACGAAAAGATGTTTGTTGCGACCTTTACCTATGTGATAACCGTGGTGCCTATTTCAGTAGGTCTTGGCCTTGGGGCAGCCTTGCTTGTCCATTCGCTGGGCCGAATAGGGGACATCTACAAGACCATCTATTTCCTGCCGGTGATGGCGACTTTACTGGCTATGGCCATTGCATGGGAATTCATGCTGCACCCTACCATTGGAATGGTGAACCGCGCGCTGGAGATGGCCTGCGGAACCTGGTTTGAAGCGTTGCACTTCTTTACCAATGGTTGCGCCAAGGGGTTCCCGTTGTGGCTCGGGGATCGCGACTACGCGATATATGTGGTTTGTTTTATCGGCATCTGGCAGGGGTTTGGTTTCAACATGGTGCTATTTCTGGCCGGTCTGACGTCGGTGCACCGGGAACTCTACCATGCGGCTGAAATAGATGGGGCCCGCTCCGGCTGGGAGCGGTTTCGACTGGTCACATGGCCCGCCCTTGGGCCAACCACGGTCTTTGTTGTCACCATTTCTTGCATCCGCGCCTTTCAGGTCTTTGACACCATTGAGGCCTTCTGGCCGCAAGGCGGTGGGCCGAACAAGTCCGCATATGTGATGATGTTCGCGATCTTCGAGAAAGGTATTCAGCAAAATCTCATCGGGATCGGCTCGGCTATCACCATGTTGTTCCTACTTTTCGTCATGTTTCTAACTCTGATCCAGCGCTGGCTGGTCGAACGCAAGGTGCACTACTGATGACCCGCGATTGGTGGAAACATATGGTGCTGATCCTCGGCACGATTATCGTGCTGGCACCGTTTTACATGATGGTCAGCTATTCGTTCAAAAGTCCCGGAGAGATCGACCGGGGTGAAGGTGGATTCTTTGGCCGCCAAGAGATGATGATCGACCCCCGCTGCGTCGCCCTTCGCCAACCCGATCGCGCCGACATCGAAGCTGCCCGCACGCGGTTTCCCAGCCAAGACGACGCCAGCGTGCAGGCCTCTCTTTTGGCCGAGACCAAGGCAGATTGTTCCATGCGGCCCGTTGTGTTCAACTATTCCAAGGCTTTCACCGAAGCGCCGCTTGTCCGCTATCTAATAAATGGCGTGATCGTCACCTTGTCGATTTTTCTGATCCAGATTGTTGTGGCTCTGCCTGCCGCCTATGCGCTTGCCAAGCTCAAATTCTGGGGGCGCGATGCCGTCTTCGGGCTGGTCCTGTTCTGCCTGTTGATCCCGGTTCATGCCATTGCCCTGCCTCTATATATCGGGCTGGCAAAACTTGGGCTAACCAACACATATGCCGCTCTTGTCGTGCCATGGACGATCTCAGTTTTTGGGATCTTCCTGATGCGCCAGTTCTTTATGACTGTGCCTGACGATCTGATTGACGCGGCGCGGATGGACGGCATGTCCGAGCTGGCGATCGTTTGGCGGGTAATGCTGCCCACTGCAATCCCCGCGCTTCTGGCTTTCGCGATCTTTTCCGTCGTAGCCCATTGGAACGACTATTTCTGGCCGCGCATCGTTGTAACCGGAAACCGTGACCTATTCACGCCGCCACTGGGCTTGCGCGAGTTTAAGGGTGATGGGGATGGGTCGTTCTTTGGTCCGATGATGGCCACAGCTACCGTTATCGTTACACCGTTGATTGTAGCGTTTTTGCTGGCGCAACGACGTTTTATAGAGGGGATCACGCTGTCTGGAATGAAGTAGGGCGCGCCTTGGCACGCCCTACCCATAGCCCCGCAAGGGGATATCGCCTCCCCATACGGGGAACATCATTAGGGTCTGCCAATCGACAAACCGTCAGCCCTAACAACTGGAGAAAGTATAATGAAACATACCATAACTGCAATGGCTCTGGCACTTTCCGCCAGTGCCGTTTTCGCCGAAGACAAGGTTACGATTGAGTTCGCCTATCCCTATAGTCACCTGTTTGACGTCACCTATGAAGCGATGATGCCAGCCTTCAAAGAAGCGCATCCTAACATCGAAGTAAAATTTCGCGCCACCTATGAATCCTATGAAGACGCCACCAACACAGTCCTGCGCGAAGCTGTTGCAGGCAACCTGCCAGACGTTTCCATGCAGGGCCTGAACCGCCAAGCGCCGCTGGTAGACAAAGGTATTGCTAAGTCGCTAGCCCCGTTCATTGCTGCTGAGGCCGATTTTGAAACAGAAGGTTACCACGAAGCCATGTTGTCTTTGTCGACCTTTGACGATGAAGTCTATGGCCTGCCGTTCTCGATCTCTTTGCCGGTTGGCTATTACAACATGGACATCTTGCGTGAAGGCGGCATCGAAGAGCTGCCAACAACATGGGACGAGGTGATTGCAGCCTGTAAGACCATGAAGGCCAACGGCATCGACAACCCCATCTTCTGGGGCTGGAACATCACCGGCAACTGGTTCGTGCAGGCCCTGTTGTGGAGCCAAGACAAAGCTATAGTAGAAGGCGGCCGCGTGACAATGGATAGTCCGGAGGCGCTGGTCGCTCTGGAGCAAATGCGCGACATCTTCACCGAGTGTGAAATGCAGAACCTAGAATGGAAGGCTGCTTTGTCGTCTTTCTCTGCAGGTGATGTCGGCATGATGTTCTGGTCGACGTCGGCCTTGGGCGCGGTCGAGCGCAGCCAAGGTGATTTCGAACTCGTGACCGGCCCGTTCCCCGGCCTTGATGGCGCGCCTATGGGTCTACCTGCGGGGGGCAATGCCGCGATGTTGACCTCAACTTCGGATGACCCTGCCGTACGTGAAGCAGCTTGGACATGGTTGAAGTTCATCACGTCAGGTGAAGGCGCGGCGGAAGTGGCTAAAACCACTGGCTATATGCCCCCAAACAAGGCTGCGAACGAAATCATTCTCGCCGATTTCTACGAGCAGAACCCCAACAAACAGACGGCCGTGGATCAGCTTCCGCTGCTGCGCGACTGGCTGGCTTATCCCGGCGACAACGGCTTGGCGATCACGCAGGTGATCTATGACGGCATCGAACGCATCGTCACCGGCGACGCCATCGATATGAAAGAGCTTCAGGAAGAATTGGTCGAAGAAATCGCCGATCTTCTGCCTAACGGTTAAAGCAATTCCAGTCGCCCTTACCTAGGGCGGCTGGGTACTTACCTGAGAAAGGTCGAACGGATGAAACTTATCCATATCTCTGACATTCACCTGACGGCTCCTGGTGAACGCATGGGCGGCTTGAACCCCCACAGACGTTTTGCCCAAGCATTAGACGATGTACGCGCGCAACACAGTGATGCCACTCGTATCATCATTACCGGCGATTTGACCCACTGGGGCGAGCCTGCTGCTTATGCATCGCTTGCCGATGCGCTGACCGATGTGCCTTGCCCCGTGCGCTTGTTGATTGGAAACCATGATGACCGCACTGCGTTTCTCAGCGTATTTCCCGACCATCCCAAAGACCATTCTGGGTTCATTAACTACGCTGAAACATTAGATACTACGCGTTTTATCTACCTCGACACAAACGCTTGGCGCACCCACGCCGGCCATTTATGCGAAGCGCGGCGCGATTGGCTTGAAAATGAGTTGAAAGACTGTACCCGCGCGCGCCTGTTCATGCACCACAATGCGATGCCGCTTGGACTGCCTGCCGAAGACAAGATCGCTCTTGTTCCCGAAGACCGCGCACCACTGGCAGAGCTCTTGAGCACTTATCGCGACCGTATTGAGTATATCCATTTTGGCCATATCCATGCACCCGTGCACGGGACGTGGTGCGGCATTCCCTTTGCCTCCGTCAACTCCACCGGCAATCAATCTTTGCCTGACCTAACCGATCAGGAGCTGTTACATAGTGCTCCCATGGCCCCATCCTATGCAGTTATCCTTACAAGCGATGGTGGCACAATCATCCATGACATTCCCTTTACGTGGGATGGACCCGTGTTCAGCGTAGGGACAGCTTGGGAAGATTGGGCCAAACCGGTTGCCATAGAATGAAGTTTATCCATCTCACCGACACGCATGTTATTGGGGACGCGTTGCTCTACGGACAAGATTCCGCCGCGCGGCTTCGTGCCGCTGTGGCCTCTATCAATGCCGAACACGTTGACGCGGGTTTCGTTGTGCTTACCGGTGACATGACCCATTGGGGCGACGCGGCGGCCTATGCGCGGTTTAAGTACGAAATCAAAAAGCTCAAGATGCCTGCGCATCTGATGGTGGGCAATCACGACGATACAGCAGCCTTTGGCGAGGCTTTCCCTGAAATACCCCGCGATGAAAATGGGTTTGTCCAAAGCGGTTTTGACACCCCATTCGGGCGGTTTCTTTTGCTGGACACCAAGGATCCAGAAACCCACGCAGGCGCATATTGCCTCGCGCGCCAAGCTTGGTTGGATCGTGAACTGGACCAAACCGACGGCCCAATCATCCTGTTCATGCACCATCCGCCTTTCAAAACAGGCATAGCGTCTATGGACCGGATTATGTTGCACGATGCCGAAAAGTTTTATGAGGTCATCGCCCCCCACAAGCCTCGCATCCGTCATCTATTCTTTGGCCATGTACATCGCGCCATTTTTGGCAATTGGCGGGGCATGAGCTATTCCTGCATGCGTGGCCTTAATCATCAGGTCGTTTTGGAAATGGACGGGCCTGCAGATCGCATTGCTGGGAATTTTGAACCTCCGGCTTACGGTGTGGTGACATTAAGCGAGGATCAGGTGACGGTTCATTTGCACGACTTTGCAGATCGCTCAGAGCAATTTTTTTTGTGAAACGACCTTACGGCCTGTGCGACACTGAACATGCTAGGATCAATTGTGGGAATGCGATGCGCTGGCGTTCCGTTAAAACCCGTTAAGCAAGAGTGAACCGGTCAAAAACCTAACATTGGCGCAGCCGCAGCGAATTAACGCTTTGTCCGCATAGCAGACATTTATGTCTTCAGCTGCGAAGGTCCGGTTTGGGTTAATTTATTATTTAAGCAGCGATTTATTGATGTGCACTGTTATCAGCTATGTCAGGCGGAGGAATTACTCTAAATCTACCCAAACAGGGTCTACTTTGATTTTATCAAAGAACCCCTGCAAGCCTTCCAACGTGATGCCAAATGTACGATCATTAACTAAAGGGTGCACATAGATCTGCTGGCAGCTTTTTAATCCACTATCAATTAACAGCTGAACTCCCGTTCCAGCACCATTAATCATGGCAAGTGGTGTGACAGCCCAAGGTCGAACACCTAGGTTTTCCATTAGGCGCTCGGCAGACCCAAAAGAAAGCCGCCTAGTTCCCAGTTTGGTATTCAGAGCTTTGAGATCTATCTGTCTATCTTGTTCGGCCACTAAAAGCACGTTGCGCTTTTTATTATCTCGCAAATAGAGATTTTTAATATGACCTCCACCCTGTTTCGAAGATAGGAATTGCCCTGGACCTTCTTAGAATCTTTGACGGTCCTTAAAGGCACATGATCAGTGCGTGTATACGCAATCCCCCAATTATCCAGGCGTTCCATTATCGCATCTGATGAGATTGGCAGGTGGTCTTGGTATTTAGATGAGGCATCAACCGTGTCGTTCATTTTAAAACCATAGACGAAGGCTATGACGTTATTTTTCTGGTTCTGGGGCAACAGCAGGCATAAATCGTTTGGTCAAACTGCTGGATATGCCAGGTTCGGAACAGCCCGGACAGAATACACAGCGACAAAAGACCGTTGTCTTAATTGGGCCTTATGAGCACCATTCGAATATATTGCCCTGGCGTGAAACCGCGGGCCTGACGGCCGGCCCTTGTGATTAATTAAGAGAACGCGGGCTTCCAGCCGAAGAATGATGCGAAGGGGTTTCAATGCGCGCAGCACTTATAAAAGCTTTTAACGAAGATCTCTCAATAGAAACAGTTCCAGATCCTGACTGCCCCGAAAATGGGGTGGTTCTTGAAGTCGCCGCTTGCGGTGTGTGCCGTTCTGATTACCACGGTTGGGTTGGTGGCCACCCGAAAGTCACGCCCGGTTCAATTCTGGGGCATGAATATTGCGGCACGGTTGTTGAGGTGGGCCCTCGGGCAACTTATAGCATTGGAGATAAACTAATCGCCCCCTTTATTTTGGGCTGTGGAAGTTGCGGCGCCTGTCAGATGGGCGCTTCAAACACGTGCGAAAGCGCGATCGTGCCGGGCTTTGGAACCCCTGGCGCTTATGCCGAGTTTGTGGCTGTGCCCTTCGATCATAATCTTGTGCATTTACCCGAAAACATGTCACCCGCGCTGGCCGCGGGTCTTGGATGCCGCGTAACAACCGATTGGCACGCATTAACCGACAGGGCCAATCTGCGCGCGGGGGAATGGGTGGCGGTTCATGGCACAGGAGGGATTGGCTTATCCGCCTTATTGCTCGCAAAAATGTTAGGCGCACGCGTGGTGGTGGTGGATGTTGTAAAAGAAAAACTGGCGCATGCGCGGCACTTGGGCGCGGATGCGGCCGTCAACGCCTTGCAGGGCGATGTCGCGGCAAAGATCCACGACATAACTTCTGGCGGCGCGCAAGTCTCGATTGAGGCGCTTGGGCATGAAATCACAACGAATGCATCCGTTGAATGCCTTGCAACTTTGGGCCGGCATGTTCATGTTGGCATGCCGTCGGGCGATGGCATGATGCATATCAACATGCGGGCAATATATGCCAAACAACTTGCATTTTACGGAACAAGAGGCATGCCCGCTTGGAAATATCCGTCATTGCTAAGCATGGTTGAGCGTGGCGATGTTGACCTAAGCCCAATGCTTGATCGAGAAATTTCGCTTTCAGCGGCAAGTTCTGAACTGCGCGCAATGAGCGGCCCAATCCCTCCGGGAACGGCAGTGATCACCGCATTTTCGGGGTAAAAACACGTATATCTCGAGCTTGGCCTTAAATCGAAACCCGATATCTAGGGTGGTTAAAAATATTGATCCAAGGGCAAAAGATTGGTCTTTCCCTTTGCGAAAAGCTCAAATTTCAACGGCCCAGCGCTGACTTCGAGGTGACAGATCTTCGCCCGCGGGGTAAACAATAAAAATAGCCCTTTGGAGCCCTTAATATTAAATGAGCGATACCCCGAAAATAGCACCAACGCGCACTATTCGCGGGGTTGACCTATGGGAAACATGGCTTTCTGCAGAACACCAAATACAAATGTTGGCAGATATAAGACGTATTGTGTCACAAGCGCCTCTCTTTGAGCCAGTCACTCCATCCGGGAAAAAAATGAGCGTCCGTATGACATCTGCTGGCCGCTATGGCTGGGTCACGGATAAAAGGGGCTACCGATATCAACCAAATCATCCAGCCGGTACGAAATGGCCCCCTATTCCCCAATCTGTTTTAAACGTCTGGCATACTCTGTCAGGCACGAGCCGCAGCCCAGATTGTTGTTTGGTTAATTTCTACCAAACTGGCGCCCGCATGGGGTTGCATCAAGACCGCGATGAGGCAGATTTTAACCAACCCGTTCTATCAATTTCTCTTGGAGACGAGGCCCTTTTTCGTATTGGCAATGAAACGAAAGGCGGCAAAACCGAAAGCCTTTGGCTGCGCTCGGGCGACGTTATTCGCTTGGGTGGCGCGGCCCGTCTGATCCATCATGGGATAGATCGTATCAAAAGCGGCAGCTCAACACTTTTAAAAAATGGTGGCAGGATTAATCTCACTTTACGGGTGGTGTCTTAAGACGCCCATTTATATACCTTGCCTTTAAAGTTCTTTCTGGGCTTGAACACAGAAAATCTCTTTAAATATAGTCGGCGTAACCTCTGGAAATCGGTTATAAGCATCGCTTAAAAGGCGCATTCAGAAATGCGAGCCTTCTCAAAAAAGGGTTCCAAACCCGCAGTTACACACCCCGAGCGCCAATAGCGCTCGGCTCAAAAATACCATCAAACCCACCAGTTACTGAGACAGCGCTTAAAAGCAGAAAACCCTTATTCGAAACAACCAAAATTAGTGGCACTGAAAAATTAGTGTCATCTTTAGAAGGCCTAGAAGGCCTAGAAGGCGATCATACGACCAAGCAAACCTTCGCGACTGGATGGATACCTGCCGGCGCGGAAGACATTTCAAGCCGTGGCAAGATAATAGATTAGCGCCTCAAATAGACTGGCCGATTGCCTGTAAATTAATCGAAATTCGTAACGCGCGGTAAATCTGTTTATCTGTGTCTTCTTTATGCTAGATTATGGGCGTGGTTCCATCACACTGCAAACTCGATCTAGGGAGATATTCTATGGGCGATGTTAAAAGAAAGTTTGCAACTATTCTTGCGACAGATTGCGTGGGCTTCAGCAAACATATGCTGGAAGATGAACAGGCAACCTTTGAAAGCTTAAACGCTTGCCGCGAAATCATTGACTCGCTTATTGAGCAGCATGGTGGCCGAATTTTTCATACCGCGGGGGATTCCGTACTTGCCGATTTTGAAAGCCCAATTGAAACCGTGAACTGCGCCATCAAATTCCAAGAAGCCATCCAAGAGCGCAATGAAACAATTTCAGACGAGGATCAGCGGCGAAAGTTACTTTGGAGAATTGGAATCCACTCAGATGACGTAATCTTCGAGAAGGACAATGTATATGGCAATGGTGTCAATATCGCGGCGCGCCTCGAAGCCCAATGCGCGCCAGGTCAAATTCTTGTTTCCAGAGTTATAAATGAACAGGTCGCCTCTAGAATTGAAGCGATTTCGAGAGCAGCGGGAACAAAAAAACTGAAAAATATCTCAAGCGAATTTGAGGTTTTTATCATCTCCACCGATAAAACAAATAATCTTGAAGGCGCAGACATCTCTGAAGAACAAGAAGAAACAGACCGAACACAAAAGCCAACGCTGTCTATCCTGCCCTTTAAGAACCTGAATGAAAACGAAGATAGCTCTTTTTTGATCGATGGAGTCTATGAAGACATCCTGACAGAGCTTTCTATGGTAAGGCAGCTTTCCATTGTTTCGCGCCAATCAAGCGTGAACTTTGCCGATAGCAATAAGGAATTAGATGATTTCATCGCTCAGTTTAAAGTCAATTACCTCATCCAAGGCTCGATTAGATCATCCGGCTCAAAGGTACGCGTTACGGTTTCACTATTAGAGGCTGATACTAAAGAAATCGTTTGGAGCAAGCGGTTTGACCGGAAGTTGGACGATATATTCGAAGTTCAGGATGAGATCGTTCGCAGCGTAACACAGGCGATTTTAGGCGAAATTGAGCTGGCCAGCTTAAACCGAGCAAAACGTAAACCCACCCAAAATATGAGCTCTTATGAATTCCTTCTGAGGGGGAAAGAGGGGCATCATGCGGTCGACAAGGATGCCAATGCGCACGCGCTTGAAATGTTCGATAAAGCCATCGAAGCAGACTCTGCTAATGCGCAAGCTTATGCATGGAAGGCCTGCACTATGGGGCAAGCATTGGGCCGTGGATGGATAGAGAAATCGCTTGAAGAGGTTATGCCTGAATTTAATAAATTGATGGATCACGCCGTCAAAGCAGATCCCAATGATTTCGAGCTTCACAGGCTTTTATGCGGCATAAGCACCATGACAGGAAAATTTAAAGCGGCCGTTGAACACGGGAAAAAAGCCTATGATATGGTGCCGAATGATCCAAGAATTTTGCAACAATACGGCGAAATTCTATTGAAAACGGGCAAAACCAAACAGGGCTGTGATTTAACATTGCTCGCGTTGGAATATGATCCGGTGGCGCAGGGTCAAACCAATAGTGATAAACGCAAAAGCGATGCTGTTTTTGGGTGCTTGATGGATGATCGGGTTGAATTGGGGTTGGAACTGGCGGAAGAAATTGAGGCTTGTTCGGAAAATATCCTTCTGTTCGCCGCAGCGCTCTCAGTTGCAAAACATGGCTCTTTAGAGCAATGCCCTTGGCTGATCAAGGATCTGAAAGCCTGCGATTTTGAAGGGCTGGAAGCAGCGATTGAAGAAATGGGGAGATACGACGTGGTGGTTCAAAGCACTTTACGAGAGGTGTTTCTGGATCACGTTGCAAAGCTGCAACCCAAATTGCAATTGGTAAGCTGATATCAGACCGTCTGGCGCTTAATTTGCGCCCGGTGATTTTGGGTTATGCTCACAAAGTTCCAAGCCTGATAGTTTGTTTTTAGCGCATGGTGCCCGTAGATTTAAATATCGCGTGATACGTGCGCGCAGGCTCAGCTTACAGCCATGCAATTATCGGTGCCGCATGGATACAGCGCCTGGAAGCGCTTTCTGAGGGCAGTTTTAAGGAGCCGTTCTACCTGAAATGGCCCACAACTAGCCGTTCTAATATCCAAGAGGCTGCCGTTTCATCAGACCCATGTCAGAGGGTTTTATTTAAGGGGTGTGGCACCTGTTTCGGTGCGCCAAAACAACCCATCTTTTTT
>ERZ802827.1561-NODE-1561-length-11208-cov-14.3836_pt1 | contig 11208 bp, 10 predicted proteins | sample MGYA00345652_ERZ802827 | MGnify/ENA primary metagenome ERZ802827 (study PRJEB30503, sample SAMEA104212372) | marine metagenome | biome: Westerlies Biome; feature: [SRF] surface water layer (ENVO:00010504) within the epipelagic zone...; material: water... | reverse complement strand
TCGCTAGAAAGATTTTTAAATTTCAGAAAAACATCTATATATGGTGGAAGTAATGAAATTCAAAAAAATATTATTTCTAAGTTTGTATTAGGAGTATAAGAAATGAACTTAAGTTATACAGAAGAGCAGGTAATGCTCAGAGAACAGATTCAAAAATTTTGTGAAACGGAATATGATTTTTATAAGAGAGAAGATGTAGTCAAATCAGATAAAGACTTTGATGATAAAGCATGGTCTTTATTTGCTGAACAAGGCTGGCTGTCAATGCCTTTTTCTGAAGAATCAGGGGGTTTTGGTTTTGGTCCAATTGAACTCTCAGTATTATTTGAAGAATTTGGAAAATCTCTAGTTATAGAACCTTATTTAGCTAATGTAGTATTGGCAGGTACAGTTCTTGATAAATCAAATTTTACGAACAAATCAGAATTAATTGAGGGCATATGCTCAGGTTCAATGCATGTATCATTAGCTTTTGCTGAACCAGCAAATTCATATGAATATTTACACCCCAATACAAATCTATCAGATAACAATAAGCTTAATGGAACAAAGTCATTGGTTTTAAATGGCAAAAATGCTTCTAAGATAATTGTATCTTGCATTAAAAATAATTCTTTATCATTAGTGCTTGTGGATCAAGATGCTGATGGCGTTTCTTTTAATTCTTTCAGAACTATTGACGAGCAGACTTGTGCAGAATACATTTTTGAAAACGTTTCAATTGATGATTCTAATATTATTGCTACAGGTGATGAGGCTGAGAATTTACTAGTTGAAGCTATAAATCTAGCAACTTTATGTGTTAGTGCAGAGGCTGTTGGTTGTATGTCATCGTGTTATCTCAAGACAGTTCAATACACCAAAGAGCGTGAGCAGTTTGATCAACCGATATCAAACTTCCAAGTCTTGCAACATAGAATGGTTGATATGTTTATTGATAGTGAATTAGCTAAATCACTTTTATACAAAGCTATGTTGGAAGTAGATTCAAATTCTGATGATAAATTCAAACATGTTTCAGCTCTAAAAGCCCACGTTGGCAAATTTGGTAAACTTTCTGCACAAAATGCTGTTCAACTGCATGGTGGAATGGGTGTTAGTGAAGAAATGATGATTGGCCATTATCTCAAGAAAATGGTTGCTGTTGATGCCATGTTTGGAAATGCTGATTTTCATTTAAAAGCTTTTTCTAAATAAACGATTTTTATTTAGACCTTTATCTATTAAAATAATTTAGTACTGTAAATTTTTTACATTAATTATGAATAATAATAAAGACGTTTCTTTTCAGTCTACCAAAAGACAAGATCGCATATTGCCAGAAGATTCTTTTGGTGATTGGAAGTGGAGAGAAGGCTTAGCTGAATTAATGGTGCCAATTGTTGGAAGTTTATATCGTGATGGCATTAATATCCTTATTTATGGAAAATCACTTGTAAATCAATCACCTGTCGAAATCATGAGAGCTCATAGATTTGCGCGACAATCTGATAATAATGAGCTAAGTGAATTAGAGACATTTCCAATATTACAATATCTGGATACATTATCGGTGGCTGATTGTGAAATTGATATAGGTGAGCTTGCTGTAAGATTTCCTAATTTTAGTAATTTAAAGAATGATTCCTCCGATCTACCTAAATATATTGATTATGAATTATCTGATGTAATTGATGTTAATTCAGATCGTCCTACTGAGCCAAAAGACATAGTTTTATATGGGTTTGGTAGAATTGGTAGACTTGTTACTAGGATGATGATTCAGAATACAGGCCCTGGAAACTATTACAGACTTAGAGCGATTGTTATAAGAAAAGCGGGGGATGACGATATTTATAAAAGAGCAAGTCTTTTATCTAGAGACTCTGTTCATGGTCCTTTTGATGGAACTGTTAGAGTTGATGAAGAAAAATCTACACTTGTTATAAATGGCAATCCAGTAAAAATTATTTACGCCTCTAGTCCTGCAGAAGTAAACTACAGTGACTATGATATTGAAACTCCTCTTGTAATTGATAACACTGGTGTATGGAGAGATTTTGATTCCTTATCAAAACATATTAAATCTAATGCATCACAAGTTCTTTTAACAGCACCTGGCAAGGGTGATATTAAAAATATTGTTTATGGTGTTAATGACAATATTTTAGAAGATTCTGATCAAATTATTTCTGCTGCCTCTTGCACAACTAATGCAATTGTTCCAGTCTTAAAAGTTATTAATGATCATTATGGAATTGATGGCGGGCACATTGAAACGGTTCATTCATACACAAATGATCAAAATTTAATTGATAATTTTCATAAAGGTGATAGAAGGGGTCGTGGAGCACCGCTAAATATGGTTATTACATCTACTGGTGCTGTAGAAGCTGTTAGTAAAGCTATACCCGAATTAGCTGATAAATTAACAGGAAATGCTATAAGAGTTCCCACACCCAATGTCAGTCTAGCAATTCTATCTTTAGTACTAAATGTTAATGTTGATAAAGATGATATAAATAATTACCTTAAATCAATGGCTTTTCATTCAAAATACAGAGAGACATTAGGTTTTGTAAATTCACCTGAGATAGTTTCTACAGATTTTTATTCTAGTCCTTTCGCATCAATAATTGATTCACAAGCAACTATTACAAGCGGTAAGAGAGTTACATTATATTGCTGGTATGACAATGAATATGGTTATTCAAAGCAAGTTATTAATTTAGCAAAAAAAATAGCTGGAATCTCATTACAAAGATTGCCTAAACCAATTTCATAAAACTATAGAATCAATATCGCTTTAGATTTATAATCATCACGTTTTTGATGTATATAAATTTACTCAGGTATAGCACGCGTGATAAAAACTTCTAAAGGTCTCAATTTGCCAATTTCGGGTACACCTGACCCTATTATTTCGGATACACCAAACGTAACCTCTGTTTCACTTCTTGCCAATGATTTTGTAGGCATGAAACCTACAATGATGGTTAAGGTTGGAGATATTGTGAAAAGAGGAACTAAGTTATTTGAAGATAAAAAAAATCCCGGTATCTTTTTTACTTCTCCTGCTGGAGGAACTGTTAAAGATATTAGCAGAGGTGATAAAAGAAAATTCCTTTCCATAGAAATTGAAATAACTGAAAATGAAGAAGCTGAATCTTTTCACTATGAAAATACCTCAAAAGGTCTTACAAATTTACTTATTAATTCTGGTCTATGGAATGCTTTTAGAACTAGACCTTTTAATCGAACACCAAAAGTAGATTCAGCACCTGATGCAGTCTTTGTAAATGCTTGTGATACCAATCCTTTATCAGTAGATCCTTTTTTTATTATAGATCAAGACAAAGATAGTTTTAACAAAGGGTTAGAGGCTTTAGACATATTATTTTCTTGTCCTATACACTGCACCTATCAAAACAGTAATCTTGAAACAATTGTTGAAAATATTAATTATCATCAAGTATCTGGACCTCATCCCGCTGGTTTATCTAGTACTCATATTAGTCAAATATACCCAGTTAATCTTAATAGAGTTGCTTGGACTATCAGTTATCAAGATATTATCTCTTTGGGTTATTTATTAAAAAATAATTCTCTAAGAACCCATAAATTAATTGCATTAGGCGGACCATCTGTATTTAAACCCTCCCTTATTAACGCAAGAATATCTGGAAATATAGATCAATTAACTGCTGGAAAAATTGATAATAACTCTAGAGTTGTATCTGGATCACTTATTTATGGACATTCTTCAGAAGGTATTATGAATTACTTAGGTTTCTATGATTCAATCATATCTGTAATACCAGACGAGGCTAATAACATTTTCTTGAATTGGCTTATGCCGGGTTCACGATTGCACTCTAATTTGAATGTATTTTCATCATCAATGCTAAAACCCGATAAATTCATATTTAATACTTCATTAAATGGTGGAGATAGGGCGATAGTCCCAGTTGGAACTTATGATGAAATACTTCCGATGGATATATTGGTTCCACAATTATTAAAATCTCTAGTTGTGGGAGATATTGAACAGGCTGTTGATCTTGGAATGCTTGAGTTAGCACCAGAAGATCTAGCACTTGCGTCATACATATGTCCAAGTAAATATGATTACTGTTCGATTCTGGCTAATAATTTAAATAATTTATATTTAGAACAATGAATGCATTAAGAAACTACATTAATTCAGTAAAACCAAATTTTATTGGTGATGGAAAATATTCCAAATGGTTTCCTTTATTTGATGCTGTTGAAAATTTTATTTTTTCTACACAAACAAAAACATCAAACCCTGTTCATATTAGAGATGCTGTTGATATTCAAAAGATTATGGTAATTGTTTGGTTGTCTACATTCCCCGCAATGTTTTTTGGAATGTACAATCTTGGATCACACTCACTTGAATATCTTGAATCAATTAATCAATTAAATACTGGTGATTGGCACCACCCACTAGTTAATCTTGTTGGTTATGATTCATCAAGCTTTATCTCAAAATTATGGTTTGGCGCATGCTACTTTATGCCTATTTATATAACTGTTTTTGTTGTAGGAATTGGTTGGGAAACTATATTTGCTGTTGTAAGAAAGCATGAGATCAATGAGGGTGCCTTTGTTTCAACAGTCTTGTTCTCACTTAGCTGCCCACCTGATCTTCCTCTATGGCAGGCTGCATTAGGAATAACTTTCGGTTTAGTTATTGGTAAGGAAATATTTGGGGGTACAGGTAAAAATTTCTTAAATCCTGCATTAACTGGTAGGGCATTTCTTTATTTTGCATATCCATCTCAAATATCAGGTGATAAAGTATGGATTGCTGGCTTGGCTGATAACAATATAGTTCCAGAAGGTTATAGCGGTGCAACTGCTCTTGGCGTGGCTGCTGAAAATGGTATGGCTGGCATCTATGACAAATTCACCTGGATAGATGCATTTTTAGGAAATATTCCTGGATCTATTGGAGAAACATCTATAATTGCTATAGGTATTGGTTTGATAATATTATTAGCTACTAAAGTTGCTTCCTGGAGAATTGTTCTTTGGACATTCATCGGTATGATAGCAATGTCAAGTCTGCTAAATATAGTTGGTTCAGACACAAATCCAATGTTTGAAGTTCCTTGGTACTGGCATGCTGTGATAGGAAGCTTTGCATTCGGCCTTGTTTTTATGGCCACAGAACCTGTTTCAGGCTCTGGAACCAATACTGGTAGATGCATATATGGGTTTATAATTGGTATAACAGTTATATTAATTAGAGTTATTAACCCAGCTTTCCCTGAAGGTATGATGCTTGCAATATTATTTGCTAACTTATTAGCGCCTGTTATAGATCATATGGTAATGATGTCAAATATAAATAGAAGAAAGGCTTTAGCACAATGAATGATTCAATAGTTAAAACATTAGGAGTTGCTTTTGTAATTTGTTTGGTTTGTTCACTAGTTGTTTCATCAACAGCAGTAAGTCTTCGTGATATGCAGAATGAAAATAAAGCAAATGATAAAAGAACAAAAATTCTTCAAGCTGCAGGTATTTTTAATCCCAATAAAGATATCAAAGAACAATTTAATCAGTTAGAAGCAAAATATATTAACTTTAATACTGGAAAACTTTTAAAAGGTACAGAGCTTGAAGATTTTTTAGAAGAACATAAGGGTGATTATGATCAGATAGCTGCAACTAGAAATCCAGAGTACTCAACATCTTTAGATGCATCTCAGGATATTGCTATTATTAAAAATAGAGAAAATGTCGGTAAATTTTTTGTTCTTAGAGATAAAAATAATTTTATAGAAAAAGTTATTCTTCCTGTTAGAGGTTATGGTTTGTGGGGAACTCTTTTTGGTTATATTTCTATTGAAAATGATTTTAATACTGTTGCTGGTTTAGAGTTTTACGATCACAAAGAAACACCAGGTCTTGGAGCAGAAGTTGATAACCCTAAATGGAAAGCCTTATGGCCTGGAAAACAACTATATAAAAATGAAGTTGTTTCATTGGAAGTTATCAAAGGAAAAGTTCCTTCTGACGATCAAAATTTAGCTTATAAAGTTGATGGTTTGTCAGGAGCCACTTTAACCAGTAGAGGTGTAACTAATATGTTGAAATATTGGTTCAGTGATTCAGGGTATGCAAATTTATTCAGTGAGTTGGAATATGAGTCTTAAGAAATATAAAGATGTATTAGTAAAACCATTGATAGATGAGAATCCTATCACTTTACAGATATTAGGAATTTGTTCCGCATTGGCTGTAACAAACAATCTTTCAGTAACAATGGTTATGTGTGTTGCGTTAACAAGCGTAGTAGCTTTTTCAAATTTATTCATATCAATAATTAGAAATCACATACCAAGCAGTATTAGAATTATTGTACAAATGACCATTATTGCCTCTTTGGTTATAGTCGTTGATGAGCTTTTAAAAGCTTATGATTATGAAACTAGTAAAAAGTTATCTGTTTTTGTTGGATTAATTATTACTAACTGTATCGTTATGGGTAGGGCAGAGGCTTTTGCAATGAAAGAAAAACCTTTATTAAGTTTTTTTGATGGTCTGGGTAATGGACTTGGCTATAGTGTTATTTTAATCGGCGTTGCAACAATAAGAGAGCTTTTTGGAGCAGGTACCTTGTTTGGTTATGAAATACTTCCACTAGTATCAAACGGTGGTTGGTACATGGCAAATAATTTATTACTTCTTCCACCAAGCTCATTTATCATCATTGGTTTATTTATTTGGGCTATTAGATCTTACAAGCCTGCACAGATCGAAGAAGATGACTTTGCACTTTCTAAACATTCAACAAGCCCAGATTTAACAAAGAGAGAGCTCAATGTTTGAACATTACTTAAATATATTTATTACTACTGTATTTATAGAAAATATTGCTTTGTCAGTATTTCTAGGTATGTGTACATTCATTGCTATTTCAAAGAAAATTGATGCAGCTATTGGTTTAGGTATTGCTGTTATAGTTGTTTGTCTTATAACAGTTCCTCTAAACAATCTCATTTATAATTTTATACTTAGAGATGGTGCTTTGGCATGGGCGGGATTGCCTGATACAAATTTAGAATTTGTTGAATTAATAAGTTATATAGGTGTTATCGCAGCTGTAGTACAAATATTAGAAATGTTTTTAGATAAATATGTCCCAGCCTTATATAATGCATTAGGTGTATTTTTACCTTTGATTACAGTTAATTGTGCAATCTTGGGTGCTTCACTTTTTATGATAGAAAAAGATCTATTATTTGGAGAAAGTGTTGTGTATGGCTTGGGAGCTGGCTTTGGTTGGGCTATGGCTATAGTGATACTTGCCGGTATAAGAGAAAAATTAAAATATTCAGATATACCTGAGGGTCTTAAGGGTTTAGGAGCAACATTTATAATTGTTGGTCTTATGAGTTTTGGATTCATGTCATTTGGAGGTATATCTCTTTAAAATAAGAGAGTTTAACTATGCAGATTGATTTAATACTTGGAGTTATTTCTTTTTCAGGAATAGTACTTGCGTTAGTAGCAGTTATTATCGGAGCTAGATCTAAGCTTGTTTCAACAGGAGATGTGTCTATTGAGATTAATGGTGATTCCTCGAACCCCATCGTTGTGCCAGCAGGTTCAAAATTACTTCAAACTTTAGCTGAAAATAAAATATTTTTATCATCTGCTTGTGGCGGCGGAGGAACTTGTAGTCAATGTAAGTGCGTTGTTCTCGATGGAGGTGGCTCAATTTTACCAACCGAAGAATCGCATTTTAATTCAAGAGAGAAAAATGAAGGATGGAGACTTTCATGTCAGGTGCCTGTTAAAAGTGATATGAAAATTGAGGTACCTGAAGAAATTTTTGGTGTCAAAGAATGGGAGTGTGAAGTTATTTCAAATGATAATGTTGCAACCTTTATTAAAGAATTAGTTTTAAAATTGCCTGAAGGTGAAAATGTTGATTTTAGAGCTGGTGGATATGTTCAGCTTGAAGCTCCTGCATATGAAATAGACTATAAATCATTCGATATACAAAAAGAATATCATACTGATTGGGATAAATTTAAAATTTGGGAGAATAAATCTATTAACCCTGAGCCAGTTATTAGGGCTTATTCTATGGCAAATTATCCAGAAGAGAAGGGTGTCATTAAATTCAATATAAGAATTGCTTCACCGCCTCCAGGAAGCGATTTTCCTCCTGGAATAATGTCATCTTGGACCTTTAATTTAAAGCCTGGTGATAAAGTTAAAGTATTTGGACCTTTTGGTGAGTTTTTTGCTAAAGAGACAAAAAATGAAATGGTTTTTGTTGGCGGTGGTGCTGGTATGGCACCAATGAGATCGCATATTTTTGATCAATTATTAAGAATCCATACAGATAGAAAAATAACATTTTGGTATGGCGCAAGAAGTTTAAAAGAAATGTTCTACGTTGAAGAATTTAATGATTTAGCAGAAAAGTATGAAAATTTTGAATGGCATGTTGCATTATCAGATCCGCAACCAGAAGATGACTGGGATGGCGATACTGGTTTTATTCATAATGTTTTATATCAAAATTATTTAAAGCACCATGAAGCTCCAGAAGACTGTGAATACTATATGTGTGGACCTCCAATGATGAATAAAGCTGTAATTGATCTATTAACAAATATAGGTGTTGAGCCAGAGAATATTGCTCTGGATGATTTTGGTGGCTAAATAGACTTTATGTCTAGAAAATTAATATCAAAGCTTATTGCATTATGCGTTGGCTTATTCTGTATTTTCATAGCTTATAACTCAAATTCAAATAAAACTTATAGTATCAGCGGGAATGCTTATGGTACTAGTTGGTCAGTAGTATCTACTTCATTTATAGCAGACCATCATGAAAAAAATATTATCAAGATTATTGATCATATAGATCTTGTAGCTTCTAATTATAAGATTAATTCTGAGATTGCCATAATTAACAAAGAACCTACAAATGTTGAGCTATCAATAAGCGATGATTTATACAATATTTTAAATATTGCAGAAGGTATAAAAAGACTATCTGATGGTGCGTATAACATCATGTTAGGAAAAGTTTCTAGTAAATTAGGTTTTGCACCTGATTTTAATATGGACTTAATTCAAGATAATGATGATGGATATTTATTAATTGACAATAACAAGTTAATAAAACAATCCAAAAATTGGTTTGATTTATCTTCTATTGCAAAAGGTTATGCAGTTCAACTAATTCATGAATATTTAATTACCAATAACTTAAATAATCACCTTATTGATATAGGTGGGGAATTAATAGTTAATGGTTCAAATTATTCAACTCCCTGGATGATAGGAATCCAAGATCCCAATTCATTTAACGATAAAGCGATTCATGTAATAAAAAATAATGATAATTTTTTAGCTATAGCTACATCTGGTGAATATAGAAATTTTAAAATCTCTGACAATAAAATGATTACTCATACTATTGATCCTAAAACTCTACTATCAATTGATTCAAAAATATTATCTGTAACTATTGTGCATGAGGAATCAGCTACTGAAGCAGATGCTATGGCAACTGCATTTAATGTTATTGGCTATCCTGATGCACTAAACATTGCTAATAATAATAATATTGCCTTAATGTTAGTTATTGATTCAGAAGGTGGGTCAGAGCTAATTTTTTCTAATAAATGGTATGATTTAGGACTATGAGTACGTTTTTAGGCACATTTATTGTTATAGGTATAGCTTTTACAGGTTTAGCAATTGGCTTGATTATAAGAAACAAACCAATTGAAGGGTCCTGTGGTGGGGTGATGACATCTGAGGATGGTGTTTGTAATATTTGTGGTAAAACTGAAATGAACTCATGTTCTAAAACTGATTCATAGTATTATCTTCACCTGCTGCTTTTAATGCAGCATCGCCAGCAAAATATTCTTTATGATCATCGCCCATATCAGAGCCTGACATATTTTGATGCTTTACACATGCGATACCTTCTCTAATTTCTTTTCTCTGAACGCCAGCAACATAGCCCAACATGCCTTGGTCACCAAAGTATTCTTTAGCTAGATTATCAGTCGAAAGAGCAGCAGTATGGTAAGTTGGCAATGTAATTAAATGGTGAAAAATTCCCGCTTCTCTAGCAGCATCAGCTTGAAAAGTGCGTATTTTATCATCAGCTTCAACTGCAAGCTCAGTTTCATCATATGAAATATTCATAAGATCACTTCTGTCATATGATGACATATCTTTACCATCTTTCTCCTTAGAATCAAAAATTTGTTGTCTAAAATTTAATGTCCAATTAAAAGATGGACTATTGTTATAAACAAGCTTTGCATTAGGCACTACTTTTTTAATCTCATCCATCATTGCTCCAATTTGACCAATATGAGGTTTTTCAGTTTCAATCCAAATTAGATCAGCGCCATTTTGTAAGCTTGTAATAGAATCTAAGATGCACCTTGCCTCACCAGTACCTTCTCTAAACTGATAAAGATTACTAGGCAGTCTTTTGGGTCGCATTAAGTAGCCATCTTTATTAATCATTACATCGCCATGTTTCATATCTTCTTGAGCAACTTCTTCTAAATCTAAGAATGAATTATATTGATCACCTAAATCGCCTTTTTCATTAGTTATGGCAATTTGTTTTGTTAGACCAGCGCCCAATGAGTCTGTTCTTGCTACTATAATCCCATTATCTACTCCTAATTCAAGAAATGCATACCTAACTGCATTAATCTTTGCTAGAAAGTCGGCATGAGGAACTGTAACCTTTCCATCTTGGTGACCACATTGTTTTTCATCTGATACTTGATTCTCAATTTGAATAGCACAAGCGCCAGCTTCAATCATCTGTTTTGCCATTAAATAAGTTGCTTCTTCATTGCCAAAACCCGCATCGATATCTGCTATTATCGGGACAACATGTGTTTGGAAGTTATCAATTTTATTCTGAAATTCAGATTTAGAGCTATCATCTGCTTTATCTAATTGTCTATATAAATCGCCTAGCTCTCTAGCATCAGCTTGTCTTAAGAAAGTGTATAGCTCAGCAATTAAACTAGCAACTGAAGTTTTTTCATGCATTGATTGGTCGGGAAGAGGGCCAAATTCTGATCTTAATGCAGCAATCATCCAGCCTGAAAGATAAAGGTATTTTTTATCAGTTGTTTGAAAATGTTTTTTTATTGAAATTAATTTTTGCTGTCCTATAAAACCATGCCA
>ERZ802827.1555-NODE-1555-length-11218-cov-58.6792_pt1 | contig 11218 bp, 11 predicted proteins | sample MGYA00345652_ERZ802827 | MGnify/ENA primary metagenome ERZ802827 (study PRJEB30503, sample SAMEA104212372) | marine metagenome | biome: Westerlies Biome; feature: [SRF] surface water layer (ENVO:00010504) within the epipelagic zone...; material: water... | reverse complement strand
GAAGCTCCAACCGAAGAAGCTCCAACTGAAGAGGAAGCACCTGCCGAAGAAGAAGCTCCTGCCGAAGAAGCATCTGCTGAAGATGAAGCTCCAGCTGAAGAAGAATCTGAACAAAAAGATTCTTCAGATGATGAAACTAAATAAACAAGAAAAAGATAATCTTATTTGTGTTGGCTCAATAGGCAAGGCTAGAGGCCTTAAAGGTGAATTTTTTCTTAATTCATTTTGCTCACCCAAAGAAAATATACTTAACTATTCAAACTTTATTATTGAGAATAACGAAGTTTCTGAATTTAAAATAAAGTATGTCAAAAAAGCTAATACTAAATTTATATCAAAGATTAATAATATTGATGATATAGAAAATATAAAAAATCTAACTAATCTTAAAATTTTCATAAAAAAAGAAGATCTGCCTAAACTTACTTCTGGCGAGGTTTATTGGCATGAATTAATAAATATGAAGGTTATCGACAGAAACACAGATGATATTTTAGGTATTGTTAAAGATTTACAGAATTTTGGCGCGAATGATTGCTTGGAAGTTTTTTCTACTGATGAGTCTGTTGATAATAAAAATAGATTGATACCATATGTGAAAGATAAAATAATTCACTCAATTGATAGTGATAAATTTACAATTTATGTAAATTGGAATAAAGATTTTTAAAAATGAATTTTAATGTTTTAACAATTTTTCCAGAAATATTTTCTGTTTTAAACACTGGTGTTTTATCTAAAGAATTAGGAAAAAGTTTTTTCATAGATTGTTACGATATAAGAAAACATGCAGTAAACAAACATGGTCAAATAGACTCTAAGCCTTACGGTGGTGGAGAGGGTATGGTTATGATGCCAAAACCCCTTAAAAATTCCTTAAAAGATATACCAAAGTCCAAAGCGGGACATGTAATTTATTTATCTCCGCAAGGCAAAAAACTTAATCAAACAAAAGTAGTTGAATTATCTAAAAAGAAATCTATTACATTGATATGTGGTAGGTATGAAGGTATAGATCAAAGATTTATTGATTCATATGTAGATGAAGAAATTTCTATTGGCGATTTTGTTATAAGTGGAGGAGAGTTCGCAGCAGTGTGTTTAATAGATGCAGTTGCAAGAAATATTCCAGGCGCCATAGGCAACAAGGATTCTGTCTTAAACGACACTTTTTCCAACGGTCTTCTTAAAGGTCATGTATATACTCGACCAGAAAAGTTTGAAGAGATAGAAGTCCCTGAAGTACTTTTATCAGGCAATCATTCTAAAATAAAGGATTGGAATACCTTAAATTCTTTAATACAGACCAAATTAAGACGACCAGATCTATTAAATAGGGTAAAATTAACAAAAAAACAGAAAAAACTCTTGGAAGAATGGGAATCTAAGGATATCCTATAGCACTTTTTAGGCAATTATAATGAATGAATCAACAGATAAAGAAAATATGACAAATGATGATGAGGTTGCTTCTAGTGAAGAACCTATGGATTCATCTGTTGAAGAACCCTCAATAGACGAAGCTCCTGCGGAAGAAGCTCCTATGGAAGAAGCTGTTGCTGAAGAAGCTCCTGCTGAAGAAGTTGTTAATGTCTCTCTTGTTGAAAAGTCTCCTGCCGAAATTGTTAGCGATTTTGAAAATAAGCAAATAAGGACTGACATTCCCTCATTTAGACCTGGTGATACTGTTGTTGTTTCAGTAAAAGTTAAAGAAGGAGATAGAACAAGAGTTCAGGCTTTTGAAGGCATTGTAATGGGCGTTAAAAAAGGCGGTTTAAATTCATCCTTTATTGTTAGAAAAATTTCGAGTGGAATTGGAGTTGAAAGAACTTTCCAAACTCATAGCCCAATGATTGACTCTATAAAGGTCAAAAGAAAAGGTGATGTTCGTCAAGCTAAACTTTTCTATTTAAGAGAAAGATCAGGCAAGTCAGCTAGAATAAAAGAAAGACTGGATTAGTTAAATGGTCAAAGGTGTTAAAAAGGATCATTTAATAAGCTCCTTTTTAGATTTCCTATACATTGAAAAGGGCCTGTCAAAAAATACAGTACATTCTTATGAAAATGATATAAATTCGTTTTCTAAATGGTCTCTAAAATACCTAGGACAGCCTATAAAAAAATTGTTAAAAGCTGATGTTAATCAATATGTATCATTTTTGTTTAAGCAAGGGCTAAAAAGTTCTTCAGTTAACAGAAAAATATCTACCATAAAGTCTTTTTATATATATTTAATTAAGAAAAAAATTATTACATTCTCACCTGTTGAAGATATTTCTATGCCAAAAAAAGAAACATACCTTCCTGTTTCTATGTCAGAAATCGAAGTTGAAAAATTATTAAATAGTCCAAAATTAAATATACACATTGAAAGACGAGATAAGGCAATGATTGAAATGCTTTATGCTACCGGAATGAGGATATCTGAGCTTGTTAATTTAAAGCTTACTGATATAGATAACAAAAGATTGGTTGTGAAGGTTTTAGGAAAAGGCCAAAAAGAAAGACTTATACCATATGGAGAAGCAGCATCAGATGCTCTAAATTCATATTTAAATGATAGAGAGAAATCAAATATTAAAGAAACTTTTCTAAGCAATAGAGGAACAAAAATAACTAGAGGAGCCTTTTGGAATAGAATAAAAATTTATTTAAATAGAGAAAATCTCAAGATCACAATATCTCCTCACACTTTAAGACATGCCTTTGCAACTCACCTCTTAAATAGAGGAGCAGACTTAAGATCGGTTCAAATTTTACTTGGCCATAGTGACTTATCTACAACTCAAATATATACTCACATTGCAAAGCAACGATTGGGTGAAATTCATAAAAAACATCATCCTAGAGGATAAAAATGAATAAAGTAATTATGGTATGTTTTCTTTTCATTGCCAGTAATTTTTTGCAGACAAGTGAAGAGGCCATCAAGTCAAATCTTAAAAACATCTTGCCGCCAAACTCAGAAATAGAATCTATCGAGCCATCAAACTTAGAAGGCTTATATAAAGTATATTATGGAGATTTACAGCCTATATACGTATCAAAAGATGGGGAATATTTTATTTATGGTGACATGTATAAAATATCTGGCAACAAAGTTCTTAATATTACAAATAATGAAATTAAATCCAGAAGATTAGATATTATCAATAAGATGGCAAAAGATGAGTTTATTGAATTTAGATCAAATAATGAAAAGTATTTACTAACCGTTTTCACTGACGTTGATTGTGGTTACTGCAGAAAATTACATAATGAAATGTCAGAGTATAATGAGCTAGGTATATCTATCCGATATGCTGCTTTTCCAAGGTCTGGTATTGGAACTCAAGCTTTTACAAAAATGGTTGGAGCTTGGTGTTCCAGTGATCCCAAAAAAAGCATTACAGATCTAAAAAAAGATATAAAATTAAATGTATCTTTTTGTGAAGATCAGCCAGTATCAAAACATTATGTTATTGGCCAAAGTTTAGGAGTAACCGGAACTCCGTCAATGTTCACACAAGATGGAGAAATATTTCCAGGGTATGTGTCTCCAAAAGAATTATTAGAAAGACTAAAAGGTTAAGTTATGCCCGATCAACATTTCACAAATGCTGAAAAATTACCTCCGTATATTTTTGCACAGATTAATGCCCTAAAATCTGAAGCTCGATCTAAAGGTGAGGATATTATTGATTTTGGTATGGGCAATCCTGATCAACCAACTCCAAGCCCTATTGTAGAAAAACTTATCGAAACAGTTAAAAATTCTGCAACGCATAGATACTCTCAATCGGCAGGCCTTCCTAAATTAAGAAAAGCCATCAAAGATTGGTATATGCGAAAGTTTAATGTTCAATTAGATTCTAATTCTGAAGTAGTCACTTGTATGGGTTCTAAGGAAGGAATTGCACATTTAGCATTGGCAACACTCTCTAGCGAGGATAATGTATTAGTTCAATCACCAACTTATCCTATTCACTCTTATGGAGTAGTTATAGCTGGAGCAAATCTGCAATCAATATCACTCAAAGAAAACCTCGATGATTTTTTAATTGATGTTGAAGAAAACATTATAAATTCTTCAAAAAAACCAAAAATGATTATTATCAATTTTCCTTCAAATCCAACAACACAAACAGTTACATTGGATTTCTTAAAAAAAATAGTAGAAATTGGCAAGAAATATGATATTTGGATCATTCATGATCTTGCTTATGCTGATATTGTTTTTGATGGGTATCAAGCGCCATCTATTCTTCAAGTAGAGGGAGCCAAAGATATAGCGGTGGAATTTTTTACTTTATCTAAATCATATAATATGCCAGGGTGGAGAGTAGGATTTTGTTGCGGTAATCAAGATTTAGTTCAAGCTTTAACAAAAATAAAATCATACATGGACTATGGAACATTCACTCCAATTCAAGTTGCTGCTATTAAGGCTATTAATGAATGCGACGAGGAAGTTAATCAAATATGTAAAATGTATGAAAGTAGAAGAGACGAATTATGCAATGGATTAAATAGAATAGGCTGGGATGTTGAAAAGCCGCTTGCTACAATGTTTGTTTGGGCAAAAATACCTGATAAATATATAGATCTTGGATCGTTAGAATTTAGTAAGTTACTTATTAAACATGCACAAGTTGCTGTTTCACCAGGTGCTGGCTTTGGAATCGATGGCGATAATTATGTTCGATTTTCATTAATTGAAAACGAACACAGAACTAGGCAAGCAGTAAGAGGCATTAAAAATTTTTTATCAATGGAAATATAATGAAAACTTTAAAAATCGGTATTTGTGGTTGGGGAAATGTAGCGACAGGCTTATTCAATGCATTATCAGAAAATTCTGCAGTTATTAAAGATAACTCTGGTACTGATTTTCACATAGAAGTTATTGGAGCAAGAAGAGACAATCCTAAGTGTGATCCAGGCTCTACAAAAATAGTTAGAGATATTTTTGAAGTAATTAATCACGACATTGATGTGGTTGTAGAGTTAATAGGAGGAGTTGAAGTTGCAAGAGAGCTAATACTTGAAGCAATAAAAAATAAAAAAAATGTTGTAACTGCAAACAAGGCGGTAATTTACCATCATGGAGATGAAATTTTTCAAAGCGCAAAAGAAAATGGAGTAAGAGTTTTGTATGAATCAGCAGTTTGTGCAGGAACGCCTATAATCAAGTTGCTTACCGAAGAATTGGCCGCAAACAAGATTTCTAAGATATCCGGTATGCTAAATGGAACTTCTAATTTCATACTTTCTAATATGGAAGAGGGAAGTGAGTTCGATAGCACCTTAGCATTAGCTCAAAAAGAGGGATATGCAGAACCAGATCCTGCTTTTGATATTGAAGGCATGGATGCAGCTCATAAAATTGGAATTCTATCATCAATCGCTTATGGAACTTCATTGCCGCCAGAAGATTTCTATGTTGAAGGAATAACAGAAATACAAAAAAGTGACTTTCATTATGCAATGGAAATGGGTTATACGATTAAGCATTTGGCGGTCGCTAAATTAGATAAAAACAATATTGAATTAAGAGCTCATCCTGCATTAATAAATTTAGATTCTCATTTAGCCAACTTAAAAGGGGTTAGAAATGGAATGGAAATTGATACTGACTTAATTGGTAAAATTCATATAGCTGGCTCTGGTGCAGGCCAGGAATCAACAGCATCTGGATTGATATCAGACTTAGTTCATCTAGCAAATACACCCAGCATGAAGATTCTTCAAAAAAGTTCAGATAGTATGAAATATGATCTAAGCCTATTTTCGGAATTAGTGTTTCAGTACTATTTCTATATAGAGGCTGAAGATATTCCTGGAGTAATGGCATCAATAACCTCTTTGCTTGCATCTAAATCAGTTGGAATTGAGTCTATTGTTCAAAAAGAAGAATTAAGCGGGAATTGTGTTCCAATAATACTAATTACTGATCCATTTAAAGAAGATGATTATTCTTCACTTAAAAAAGAATTGTTAGATTTAGAATCAGTAAGAGATATAAGGTCAATTAGAATTGAATCTGATTAAAGATGTTATTTCATAGCACAAGAGGGCAAGATTCCAATAAAACTTTTGAAGAAGTTTTAATGCAAGGTCTTGCTAGTGACGGTGGTTTATTTATGCCTGACCATTGGCCCCAAGTTGATATAGAAGAACTCAAACATTTAGATTCTTTTGTAGATGTTGCAAAGTATATTGTCCCTTTATTTACAGAGTCATCTTTCTCAAAAGATGAGGTTTTAGAATTATTAGATGATACATGGCACGATTTTTCAGAACACACTTTTGCTCCTATAAAAAAATTAGATGACTCTAAATTAGTCTTGGAGCTTTTTCATGGACCAACAGCTGCATTTAAAGATTTTGGCCTCCAGTTAGCTGCAGCCTTTTTTAATAAATCTTTAGTAAGACAAAATAAGACCGCTATTGTCCTTGGGGCAACTTCTGGTGATACAGGTTCTGCTGCCATTGATGCCTGCAAAAGATTCGATTCTATTAAAAGTTTTATTCTTCTTCCTGATGGAAATATGTCTGAAGTTCAAAGACGTCAAATGACAACGGTTGATAGCTCAAATGTATTTACATTAAGAGTTAATGGTAATTTTGATGATTGTCAAAACATTGTAAAAGAGGCCTTCAATGAACGGTCATTTCTAAAAAAAGATCAATTTTTACTTGCAGTAAATTCAATAAATTGGGTAAGGATTATTGGTCAAATTTGTTATTATTTTTATGCATCGCTAAAAATATCTAAATTTGCGGAGCCTGTAAATTTTTCAGTACCTACAGGCAATTTTGGTAATGTATTTGCATGTTATTCTGCTCATAAGATGGGTATGCCGCTAGGAAAGATTCTTGTTGCAGTGAATAATAATAATATTCTCCACAGATTCTTTTCAAATAATGATTATTCAAGATCAGAAGTTTCCGAAACGATATCGCCAAGCATGGATATCAGCATAGCAAGTAATTTTGAAAGATTGATATATGACTTTTATGCAGAGAGAGATGCAGAAGTATGTGACAAATATTATTCAAATTTTCCTAATAATGCTATTTCATTATCAGAGGATATGTGGATAAAATCGAAGGAACTATTTCTTAGTTACTGTGTTGATGATATATCTACAATTGATGCTATGAAAACAACATATGAATCTCATCAATATTTAATAGACCCTCATACTGCTGTAGCATCGGAAGCAGTAAATAAGCTTAAAGAGGAGCTCAAAGGCTCCACCGCTATCCTTGCAACTGCTCATCCTGGTAAATTTCCTCAAGTAATAAAGGATGCAAACTTAACTTTGCATGACATACCTGAAAATTTATCTATTATTTTCGACAGGGAAGAAAAGTCATATAACTTTCCCGCATCAAAAGAATTGATTTTTAACTTTATAGTTAAGAATAATTTATAAAATGGATTCAGTTGAGCTTAAATCTGGATTAACTGATTTAAAAAATCGTTTAGTAGAAATTAGAGAAGGAATCTTCGATGTTACAGGTAAGGAAAAGAGACTAAAAGATATAGAAGCTGATTTATCAAAAGAAGAAGTTTGGTCAGATCTTGATCTTTCTCAAAAAATTAGTAAAGAGAAAACTGTTCTAGAAAAGTCCTTAAAATCCTTTATGTTAGTTGAAGAAAAAGTGTCTGATGGTTTGGTTCTTCTGGAAATAGCTGAAGATGAATCTGATGATAATTCTATCAATGAAATCATTAAGGAGTTTTCTGAACTTGAAGAAGCAGTATCAGAATTAGAATTCAGCAAAATGTTTACTAACAAGATGGATCCAGCATCTGCTTATGTTGAAATTCAATCAGGTTCCGGAGGAACAGAGGCACAAGATTGGGCAGAAATGTTATTACGAATGTACTCTAAATGGGCAGAGAGCAGAGATTTTAATATTGATATTACAGAAATATCTCATGGAGAAATTGCTGGCATTAAATCTGCAACTCTTCACGTTAGTGGTGATTATTCATATGGTTGGCTTCGAACAGAAACGGGAGTTCACAGATTAGTTAGAAAATCTCCCTTTGATTCAGGAAGTAGAAGACATACTTCTTTTGCATCTGTTTTTATATCACCAGAAATAGATGATTCAATTGAAATTAATATCAATAATGCTGATATTCGTGTTGATACTTACAGAGCATCCGGTGCAGGTGGCCAGCATGTAAACAAAACTGATTCTGCTGTTAGATTAACTCATACACCAACTGGAGTGGTTGCACAGTGCCAAAGTGGCAGATCTCAACATAAAAATAAAGAAAATGCTCTAAAACAATTAAAATCTAAGTTATACGAGTTAGAATTACAAAAGCAAAATCAGGAAAAACAGGAGCTAGAAGAGAGTAAATCAGATATAGGATGGGGTAGCCAAATAAGATCTTATGTATTAGATCAATCTAGAATAAAAGATTTAAGAACAGGGCATGAAACTGGTAATACTGCAGCCGTCTTAAATGGCGATCTTGATGAATTTATGAAAACTAGTTTAAAAGCAGGAGTTTAAATGTCAGAAGAGAATATAGGTGGAGAAGAGGGCATCATTGAAGAGAGAAGAAAGAAACTAGAAATTCTTAGAAATAAAAAAAAGGCCTACATAAACGATTTTCATAAAGACCATTATGCTGCTGATATTCATACAGAGCATAATTCTTTTTCTAAAGAAGAGCTAGAGAAAAAAAATATTAATGGTATCAGTGTTGCTGGGAGAGTTGTTCTTAGAAGAGTAATGGGCAATGCAAGTTTCGCAACTATAAGAGACTCAAGTGGAGATATTCAAATATATGTTAGCAAGAATACAGTAGATGTTGATTTATATGAAGATTTCAAGACATGGGACCTCGGAGATATTATTGGTGTCAAAGGCAAACTATTTAGAACAAAAACTGATGAACTGACTATTGAGGCTGATGATGTTGTCTTAATAACAAAATCTATAAGACCAATGCCTGATAAATTTAAAGGATTATCTGATATAGAAACAAGATATAGGCAAAGATATCTTGATTTAATGAGTAATGAAGATTCAAAAAAAGTATTCATAGATAGAACTAAAATAATAGAATCTTTGAGAGAAAGTCTTAAAAGTAGAAATTTTATTGAAGTTGAAACTCCAATGATGCATCCAATACCTGGAGGAGCAGTAGCACGGCCTTTTGTGACTAAACATAATGCTTTAGATAGAGAGCTTTTTCTTAGGATTGCTCCAGAGCTTTATTTAAAGAGACTATTAGTTGGAGGTTTTGAGAGGGTTTTTGAAATTAATAGAAGTTTTAGGAATGAAGGTCTATCAACAAGACATAATCCTGAATTCACTATGCTCGAATACTATGAGGCTTTTACAAGTTTAGACAAGACGATTGAGCTCACGCAAAACATGATTCAAAAATCATCTGAAGAAGTTAATGGAACATTGGAGCTTGAATGGGGTGAAGATAAAATTAACTTGTCATCTTTTAGAAAAGCTAACCTAGCTGACCTTGTTCTAGAAGAAAATAAGAAATTAACTAAAAATGATATTGAAAAAATGAGTGGAAAGGATCTTTTAGAACTTTTTGAGAATACTGTCGAGGAAAACCTTATTCAACCTACATTTGTTATAGGTTATCCCATAGAAGTTTCTCCTTTATCTAGAAGAAATAATGAAAATCCAAACATTGCAGATCGATTTGAGCTATTTATCGGCGGTAAAGAATTTGCTAACGGTTTTTGTGAATTAAACGACCCAGATGATCAGGCTGAAAGATTTAAAGAGCAAGTTAAAGCTAAAGATACTGGTGATAAAGAAGCTATGTCATTCGATGAGGATTATGTAATAGCTCTTGAGCATGGCATGCCACCTGCTGTCGGAGTTGGGATTGGAGTTGACAGATTGGTGATGTTATTAACAAACCAAACTTCTATAAGAGACGTTCTTCTATTTCCTCAGCTTAAATCTTAAGAGTTACCAGATGGTATATCTTTAAAAGCTATGTTTTTATCTGCTCTTGGATCTTGAGGAAGGCCTAATACTCTTTCAGCAATGACATTTTTAAGAATCTCATCTGTTCCACCTGCAATTCTGAGGCCTGGAGCTCCAAGCCACGCATTATGAAAGCTTTGAACTTCTGAATCGTCTGGTTTTAGCATTCCTGCCATATCAAGAGAATCTATACCAAAATTACCAATATCTTGAAGCTTATTTGCACTAACAATCTTGGTTATAGATGCTTCGGGACCAGGAGTTTCGCCTTTTGACAAAGCTGACATTGTTCTTAGCTTTGTATTTTTTAGACCATTAGCCTCACAATACCAGTCCGCTATAGAAGCACGTGCAGATTTATTATTAATTAAAGGTTCCCCGGAATCATCTTGATTTTTAGCCCACTTAAAGGCTTCTTCAGCATCAGCTCCATTAGCGTCACCAACAGCTAATCTTTCGTTCATTAAAGTTGTGATTGCTACTTTCCAGCCATCACCAATTTCTCCAAGTCTTTGTGAATCTGGTATTACAACATCTGTAAAATAAACTTCATTAAAACTAGATCCTCCAGTTATTTGTTTAATTGGCTTAACTTCAATACCTGGTGATTTCATATCTACAAAAAAGAAAGTCATTCCTTTGTGTTTATCCAGATTTGGATCATGACGAACAACTAATATTCCGTAGTCAGAAAAATGAGCTCCAGATGTCCATACCTTTTGACCATTGATAATCCATTTGTCTCCATCTTGAACAGCCTTACTTCTTAGTCCAGCAACATCTGATCCAGCAGAAGGTTCTGAGAAAAGTTGACACCATATTTCACTTCCTTCAGCCATAGGCGGCAGATATCTAGATTTTTGCTCTTCAGAAGCATACTCCATCATTACGGGCCCACACATTCCTAAACCTATTTCAAAAATACCTCTTGGAACACTAAATTTAGATTCTTCTTCTGACCAAATTATTCTTTCAATTGCTGATGCAGCAATACCACCGTATTCTTTTGGCCAGTGCAGCATAGCCCAGCCTGCATCATATTTTTTCTTTTGCCAATCTTTACCCGCCTGAAGAAAATCAATATTTGCAAAGTCCTCAACTTGATTGCCTGATTTAAGCTTTGCATTATCTTCGAGCCACTTTCGGCATGTTTTTCTAAATTCTGCTTGTTCTGGTGTGTCATTAAAATCCATAATATTTCCTAATTTATATTAGATTGTTCTAAGCTGCTAACTAATTTTTC
>ERZ802827.1551-NODE-1551-length-11235-cov-18.7159_pt1 | contig 11235 bp, 10 predicted proteins | sample MGYA00345652_ERZ802827 | MGnify/ENA primary metagenome ERZ802827 (study PRJEB30503, sample SAMEA104212372) | marine metagenome | biome: Westerlies Biome; feature: [SRF] surface water layer (ENVO:00010504) within the epipelagic zone...; material: water... | reverse complement strand
ACAGGCCTCTGCAATGTGATCGCCGCCCTGCGCAGCCGCAGCTTCTTCGTCAACGGTCGCCTCGACTCCAGCCAGCTGGCGGCCCCCAACATGCTCGGAGCCCTCACCTACTTCGACCTGATCACCACCATGTGCGTGCTGGCGCTGGTGATTCCGAACTTCAGCCCCAGCACATCGGAGGCCAACTTCAGTCCGGCTGAGAACGCGGTGCTCGCCGTGGTCGCCCTCGGTGTCTACATCGTGTTCATCACGGCCCAGGTCGGCAGTTACCGCGACCTCTACACCGAAGTGGAGGGAGCGCAGGACGGGAACGCCGGCAGCGGCAAGGCGGAGGCGCCGATCGACCTGCCGCTGGGCCAGGCGACGCTTCTGCTGGCGGCGGGGCTGCTGGTGGTCTGTCTGATCGCCGAGTCGATGGGCCGGCTGATCGAGACCGGTATCCACGATCTGGGACTGCCCAGCTCCCTGGCCGGTGTGCTGGTGGCCCTGCTGATCCTGGCGCCGGAAGCGTTCAATGCCATCAGGGCCGCCTCCCAGGGGGAGGTGCAGCGCTCGATCAACACCCTTTACGGCTCTGTGGTGGCCACCGTCAGCCTCACCGTGCCGGCGGTGCTGCTGCTGGGAGCCATCACCGGCACGGATGTGATCCTCGGCCTGGATCCCCTCAACATGGTGCTGCTGGTGCTCACCCTGATGATCCTCAATCCCCGTGCCCGCCTCACCGGCATCGAGGGAATGATGAAGCTGGTGATCTTCCTGTTCTGGATCCTGCTTCAGGTGGCCTGACGTTCCATGGCCGCCACGCTTTTGAGGGCCGCAGCCGTGAGCACCTCATGGCCCTCATCGGTCACCGCCACATCGTCCTCGATGCGGATGCCGATGCCCTTCCAGCGCGCGTCGATCGCCGGCTGACCCTCCGGCACCGCCAACCGGTCGCTCACATAAAGCCCCGGTTCCACCGTGAGCACCATCCCGGGTTCGAGCGTCGCGGGTTGCTCCCCGAGGCGGTAAGCCCCCACATCGTGCACATCAAGCCCCAGCCAGTGGCCGGTGCGGTGCATGTAGAGATGCCGGTAGTCGCCGCGCTCGATGATCCCGTCGGGGTCTCCTGCCAACAGCCCAAGCTCCACCAGCCCCTCCACCAGAACCCGCAGAGCGGTGGCGTGCACCGCCTCCGCCGTTCCCTGGGGCTGCACGGTCTCCACCGCGGCTTCCTGGGCCTCCAGCACCAGGGCGTAGAGCTCCCGCTGCTCTCCGGAGAAGCAGCCGTTCACCGGGAAGGTGCGGGTGATGTCGCCGTTGTAGTAGTCCTCCAGCGAGCAACCGGCGTCGATCAGCAGCAGGTCACCGTCCTGCAGCGGAGCGGTGTTGGCGGTGTAGTGCAGCACGCAGGCGTTGTCGCCGCCGGCCACGATCGAGCCATAGGCCGGTCCACGGGCCCCGCGGGCGCGGAAATGGGCTTCGATCGCCGCCTGCACCTCCGCTTCGTTCATGCCCGGCCGGGTCATCTGCCGGGCCAGCTCATGGGCTTCAGCGGAGATCCCGCAGGCCTGACGCATCCGCTCCAGCTCATGGGGCTCCTTGCGCAAACGCAGCCGGTGCAGGATCGGCGTCGGCGCCACCAGCCCCAGGGCCGCTGCACCGGAGCGGGCATAACTGTCCAGCTGCCGCCCCCAGGCCGACAGCACCAGCGGTTCCACCGCAGGATGACGGCCGATGCGGAAGGCGATCGCCTCGGCCCCATCGAGGAACTCCGGCAAGCGGGCACTGAGCTGATCCAGGGGCAGGGCGATGTCTGCGCCGTAGCGCTCCACGGCCCCTTCGGTGCCCCAGCGGAAGCCGGTCCACACCTCCGCCGCCGGGTCCTTGGGCTGCACGAACAGCACAAACCGTTCCCCCTCGGGCCGATGGGGCAGCAACAGGGCCACCGCATCCGGTTCATCGAAACCGGTGAGATAGAAGAAGTCGCTGTCCTGGCGGAAGGGCCACTCGCAATCAGCATGATGGGTGGCCAGCGGGGCCGCCGGAATCACCGCCGCAGCCGCACCGAGCTGGTCGAGGAAGCGCTGCCGCCGGCTGGCGTGGATGCTGGAGTCGAAGTCGTGCACGCCAGGGTGGGCCTCAGCTGATCAGGATGGCAGCTCGGCTGGTGCAACCGGGAAGCGTCGATACGATGGCGGTCACGCCGGACTCTGATGCGTTCCGACCTGCTGGTGCTGCTGCTGTTGGTGCTGGTGGTGCTGCTGGGGTCGGCCCTGTGCTCCGGAGTGGAAGCAGCCCTGCTCACAGTGAACCCGATCCGGGTGCATGAACTGGCGGCCCGCAGCCGCCCGGTCGCCGGCTCCCGCCGGCTGGCGAAGCTGCGCCAACGGCTGGGCCGCACCCTGTCGGTGCTGGTGATCGCCAACAACGGCTTCAACATCTTCGGCAGCCTGATGCTGGGGGGGTACGCCGCCTGGGTGTTCGAGCAGCGGGGCATCAGCGGCATCGCTTTGCCCCTGTTTTCAGTGGGCCTCACCGTGCTGGTGATGCTGCTGGGGGAGATCCTGCCCAAGGCGCTCGGCAGTCGCCTCGCCCTGCCCGTTTCCCTGGCGGCCGCGCCGCTGCTGCATTGGCTGGGACTGCTGCTCAGCCCGCTGGTGCTGCTGCTGGAGCGGTTGCTGCCGGCGATCACGGCCGAAGCGGAGATCACCACCAATGAAGAGGAGATCCGGCTGCTGGCCAGACTCGGCTCCCAGAAAGGCCAGATCGAAGCCGACGAAGCGGCGATGATCGGCAAGGTGTTTCAGCTGAACGACCTCACCGCCCGCGATCTGATGACACCGCGGGTGGCGGCACCGACCCTCGATGGCAGCCTCAGCCTCGAAGCGCAGCGGACCGTGCTGCTGGGCAACAACGCCGACTGGTGGGTGGTGCTCGGCGATCAGGTGGACAAGGTGCTCGGGGTGGCCAGCCGCGAGCGGCTGCTCACCGCCCTGCTGGAGAACCGTGGCCTGCTCACCCCGGTGGATCTGTGCGAGCCGGTGGAATACGTGCCGGAGATGATCCGTGCCGACCGCCTGCTCACCGGATTCCGCCGCGACAGCGGCGGTGTTCGGGTGGTGGTGGATGAATTCGGTGGCTTCGTGGGAGTGATCGGTGCGGAATCGGTGCTCGCCGTGCTGGCGGGGTGGTGGCGCAAGCCGGCAGCATGAGGGGGATGAGCCAGGCCCTTCCGACACCGCCCTCCAGCACCGTCCGCTGCCGCCAGCTGCTGCAGCGCTGGCGCAATGAGCTGTGTCTCGGCGCCCGTGAGCAGGCCTTGCTGGCGGGTGAACTGCGTCAGCTCGACAGGCAGCTGCAGCGCCTCGAGAGCCGCACCCTGCGGGTGGCCGTCTTCGGCCGGGTGGGCGTCGGCAAGTCCAGCCTGATCAACGCCCTGATCGGCGAGCAGCTGCTGGCCACCGATGTGGCCCACGGCTGCACCCGCCGCCAGCGGGCCGTCCCCTGGCCCCAGGCGATCGACGGGCTGGCGGCCGTGGAACTGGTCGACACCCCCGGCATCGATGAGATCGAAACCGCCGGGCGTGCCCGCCTGGCGACCCGGGTGGCGATGGGCGCCGATCTGGTGCTGCTGGTGATCGACAGCGATCTCACCCGCATCGACCGCGACGCCCTCGACACCCTGCTGAACTGCGGCAAACCGGTGCAGCTGGTGCTCAACCGCAGTGACCGCTGGTCGGAACAGGAGCTGCCGGCTCTGCTGCGCAGCATCCAGCAGCGTCTGTCCAAGGAGCTGCCCCTCACCGCCGTGGCCGCCGCCCCGCGCCGGCCGGTGCTGGATGGGGAAGGCCGCGCCCGCAGTGAGCAGGCGCCGCCACGCATCGCGACGCTGAGCCAGCGTCTGATCCGGCAACTGAGCGGGGAAGGGGAGCTGCTGCTCGCCCTGCATGCCCTGAGGCTGGCGGATCGCTTCCAGCAGGCCCACCAGCAACTGCGGCTGCGCCAGCATCGCCGCTCCGCTCAGGGGCTGATCGGGCGCTACGCCGCCGCCAAGGCCACCGGTGTGGCGATGAATCCCCTGATCGCGATCGATCTGGCGGGCGGCCTGGCCTGCGACACCGCCCTGGTGATGCAGCTCTGCCAGCTCTATGGCCTGCCGATGGCGCCCACCTCAGCCCGCAGGTTGCTGCGCTCGGTCACGGCCCAGAACGCCCTGCTGGGCGGAGTCCAGCTCGGTCTGAGTGCCCTGAAGCAACTGCTGCTGCTGCTGGTGCCGTTCAGCGGCGGAGCCAGCCTGGCGCCAGCGGCGCCGGTGGCTCTCGCCCAGGCAGCGGTGGCTGTGCACAGCACCCGCCGCACCGGCGTGCTGGTGGCCGAACAACTGCTGCGCCGCCGCGGTGGTCAGCCCGGGGCGCTGCTGCAGCGCCTTGCCCAGGCCGATCCGGTGGTGGCCCACTGGTTGCAGCGCTGGCCAGCATCCGCAGCCTCCGATCTGCAGCCGTTGCTGCCCTGATCCGCCATGGCCGACCCCATCGCCCTGCTCGGCACCAGCGCCGACCCTCCCACCCGCGGCCACCAGGCCCTGCTGGAAGGCCTGCTCGGGCTTTACGGAGAGGTGGCCACCTGGGCCAGCGACAACCCGATGAAACAGCACGGGGCCCCCTTGCGCCTGCGGGCCCAGCTGCTTCAGGCCCTGGTGAACGAGATCGGTGATCCCCGCCTGAGGCTGTGCCAGGAGCTGAGCAGCCCCTTTGCCCTCGCCACCCTGGAGCGGGCGCACACCCTCTGGCCGGGGAGGGATCTGATCTTCGTGGTGGGCAGCGATCTGGCCGGTCAGATCCCCCGTTGGCGGCAGGCTGAGCGATGGCTCCGCCTCTGCCGCCTGGCGATCGCCCCCCGCCAGGGCTGGCCGCTGCAACCGGCCGCGCTCGATGCCCTCAGAAGCCTGGGAGCCCAGATGGATCTTCTCGATCTGACGGTGCCTGCCAGCGCCAGCTCGGAGCTGCGGCAGGCACCGGAGCCCGGACAGGTGCCGACCTCCGTCTGGCCGCTGCTGCTGGAACACACTCTCTACGGCCTCACCCCAAGCCGCTGCTGATGCGCCTCGCCCTCGGCCAACTCAATCCCCTGGTGGGCGATCTGGCCGGCAATGCCCGCCGCATCCTGGAGGCCGCACACCAGGCCCAGAGGGACGGGGCAAGGCTGCTGCTGACGCCGGAACTGTCGCTGTGGGGTTACCCGCCGCGGGATCTGCTGCTGCAACCGGCCCGCCTGAACCGGCAGCGGCAGGTGCTCGACTGGCTCAGCCAGCAGCTCAGCGGCGAGCTGGGCCTGCTGGTGGGCATCGCCCTGGAAGCCGACGACGGACGCGCTCCTGCACTGCACAACGCCATCGCCCTGGTGGAGCCGGGCCGCTGGCGAGCGGTGGCCCGCAAGCAGCTGCTGCCCAGCTACGACGTCTTCGATGAACGGCGCTACTTCCGCCCCGGGGACGGCCCCTGTCTGCTGACCCTGTCGAGCGGCGAACGGCTGGGGCTGACCATCTGTGAAGACCTCTGGGTGGAGGACGCCCTGCAACGGGAACGGCTGGTGGGCCCGGATCCGATCGCCGCCCTGGCACCGGAACGGCCGGATCTGCTGATCAACCTGGCGGCGTCCCCCTTTGACCCGGCCAAACCGGCCTTGCGCCGTCAGCTGGCGGCGGAGGCGGCCCGGCGGCTGCACTGCCCCGTGCTGTATCTGAATCAGGTGGGCGGCAATGACGAACTGGTGTTCGACGGGGCCAGCTTCGTGCTCTCCGCCGATGGCCAGGCCCTTGTGAACCTGCCCAGCTGCATGGAAACCGTGATGGTCTGGGACACCAGCACCCCGGCCGCGCCCCCGGCGCCGCTGCCGGAGGAGCCGGAGCAGCTGTTCCGGGCGTTGGTGCTCGGCGTGCGCGACTACGCCGCCAAGTGCGGCTTCCGCCAGGCGCTGCTGGGGCTGAGCGGCGGCATCGATTCCGCCCTGGTGGCGGTGATCGCCGCTGCAGCACTGGGGGCGGAGCAGCTGAGCGCGCTGCTGATGCCCTCGCCATGGAGTTCCGCCGGCTCGATCGATGACGCCACGGCCCTGGCGGACCGCCTGCAGCTGAGCACCAGCACCCTGCCGATCGCAGAGCTGATGCAGGGGTTTGACGCCACCCTCACCCCGGCCCTGGGACAGGAACCGGCGGGGGTGACCGCCGAAAATCTGCAGTCACGCATCCGCGGAACCCTGCTGATGGCGGTGGCCAACCAGCAGGGGCAGCTGTTGCTGACCACCGGCAACAAATCCGAGCTGGCCGTGGGGTACTGCACCCTGTACGGCGACATGAACGGCGGCCTGGCGGTGATCGGCGATCTGTACAAGACCAGCGTCTTCGCGCTCTGCGACTGGCTGGACAGCGAAGCCGCAGGCCCCTGCCGCCGCGACCTGGGCTTGCCGCCGCAGGGGGAGCTGGTGGGACGGGCGATCCGGGGCAAACCGCCCAGCGCCGAGCTGCGGCCGGATCAGAAGGACAGTGACTCGCTGCCCGACTACAGCGAGCTCGATGCCCTGCTGCGAGCACTGATCCAGGAGCGCATCAGCGCTGAGGCGCTGGTGGAGGCCGGCCATGAGCCGCAGCTGGTGGAGCGGGTTCAGCGGCTGTTGCAGCGGGCCGAATTCAAGCGGCGACAGGCTGCACCGCTGCTGAAAGTGAGCCCACAGGCATTTGGCAGCGGCTGGCGGCTGCCGATTGCTGCCCGCTGAGCCACATTGAAGGGACCGTCCCATTGAGGGCACCGCGTCCATGGCAGCCTCCGTTCTGACCGCCCCGATGGCCAGCATCGGCGTGCCGAAGGAGATCAAAGCCGACGAGCAGCGGGTGGCTCTCACGCCCGATGCCGTCCGGGATCTCGCCAGCCACGGACTGGAGGTGCGCATCGAGAGCGGTGCCGGAGCCGGGGCGGGCATCGGCGATGACGCCTACGCCGCGGCCGGCGCTCAGGTGGTCGACCGGGACCAGGCCTGGAGCGCCCATCTGGTGGTGAAGGTGAAGGAACCCCAGCCGGAGGAATTCGGCTTGCTGCGGCAGGACATGGTGCTGTTCACCTACCTGCATCTGGCCGCCTATCCCGAGGTGGGTGAAGCGCTGCTGAGCGCCGGCACCACCGGCATCGCCTACGAAACGGTGCAGCTGGAGAACGGCAGCCTGCCGCTGCTGGCGCCGATGAGTGAGATCGCCGGCCGGCTGGCCGCCCAGGTGGGAGCCCATCTGCTCGAGCGCCCCCACGGGGGCCGCGGGGTGCTGATGGGGGGCTGCACCGGGGTGCAGCCCGCCCGGGTGGTGGTGCTGGGGGCCGGCACGGTGGGCTGGAATGCGGCCCGACTGGCGGCGGCGATGGACGCCGAGGTGCTGCTGCTGGATCGCTCACCGGTTCGGCTGCGACGGCTGGAGGCGGACCGCCGCGGCCGGCTGACGAGCGTGGTGAGCAGCCGCGGGCTGCTGGAGCGCCTGGTGCCGACGGCAGACCTGGTGATCGGGGCCGTGCTCACCCCCGGCGGTCGCGCTCCGACCCTCGTGGATGAAGGGATGGTGGAGCAGATGCGGCCGGGGTCGGTGATTGTGGATGTGGCGATCGACCAGGGGGGCTGCGTCGCCACCAGCCGCGAAACCACCCACACCGATCCGACCGTGAACATCCACGGCGTGCAGCACTACGCCGTCGGCAACATGCCCGGGGCCGTGCCGTTCACCTCCACCGAGGCACTGGTGAGCGTCACCCTCCCTTACATCCTGGGCATGGCAGGACGCGGCCTTGAGGAAGCGGTCACTGAGAAACCGGAGCTGCTGTCGGGCCTGAACACGGTGCAGGGGGCCGTCTGCCACCCCGGCGTGGCCAGGGCCCTGGGGGTGCCGCCGCGCCACCCGATGGCCTGCCTTCGCTGAAGCGGCACGATATTTACACCAAGTCGTCTAATTAAAATCACGATATCGTGCTACTCAAGCGGTTCTTCGAGGGCGCGGATGTACAGCCACGCGCCATCGGAGCGACCGTCGCGCCGCTGAAACAGAGAGGTCTCCCGCAGCACACCCCCCTGATGACGCGCCTCGAATCGCACGATGCCCTCCAGATCCTGGGGCCCGCCTGCGCGAACCTCCCGGATCGTCAATCCCAGCCAGCGCAGCTGGCGGCAGCTCCGCTGCAACTCCCGGCGGCGCCTGGCCACGGGCAGCCCGGGCTCGGGGTGGGTCGCCAGCAGATAGTCGACCTCTCCGCGCACAAAGGCGGAATAGCGGGAACGCATCAGCTGCTCTGCCGTCAGAGCCTGACGCTCGCCGCGGTGCATGGGGGCGCAGCAGCGCCCGTAGCTCCCACCGCCGCAGGGACAGGGCTGCTGATCGCTGGCAGTGGCGTTGGCGAATCCTCCCGGCATCAGCGCAGCCGGGGCAGCGGCCGCTGCAGCGACGCCGGGGCCAGCCCCTCGCGCAGGGCCAGCACCAATCCGGCCGCCTCGCTGTAGCTGGCGGCCGGCAGCACAGCCTCCGCCAGCCCCAGCGCCTGAGGGGTCACCGCCAGCACCGAGGGATTGGCCACCGCGATCACCGGAACGTTCCGCGCCACAGCGGCCAGCAGCGCCTCGCCGCCGAGCGCCCCTTCCGGCACCACCACCGCCCCCAGTTGATCGGCAGCCACCTGATCGGCCTGCCGGCAACCGGCCGCCGCTTTTACAAGATCCGTCACCAGATCCGGCGCCCGGCTCAGGCCCACCAGCACACAGGCCAGAAACGTGTACCCCAGCTCCTCCGCGGCGGCGCGGGGATCCAGATGCGGATCCAGGGGCAACGGCCCCAGGGCGGGTGCATGGGCGCAGGGGATCTGCAGGTGGCGCACCAGCAGATGGCTGATCACCGCTTCCGCTCCTGCCAGGGCATCCACGCCGCTCCCCTGGCGGTAGGCCGCCAGCTCAGCACTCTGCGGATCCTCGGGGAAACGGGCCACCACGGCGATCGCCGTCGCCCCGGCATCTCGCAGACGCTCGCCCGCCCGCAGCAGCGCATCGGGGCGCTCCAGGCTGCCCCAGCTGGCTCCGCTGGCGCCCTGCTCCAGATGCACTCCCAGCGGCACATCGGTGCTCAGCACCGGACCGATCTCCAGCCCCAGCGTCGCCCGGCAGGCCTCCGCCACCTGGATCTGGCGCTGGGCCAGCTCCGGCTCGATGCCGGCATCCAGCAGCAGGCCGATGCGCTGCCGCCGTACCGGCCGCAACAGCCACTCCCCCGCCGCGAAACGATCCAGGCCATAGCCCTCCACGTAATGGATGCGGGGATCGCTCCAGTAGAGCGACGCACCGTTCAACACATTCGGGTGGGTGATCAGGCAACCGCTGGCGGCGGCCAGCAGCCGGGCACTGGGCAGCGCGTCACCGGCGTAGCCGCCGATGGCACAGCCGATGCCCGTGGGCACCAGCATCAGCGTGGGCATGGGCGCTGCCGTCATGGGCCAACCAGCAGTACAGCCTCCAGCTGCAGCCGCCGCGTTCCGTCGGGCAGGGTCTGAACAGCGGTGATGGCCCAGCGCAGCGGCTCTCCTTCCAACTCCAGCTGCTGCTTCAGCCAGCCGTGCAGCTGCCGCGGAGCCACGTCAGCGGGCCATGGCCGTTCCAGCGCAACGCGGCGCAGCCCGCTCACTTCTGGTATTGACCGAACTGGGCTTCATAGAGGGCATCTTCCTGACCGGCCTTGAGGATCAGATCAGCCCTGGGGAACGACACGCACAGCAGCGCATACCCCTGCTGCTGCAGTTCCGCCTTCACCCCCATCGCATCCGACTGCTCGACGCTGCCTTCGCTGATCACCGCCGCGCAGGTGGTGCAGACCCCGGAACAGCAGGAACTGGGCAGGGTGACCCCAGCCGCTTCAGCGGCGTTGAGCACGGTCTGATCCGCCCGGCAGGGGAAGCTGTGGGTTGCGCCCTCAAACTCAGCGTTGACGTTGTACGTGGCCACAGCCGCTGCGGTGTCGGACATTGCGGGATCGCTGCTGTGGCGGATTCTCTCAGGTGGCCTGCTGCGCGGCCTGCTCCCAGGTCGCCGGATGGGGTGAGAGATATTCCGGCGGATCCCCCTCCGCCGGTGCCGTGAGCACGAAGTCGAAACTGATCGAACTGCGCAGCGCCTCGGGATCCGCGTTCGGGAGCACGCTGTGGTCCATCCGGGAGGGGAACAGCACCAGCAGACCGGGCTGCGGCGCCAGGTCCCAGTGGTCCGCATTCAAGGGATGTCCGTCCGCGATCGGTCCGCCATGCCCCACGGCCAGCCCAGACACGAGCTCATTGGGACGCAGCGGCGCATGCAGCCGCAGCATCCCCTCCTCTCCTGACCCTGTACCACTGAGATACAGGACGGCACTGAGGTGCGCATTGGGATGGTGGTGGCGTCCCACCAGCTGATCCCAGTCGCTGAGTACAGGCCAGCTGCGCTGCAGATGCAGCGCCACCCGGGTGCGATCGAAACCGACGGCATCCAGGTAGTGCCAGGCCGCCTCCACCACCCGTCCGGCCAGGTCGCGGAACTCCGCCCGCTGATGCAGCTGCCAGATGCCGTTGAGATCACCGGTCCAGGCGCAGCCGGGCGATGGATTCCCCTCCGCCTCGCCGCGCAGGTTCAGCAGCGTCTGCAGATGGCCGGCCAGATCCAGGGGATCCAGCGGCAGCTGCACCGTCGCGACGGCGCTGGGGAAGAGCTGATGGAGCTTCAGGGTCATCACTCCATTAAAAAAGCCGGTCCCGCAGGACCGGCTCAAACAACCTCCGGGGGAGGTTCAACCCATGGCGGCAGCACCGCCGACCACTTCCAGGATCTCCTGGGTGATGGCGGCCTGACGGGCCTTGTTGTAATCCAGGGTCAGGGTCTTGGCGAGCGCCTTGGCGTTGTCGCTGGCGTTGTTCATGGCCGTCATCCGGCTGGCCAGCTCGGAGGCGGCAGCCTCCTGCAGCGAACGCAGCAGCTGGTTCTGCAGATACAGGGGCAGCAGGGCATTGAGCAACTGCTCCGGGCTCTGCTCGAACACGATGTCGGAGGCCAGCTTGGGCTCGGTGTTGACAGGACCGGCACCGGGCTCGACGGTCAGGCGGCCGTCCTTGGTGGTGAGACGGAAGATCTCATCCTCGGGATCGGCGATGTCCTGGGGGTCGAGGGGCAGCAGGGTCTGCACCACCGGCTTGCAGCTCACCAGGTTGATGAACTTGG
>ERZ802827.1543-NODE-1543-length-11281-cov-29.6228_pt1 | contig 11281 bp, 11 predicted proteins | sample MGYA00345652_ERZ802827 | MGnify/ENA primary metagenome ERZ802827 (study PRJEB30503, sample SAMEA104212372) | marine metagenome | biome: Westerlies Biome; feature: [SRF] surface water layer (ENVO:00010504) within the epipelagic zone...; material: water... | reverse complement strand
CCGGCGGCGGCGCAACGCCCCCAACGATCACATCTCCAACTTCGCCTTCTGCATGTGCCGAAATGACGTGGATGGTTTTTGAACTTCGCATATATCCTCCGCTTTATACAGCGAGGATGCGGGTGATTGCCGGCGCTTACAAGAGCGATTTGGCGGAGATCCGCTTTGCGCCGTAAAGAATTGCAATGCCCGTCATTATGGGATGATCCGCGCCGGGATATTTTGGGTTGATCCAAAACAATCGATATGGATCAAAGCGTGGCAGTGGGTTGTTTTAAGCCTGTTCTTGGGTGTTTTTGTATTTATTGCGTGCTATCTGCCGCCTGCTATGCGTTGCGCGGTAAGGTTGGCGGTATGCCCGCCGCTGATCTTAAGGCCATTACCGAATTTTTCGACTTGTTTGGTCGCTTGTTTTAACTGCGCAGCGCTGGCCTTTGCCGATGAGCCAAGTTTTTTCGCGCTTTTTTCGGCCTTATCACCGGCTACGGTCAAGTTTTAAGCTTCGCCTCGCCCTGCTCAAGATCTGATGTATCCAATTCAAGCACGAGCTTTGCAAAATCAACCATGAGGCCTCCTTTTTGAAATTGTAACAACTTGAGTGAACCTTGGTCTTTTCAACCAAAGGTTTTTTCTGAGCCATTGTAATGAAGATTACTTAAGCAGCGCCTATGGCGCTTGGATTATCCAGCGCAGCGCAAGCATAGAAGAATTACGGGTTAATCAGGATGAAGATAAAAAGGGCAATGATGTTTCTGAAATCTTAGAAATCAGTTTTTAAAAGCGATAACTACCTCTAATCCTCATACTCTATGTAACCAATCATAGGTGTCAGAATTTGGGCCACTTTGCCATGATGATCAACCAAGGATGAACAAATAATATCAGCCCTTATTAATATGTTATTAACGGTTCTGTCTTCTCGAACGTCCGAATTTGCTGGCAGCGTTTTAACTTCTGAAAAAATGACAGGCGATTTCATATCCACTGCAGTAAAAGTTTGCACACCATTATAAAACTTTTCAGCTTCGTTAATGTCATACGGCAAAATGTGAAAGGGTCTGAACCATTTATTACCGAAAGTTTCGTATTCAAAAACATCTACAGGCTCATAGCCATAATATCTTTCCACTGAATAGTCTTTGCCGTTACGGATTTTGTAAGTGTCATAATCATCAAAAATATGTTCGCCATAAATTTTGATATTATTATACGTCACTCTAGGAACTAAAAAGAAATCGCTGGTAACCTTTCTCTCTCCAAAAACCAAATGGGAAATCCCTTGCAGATAGCGCACGGAATCCTCATCGACGTTGAAAAGTTTTCCTACAGGGCCGTCGAAAACATACCTAGCGCTTGAGAAGAAATAATCAGTGTAAAAAAAATATTCCTTGTCCGCATTATAGAACAATGACTCCCTGTCCGTTTCTGTCGGCAGAATTGCGAAGGATGGAATGGCGTCTTTCACAGAACGCTCTTGTCGCGCCTTAAATTTTTCGGTGGGTTCAAACTGCGATTTCTTTATAGGAAAGTTGTTTGCCAGCTCTTGCAGTCTCGCTCTTGATACAGCTTCAACGCTCTCTCCTAAAACGAAAGGGCATTGATCTACCTCTTCTGCCAGTGCGGGCTTGATGAACACCATACAGGTTACTAGGAGGATTTTGAAACTCTTTAACGACATGAAACTCTTTACAAAAACATCTATACTATTGGTAACGTCAAAATGCTGCGGTCATATTTCGCTGCACTAAGGCAATGATATGAAAACCTCCTCATCATAGAAAAAGGGCTTTTTTGTGCCTGAAAACGAAACGGCGCTGCAGTTGCGCCGCACTGCACTGCGGCTTCGATCTGATCTAGATCTGACATTCTGCGATTAAGCGCAAAATTGGCTTTTTGATAAAGGGGAAATAGTCTTCACGCAGCGTGTATCATGCCATTTGTGAATATCTGAAAAGGCGCTCAAGACGCTTACCCCTATTCCAAAGCCGGGCAGGTCAACCTGTTTTGAGCACTTTATTCAGGCGTGGCAAACAGCGCGGTTATGCGCGCCGCCGCCCGCCGCGTCTGCCGCCACGCCCGCCGGCCTCGCCGCCGCTGCCCGCGGGTTTATTAAACTGGATCCATGCGCCACCATGCGGATCATTATTGGTTAATAAATTGGCAGCCCGGATGGCCTCCATCTCTTTGCCAGGACGCGCTTGAGTGGATCCAAGGCCGAACAGTGTGACAAAGGTTTCGTCATCCATTTCGGAGGGCAGAATGATTCCAGCAGCTTCGACCGCGGCCTTCTTCTCGGCAATTTTGGCTTGGGTTACGGGCAAAGCAACCGGGTTCATGATCGCAGAGGTCATCCCCGCGCCCATCGCCATGGGCAAAAAGGCGTTGTTGATCCCATGGCGGTTTGGCAGGCCAAACGACACGTTTGAAGCACCGCAGGTCGTATTTACGCCCAATTCCTCGCGCAGGCGACGCACCAATGTAAAGACTTGCTGGCCCGCTGTGGCCATTGCTCCGATCGGCATCACCAACGGGTCAACAACGATATCATAGGCGGGAATATTAAAATCGGCGGCCCGTTCAACAATTTTTTTGGCGACGGCAAAGCGCACGTCGGGATCTTCTGAGATGCCGGTATCATCGTTTGAAATCGCCACCACGGGCACATTGTATTTCTGCACCAAAGGCAGAACGAATTCCAAGCGATCCTCTTCGCCGGTCACCGAGTTTAAAAGCGGGCGGCCTTCTGCCATTTGAAGGCCCATTTCGAGCGCTTCGGGAACCGAGCTATCGATGCAAAGCGGCACGTCGGTTAGGCCTTGCACCAGTTCGATCATTTGCTTCATCAAAGGGGGTTCGGTTTCATTCGGGTTTGGGTTGGAGTTATAGACCACCCCCGCATTGATATCCAAAATATTGGCGCCCGCGGCGACTTGCGCCAACGCATCTTTTTCAACGGTGGAAAAATCACCCGCCTCTAATTCTGCGGCAAGCTTTTTGCGGCCCGTTGGGTTGATGCGCTCCCCAATCACACAAAACGGTTCATCAAACCCCAGTGTTGCAGTTTTTGTCTTTGATTCAACGACTGTGCGCGTCATGGTTTATCCTTCCACGATTTGGGCTGGTATGCCCGATTGTCCGCCATGTTCGGTTACCCAAGTGGCGCTTGTTTTTATTCCACCCAGCGGGAAGATATGAACGTTGGTAATGTTAAAATCTAAATTTTTTGCTTTGTGCTGCGCAAGCTGCGTTAACACTTCGGTGGGTTCATAGGGCAGCAAAAGCTTGGTCACATCCATTGCGCGCTTTTGAAGAACCTTCAACGAGGGCCCGACGCCGCATGCGATCGCAAATTTTATCATGGTTTGTAATTTCGCCGGCCCTGCAATCCCGATATGTATCGGAATATCAATGCCAGCGGCTTTGATGGCGTTTGCCCATTCGATAATCGGGCCCGCCTCAAAGGCAAATTGGGTGGCCAAAGCCATCTGCGCGCCCGTTCTTTGTGAAAAGGCTTGCTTCCAATGCAATGCGGCTTCGACATTTTTCATGCTGCCATCGGGATCGATGTCTTTATTGCCTTCGGGATGCCCGGCCACGTGCAGGTGTTTAAACCCCGCTTTGTCGAAAAACTCGGTTTCAAGCAACTGCATTGAGCTGTCATAATCGCCATAAGGCGTGGTGACGCCGCCCGCCAGCAGCAGGGCTTGATCTACACCCGCCTCGCCTTGATATTGTGCGATCCAATTTTCCAGCGTGGCTTTATCCTTGATGATCCGCGCCGGAAAATGCGGCATCACCGAAAACCCTTCTTTTGCCAATCGCGCTGCGGTGGCCACCATGTCTTCGATTGGCGTGCCTTCGATATGCGCGATATAGACCCGCGTCTCTTGCGGCAGGATCGCCCGGAAATCTTCAACCTTTTGGGCGGTTCTGGGCATCACCTCGATCGAATAATCTGCGAGAAAGTTTTCCAGATCTTGATTAAGCACGCCGATCTGGTTTGGTTTTTTTGTAAAGTTGAATAAAGCCATTTTACCCTCGGGTTTTGCGCGTGTTATGCCCAGCCATCATTATCGATTAACACTTTTAATCGCGTTTTGTCATATTGTTCTTCGAGCGCTTGCGCTTCGGCCAAAACAATCTCTTCGGCGTTGCCGTCGCGCGCTTCGGGGGCGCTTTTGCGCCATTCGGCCAGATAGTCATCTGTGCCCGCCAATCCGCCTTTCATTGCTGCGCGGTCGATCGCCTGTTCAAAGCGTTCGCTGAGCTGTTGTTTGCAGCCCCGGCGGCCTTTGCCCACGATAACTTGCGCTGGGATATCGCGCCAATACACTATGGTGACGTCGGGCATGGATGATTCCTCCTTTTCGGTGCGCTGTGTGTATGACACTAGGCTTGGGTTCTTAAGTCGGTTTTCGACTTTTACACAGCTGTCAGCGACCTCTGTGCTTTTACTTTTAAAACGCCCTCTAGACCAGTTTCTCGGGCTCTCAAAATTTACAAGATAGATATGAACTTATCGGTTCTTTTCAGCCGGCGTGCTGCGGGATATCGGCGCCTTGATCCGAAAAACTTTAACTGCTCTCTTGCGGGGGCACGGGATGCAGCCTATCGTGTGAGTAACTTAAAAATTTAGGAGGGCGCAGATATGGCGCCTAAGCGTCTCAAAGGTGCAGGCGCGTTCCCGAAACCGGTAGAAAGCCCTGCGCCGATACCGCCCAGCCCAACCGAGCTTTACGCCGCTTTGGATCTGGGTACGAACAGTTGTCGGATGCTGATTGCCCAACCCAAGGGCAGCCAGTTTCACGTGGTTGATAGCTTTTCCAAATCTGTTCAATTGGGAACGGGCTTGGAAAAAACGGGCCGGCTTAGCCGCAGCTCAATGCAGCGCACGATTCACGCGCTTCGGGTGTGCCAGCTGAAGTTGAAACAGCATGGCGTGACGCGGATGCGACTGGTCGCCACCGAAGCATGTCGGCGCGCGGCCAATGCGCGTGAGTTTATCCGCCAGGTGAAGCGCGAGGCGGGCTTGCAGCTGGAAATCATCGAGCCGGAAGAAGAAGCGCGGTTGGCGGTGATTTCCTGTGCACCCTTGGTGAGCACTAAAACCGAGCAGCTTTTGGTGGTGGATATTGGCGGCGGCTCTACCGAATTGGTTTGGATTGACTTATCTTCTGTGCCACAGCGCGAGCGGCCGCGGGCCATCATGCGGCTGCACGCCGGTTTTCATCCGGCCGAAAGCCCCTTTGCCGCCGCGAAAGTTGTCGATTGGATAAGCGTGCCGCTGGGCGTTGCCACATTGCGCGATCAATTCAATGATGTTGAAGATGATTCAGCCCGCTATGCATTGATGAGTTGGTTTTTCGAAGAAAACTTGGCAGAGTTTGCCCCTTATCGCGATGAACAACCCCGTGATGGATTTCAAATCATTGGCACATCGGGCACGGTCACGACGGTTGCAGCCAGTCATCTTGGGTTGAAGCGCTATGATCGAACCAAAGTGGATGGGTTGCGCATGACCTCGGATCAGATTGACCGTGTGATCAATTCTTACTTAGCGCTGGGCCCGGCCGGGCGGCAGTTGGATCCGCGTATCGGCAGCGACCGGCAGGCTTTAATCATGTCGGGATCGGCCATCCTGCAAGCTTTGTTGCGCTGTTGGCCAACCGAGCGTCTTTCAGTTGCGGATCGCGGTTTGCGCGAGGGTTTATTATACGCCCAAATGAGCCGCGATGGCGTATTAGAGGATGCACCGCTGTAATGGATCAAGACAAAAAAAATACATCTGGGCGCGGTCAGCGCGATTTAAAGGTGAAGGTAAAATCGGCGCGCGGCCGCTCGGTATCTCAGGTGCGCTGGTTGCAGCGGCAATTGAACGATCCTTACGTAAAAAGAGCCCAATCCGAAGGATATCGGGGGCGCGCCGCGTTTAAAATTTTAGAACTTGATGACAAATACGGATTTTTGAAACCTGGGGTGCGGGTTGTTGATTTGGGATGCGCGCCAGGGGGCTGGTGCCAAGTGGCGGCGCGGCGGGTCAATGCGTTGGGCGATAAAAAGAACAAACCCACAGGTTATGTGTTGGGCATAGATTTTCAAGAAGTCGAGCCGGTTGCGGGGGCTGAGATATATCAGCTGGATTTCTTGGAAGAAGAGGCTGATCTAAAGGTCAAAGACTGGCTTGGGGGCACGGCGGATGTTGTGATGTCGGATATGGCGGCGGCCAGTTCCGGCCATAAGCAGACGGATCATTTGCGGATTATTTCATTATGCGAGGCCGCTGCTTATTTTGCCTTTGACGTTTTGGAAGAAGGGGGAACCTTCGTGGCAAAGGTGCTCGCTGGCGGAGCGGAAGGTGAGTTGCAAAAGCTTCTCAAGCAAAGGTTTACCAAAGTGGCCAATGTCAAACCACCGGCCAGCCGAGCCGATAGTTCAGAAAAATTTGTCGTGGCTTTGGGCTATCGCGGCGCGCCCTAACTGGGCAATTTGGCTTGGGCTGGCACCAAAACGCCGTTTAAAAGCCCGGCTCAGAGCCGATTGGTTTTCATAGCCGCAGCGCAAGGCAATTTCAGCCATCGTTAACGAGGTGCTTTCCACCAATTGGCGGGCAACGCTCAAACGTATATGCCGGTAAGCTTGGCCCGGGCTTGCCCCCAATTGAGCTTTGAATTGGCGCTCAAGGGTTTTAGGCGGACAAGCGATCTTCTGGGTGATTTGAGAAAGCGTTAAGGGCCGTTCGATATTGTTTTGCATCACAGCGAGCGCCCGCTGCAGGGGCGTGCCCGCGCGTTGGCTTTGGGTGTTTTGTAAGGCGGGAAACGGATCATCGCGTAGCATCAGGGCATCGATATCCAGAACCATAGAATTGCCAAGATGGCTTTGAATGATCTGACGCGTTAAGTCAAAGCTGGCCATCGCGCCTGCGCAGGTGATGCGGTTGCCATCCTTCACAACGCGGTGGCGCACACTGTCTACGCTCAGAAATTTTTCGGCAAAGCTTTCCAAAACATCCCAATGAATCGTGGCCCGCCGGCCCTCTAAAAGCTCTGCGGCGGCCATCAGCCAGGGGGCTGTGTCTAAACCAATCATTACTTTGCATTGGCCTGCGGCATTGCGCAGCGCTTTACGGGTTTTTGCGTCGTCATGCAGGCGATGCTGATAGCTTGACAGCACAAATAAATAATCGACGAATTCAAGATCTTTCAACTGTCCTTGGGGCAGAATCGGCAAGCCGCTTGAGGTGTGCACTGCCGCGCCATCCAGCGTCAGAAAGCTCCAGTCGAACACACGCTGATGCGCAAGCGTATTGGCTGCGCGCATGGGCTCAAGACAGTTTGCCAAACACATATTGGAAAACTGGTCGAATAAAACGAAGGCCACTTTGATCGCAGCAGCAGGATGTTTTGACCATTTCTGCATAATATTTGTCGTTTAAGGCAAATATACACGGGCTGCCAGCGCGTATTGTTGGACTCGGATCAAGCGATAAGGGATTTGATATGCCGCTTACAATGAATCGTGACGTGTTTATCACATGCGCCGTTACTGGATCAGGCGCCACGCAAGATCGCAGCCGCCATGTGCCGCGCAGTCCGCAGGAAATCGCCGATAGCGCCATTGCAGCTGCCCGCGCAGGGGCCGCAGTGGTGCATTGTCATGTCCGCGATCCTGAAACCGGTGCGCCAAGCCGCAACCTGGCCTTTTATCGCGAGGTGACCGAGCGCATCCGCGACTCGGAGGTTGATATGGTGTTGAACCTGACCGCGGGGATGGGCGGGGATATCGTGTTCGGGGATGCTTCGGCGCCTTTGCCGTTGCAACAGGGCACCGATATGGTGTCGGCCGAAGAACGCATTGCGCATATTGCTGAATGCCTGCCCGAAATATGCACCTTAGATTGCGGCACAATGAATTTTGCCGAAGCCGATTACGTGATGACCAATACCCCGGGGATGTTGCAGGCAATGGCGCGCCGGATGAGCGAACTGGGCGTAAAGCCCGAAATAGAGGCCTTCGATACGGGGCATTTATGGTATGCCAAAGAGCTGGTACAGGATGGCGCGCTGGCCCCGCAAGCTTTGGTTCAATTATGTATGGGGGTGCCGTGGGGCGCGCCTGATGATCTTAATACGTTTATGGCCATGGTGAATAATGTTCCCGATGATTGGACTTTCAGCGCATTTTCCTTGGGCCGCAACCAAATGGCTTATGTGGCCGCGGCGGTGCTGGCCGGGGGCAATGTACGCGTTGGGCTGGAAGATAATTTATGGCTGGAAAAAGGCGTTTTGGCTGAGAATTATCAATTGGTCGAGCGCGCAAAGACCATAATTGAAAATATGGGTGCCCGCGTGATGGGACCTGCAGCTTTGCGTGAAAAGCTTGGGCTCATCAAACGCGCCCCGAGGAGCTAGCGTAGATGGCACGGCGGGTTGTGCTGACCGGGGCAGCTTCTGGCATTGGCTTGGTGATGGCCAAACGATTTTCTGATCTGGGCGATCAGGTGGCGCTGTGCGACAGCTCGCCCGCGCATCTGGCCGCAGCGCAAGAGGCGCTTCCCAATGCTATAACGGCATTGGCTGATGTGACCGACGAAGATCAAATGCAGCACTTTTTTGCACAGGTAACGGAACGTTTCGCGGGGGTTGATATTTTTATCAGCAATGCGGGCACGGGCGGGCCTGCAGGGCCGCTTGACGAATTGCAATATGACGCGTGGCAAGCCTGTCTGTCGGTAAATTTAAACGGTGCTTTTCTGGGGGCGCGTTGGGCCTCAGAGATGATGCGCGTGCAGGGCGCGGGCGTGATCTTGTTTATGTCGTCAAGTTCTGGGTTGCATGGCGTCCCCATGCGCAGCCCCTATGTGGCGGCAAAATGGGGCTTGATTGGCCTAACCAAAACATTGGCGATGGAGCTTGGCCCCAGCGGCGTGCGGGTAAACGCGATCTGCCCCGGCGCGGTGGAAGGCGATCGCATGCAGCATGTGCTTGAGATCGAGGCAATCGCAACCGCGCGCAGTCTGGAAGAGATACGCCAGCAATATAGCCAGGGCGTGTCGTTGCGGCGTTTCGTCAGCCCAGAAGATATTGCCGATATGGCGGTGTTCCTAAGCTCAGAGGCAGCCCGACAGGTGACCGGTCAGGCCTTGGCGGTGGATGGGAACACCGAAAGTATGGTTTAGCACAAAGGCGCGCAGGCAAGGGAAATATGTGAAATGGTTCAGAAAACGGCAGCAATAATTGGCGGTGGAGTGATTGGCGGCGGTTGGCTTGCGCGCTTTTTACTGAATGGCTGGAACGTCAATTTATTTGATTCCGATCCGCAGGCTGAGCGCAAAATTGCCGCTGTTTTGGAAAATGCCCGCCACGCATTGCCAATGCTTTATGAGCGGGATTTACCCAAAGAAGGTGAATTGACGATCTGCAAAACCATCGAGCAGGCGGTTAGCGCTGCGGATTGGATCCAAGAAAGCGTTCCTGAGCGGCTCGAGATTAAGCATAATGTGATTTCGGATATTCAAAAATACTGTTTGCAAAACGCTATCATAGGCTCTTCAACATCGGGGTATAAGCCTTCTGAATTGCAAGAAAAATCAGATTTTCCAGATCAGATAGTAGTCGCCCATCCGTTTAACCCTGTCTATTTGCTGCCTTTGATTGAACTTGTTCCCAGCCCCCGCAGTGGCACAACGCATATTGCCCAGGCGCAGGCGCATCTAACCGCGCTGGGCATGTTTCCTTTGCTGGTGCGCAAGGAAATTGATGCGCATATTGCCGATCGTTTTTTAGAGGCTGTTTGGCGCGAGGGCTTGTGGTTGATCAAAGATGGGATCGCCACGACAGAAGAAATTGACAATGCCATTCGCTATGGGTTTGGATTGCGCTGGGCGCAGATGGGGCTTTTTGAGACGTATCGGATTGCGGGCGGTGAAGAGGGCATGGCGCATTTTATCGCCCAGTTTGGGCCATGCCTCGATTGGCCTTGGACCAAATTGATGGATGTGCCCGAATTGACAGATGAGTTGGTTCAACAAATTGCCGATCAATCTGACGCCCAATCGGGGCGTTTGTCGATCCGCGCTTTAGAGCGCAAACGCGATAACAATTTGGTGGTGATTTTGCGCAGCCTTAAGCAACAGGGCAATGCCGCTGGGGCTTTGATTGGCGAACATGATCGTAATTTACAGCCCAAGTTTAAGCCCGCGACCAAACTGCGCAGCGTATCGCGGGTGATCCCCGTTGATTGGACGGATTACAATGGCCATATGAATGAGGGGCGCTATGGGCAAGTGTTTTCCGATGCTGCGGATAGTTTTATGATTTCGATCGGGGCTGATGCTGCATATATCGCCGCGGGACATAGCTATTTTACCGCCGAAACCACAGTGAAATATTTGCAAGAAACCCATGCAGGACAGCATATCTACGTTGAAAGCGAAGTTGTGCTTGCCGAGGGCAAAAAATTGAAGCTGCGCCATTTTATGCGCGCCGATGATGGTACGACCTTAGCAAGCTGCGAGCAATTCATGCTGCATGTCAGCTTGAGTACCCGAAAATCATGCGCGCCTTTGCCCGAGGTGGCGGATCGTTTGAATGCGTTGAAATTGGCGCTTGAGGAGCAGAGCTTATGAATTTTGGATTGAGCGAAGAGCAGGAGATGATCGTCAACACGGTGCGCAGCTTTGTTGAAAAAGAGATTTACCCGCATGAAGATCTGGTCGAGCAAAGCGCAGAGGTACCCCGCGAAATCGCCCAGGACATCAAACAAAAAACCATTGATATTGGTTTTTACGCGTGCAACTTTCCCGAATCTGTGGGCGCGGCTGGTCTGTCCCATGTTGATTTTGCCTTGGTCGAGCGCGAGTTGGGCCGAGGCTCGATGGCGCTAACGCATTTCTTTGGCCGCCCTCAAAATATCCTGATGGCTTGTCAGGGCACGCAGGTGGAACGTTATCTGCGACCCGCCATACGTGGCGAAAAAATGGATGCGCTGGCGATGACTGAACCGGGCGCAGGATCCGACGTGCGCAGCATGGCCTGCAGCGCCCAGCGCGCGGGCGGTGATTGGGTTTTAAATGGCAATAAGCACTTTATATCAGGCGCGGAACATGCTGATTTTGTTATTGTATTTGTTGCCACAGGGGTGGACGAAACGCCGCGGGGCCCAAAGAAACGCATCACCACATTCTTAGTGGATCGGGGCACTCCCGGTTTCACCATTCGCGAGGGCTATAAATCGGTCAGCCATCGCGGATATAAAAATATGATTTTGGAGTTTGACAATT
>ERZ802827.1540-NODE-1540-length-11288-cov-11.5032_pt1 | contig 11288 bp, 10 predicted proteins | sample MGYA00345652_ERZ802827 | MGnify/ENA primary metagenome ERZ802827 (study PRJEB30503, sample SAMEA104212372) | marine metagenome | biome: Westerlies Biome; feature: [SRF] surface water layer (ENVO:00010504) within the epipelagic zone...; material: water... | reverse complement strand
CAGTCAACACCCTTCGACACCACTGACCTCACTGGTGAGAGCGGCATTTTGTTTTGGAATGCACAACAGCAGATTCACGGCTTCCCGCGGCTTGCCGAGCTGTATCCCACGCGCGCCATTGGCGGCCATCAAACACCCTCCCAACTACCCCAGAGGTTAGCCAGCCTAGACAACTTTGCGTATGACTTTGGCGGGCAGACCTACACAGTTGATTCGCATATGCGTAGCCAGCGCACCGCAGGTTTGCTGGTCATTCACAATGGCGAGATCAAGGTTGAGCGTTACGGCTTGCAACATCATGCCGATGCACCGTGGGTGTCTTTTTCCGTGACTAAGTCTGTTGTCAGCATGCTCTTTGGCGCGGCCCTCAAAGATGGCGATATCACCTCGATCGATGATCCGATAAGCGACTATTTGCCGATCTTTTTGGGCAGCCCATATACCGATGTATCCATCAAGAACATCCTGCAAATGTCTTCCGGCGTAGCGTGGAATGAAGACTATGCGGACCCAGACTCGAACATCGTCAACCTGCCTGCCGAACAACACGCGGGGTTTGCATACATGAGCAAGCTGCCTCGGGTTGGGAACCCCGGCAAAATTTTCAACTACAACACTGGCGAAACCAACATTGCAGGGGCGATTCTGCGCGAGGCCGTTGGCAAGAATCTGAGCGACTACGCAGCTGAAAAAATCTTCCTACCCGGTGGCCTATCGAATACCGCTAACTGGTTACTCGATGCACCTAACGGCAACGAATTCGCCGGCTGCTGTATCAGCGCCACCCTACGCGACTATGGCCGCATTGGACTCTTTGCCATGCAAAACACTGCAGCAGCCAACGCTGATAGCTCGCTAGCGCCCGGCTGGATGCAACAATCGACGGCCCCATCCTCGAGCTATGCCGGTTATGGGTATTTCTGGTGGCTCACCGATAGCAGCGTTTATTCAGCCCAAGGTATTTTTGGTCAATACATTTTCATCGACGCCAATCGCGACCTGGTGATCGTCATGCAAAGCGCGTGGCCCGAAGCCTGGAGCACGAGCCTTGAGCATCAGGCCCTGACCTTTATCGCCGCTCTTGCCGACCACGTGGTAGCGAAGGATTAACTAGGCGGTAAAAAATAGTGCCCAGCCTACCGTTGCAATGGTCAGCACTATTAGGCCTCGGGTCAGCAGCAGGCTGCCTCCCAAGGAGGTTCGCAGTACTGCCCCGGCAACACACCAGGCGCTGTGCAACACTAACTGTGCAACGGCAAAACTCAGCGGTATCGCCACATAACGCTGCCAAGGCTCCTCATAGCCTGCGCCAAACTGTGAGAACGCCAAGGTGGACATAACCCACGCCTTGGGGTTGAGCGGATGCACCCAAAGCCCCTGCCGAAAACTTGGTCTCGCCGCAGCACTGTCAACTGACGGGCTGGCATTCCAGCCCTGCAGGGCGAGCCAAGTCATGTAGATAGCGCTCGCGTAGGTGAACAGTTGCGCCAGCACTGGGTAGAGAGCAATCAGCGAGAGCAGCCCGAGCATCATGGCAATATTGAGCAGCAGCTTGCCGCCAATCAGCCCACACATAAAAGGTAGGCAAGTGCGGTAGCCGTGCTGAGCCCCAGCACTCATCACCAGTAAGTTTGCCGGCCCCGGCGTACCCACCATTAAGACGATAAACGCCCATAGAGGCAGAAAAAGTTCCACCCCCACTAAGCCGCTACTGGCTTATTGCATTTCAATGGCGGTCTTAAAGTGCGGCCGGTTAGCCACGCGCTCAACATAGGCCTTGAGATGCAACATTTCGTCACTGACACAGCCAAGGCGATCACTCATGAAGCAGGCATGACCAAGCATGATGTCCGCAGCAGAAAAATCACCAATCAAATAGTCGCGACCCTCGAGCGCCTCGTTGACAGGCTCCAAGGCCTTAGCGAGTAACCGCTGGGCTTGGCCAAGCGCTTTTTCATCGCGTCGATCCTGTGGCAGTAACACGGTCTGCACCACGATGGTATTCACTGGCGGCATCACCATGCCTTCGCAGTAGTGGAACCACTGCAAAAATTCTGGGAACTCTGGGGCATCGTCGGCCGGTCGTAGCCCGCCGTTTTTATGCCGAGCGATGACGTAATCAACGATTGCGCCAGATTCAAAGATGCGAATATCGCCGTCATCCAGTACAGGTACTCTGCCCAATGGATGACGTGCTCGGTGCTCATCAGACTTCAAATCCTGTGGGTGAAACGCCATCTTGTTGATCTCGTAGGGAAGCCCAAGTTCTTCCAGTAGCCAAACGATTCTGCCGGCGCGGGAATTGGGCGCAAAGTGTAGGGTTAACATGACTGGTGTCTCCTGTTTTTGATTTGAGTCATAGGTAAGTGGGTTAGTCTAAAATTAGGTTTTGCTGCGGATGCCACAAGTCATACAAGACAGACGGTTGCAGGAGCAACGCCTAGGAACCTTCGTCTTGAGTTGCTCGCAATGCTGCTAAAACGGTCACCAGCGCACTGTCATCAGCACCCAGCGGTTGCTGCGGATTCAGGCTAGGCCACAGCATTTTTGCCGCCTGTATTGTTGCTAACAGCGAGCCGCGCTGATCATCGTCTTGGTTGTTCGCAACGAATGTTTCCGCCACTTCAAGGAAACCTCGAGCGTCCTGATATTCCTGAATGTCCGCAATCTCCCCAGCAATCACACCGGCGCGATATTCAATCAACGCCTGCTCGATAAGGGCTAGCGCCACACGCAATCGGTCAGCGTCGGTAAGTTCACGGCGCGATATTCAATCAACGCCTGCTCGATAAGCGCTTGCGCTACACGCAATCGGTCAGCGTCGGTAAGTTCAACACCCGCGATGAGAAGATCTATCGCAGCCATGACCGCCTGATAGGACACTTGAAACTCTGCCGTGGAAGAAGCGGCAAACTGACCCGACATGGCTTCGAGTTCTGCGGCAAAACCTTGGGAACCCACAGCGAGGAAAAAAGGCCGCAACTCCTGATAGACCTCTTGGGCAGGGTGTTTTGCGTGCTTCGCGCCCAGCTCAAACAGACCCGCCTCGACCAATTGTGCAGCAACCCAGAGATGTCCCTGTATTAAGCCGAGCTTGGTCACATAGTCGACAGAGTCGACAGCCACGCTTTGCTGGATCCCAGCCCCATCGGTATTTTCCAATGGTGCTTGGCGTGGCTGAGTTTCTTCGCTGCACGCAGCCAACAAAATCGAGCAAATCCACAGCATTAGGCCGGCCTTTACTGCATGCATTATTTTGCAGTACGTGTGCTGAGGAGCGCTTGTAGACAATCTTCGGCGCATTCGCTTACTCAGCACCCTCGCTGGTAACGTCGCCATCGTCCGCGCTGGCCTGCCACTCGCTCTCCAGCAGTCGGGCACCGCGCAAAATATTCCCCATGGCATAGTTGCCCTCGTGGCAAGCATATTCATACAACTTGCTGTGTGGTTTGCTTTGCCATTCATATTTACCGCTCCAGCTTGTTTCCCAAACGGTCGGGTCGCTCACGGTGAAATCGTAGAGCAGGTTGCCGTCTGCTCTTCTGCTGAATCGTTCAGTGACATGCAGATTGTCGTCCGCGCCAGGAAGTCCGTTCAGTGCATTGAAATTTTTCGTCTCAACCACCAATACGTCGCCGTCCCAATAAGCGATGGAGTCGCCTAGCCATTTGCGATTGCTGTCAGGGCCGTGTTCGGAGTCGATTCGAATGATTCGGGCATCGTGCACCATCTCCTGCAAAATCATCACATGCGTATCGGTCTGCACGATGCGCTTATAGTTGTTGTACAAGCTAGGGATCGTCGGCACCGTGGCAGCAAAGCTAATCAAGCATCGCTCAGACGGGGCGAGGCTCTCGGGACCATCGAAAGGTCCTGGGCCGGGCTGTTCAAGCCAAGTAGCGGTACCGGTGTTTTCATGAATGAAGCTTTGGTAGACATCGCCCATGCGCCCGCTTACACCGGGCAGAGTGGCCGGACGGCGACCGTTGGACGGCTCATAAACAATAGACGTGCGCACCACACCTTCGACTTGGGTTATCTCCGAGCCCACATCAATATAAAAGGTGTTGTAACCCCCCACGCCACCCGCTCCCGCAACATTCACGCCATCGCCGCCCTTAGGTGGCGCACCACGGTCTGGATCGCTGGTGTTTTCTTGGGTCCACTCCATGGCCACACCTATTGCCCAGTTAAGTAACGACGCAGCCCATGGATAAAGCGAGCCCACATCGCCCAAAAACTCGGGGCGCTCCAGCGGCGTTAGGGTAGCGGTATCGTAGGTACCGGAAAGATCTGGCTTACCCGATGGCGTGCGCGGCACCTCTGCCTGCAGGGTCATCGTCGAAGCAAGCAGCAAGAGCACTAATGCCGCGTTTTTTTGTGATTCCATGAATTTCATAACCTTCCCCCGTTGTGCCACGATAGTAGCCTCTCGCCTCCCACGAGCAAACCCAACCACCACACCCAACCAACATGGCTGCGATAGATATGTTTCAACACCTCGCACGCGTCTTGGCAGCAGAAATCGCCTTACACAAGCACAACAAAGTAAATCGTCAGGGTATTGTCAGCCCGCATGCGCAGCATTTTTTCGTGCTCAACAACATTTTGCCCGAAGACGTATTTTGCGGGCTGCAAGATGCGGCAAGTCATCTACAGGCAAGCTCGGTTCGCGAAGACAGCCACTGGCGCAAGGGCCAAGCCATCGGCGGCCACGAGCTTGGCCGCAGCAGTGCGGCACCCTGGCTGGAGCATATTCGTAGTCCGGCGTTTCGGCAAAGCACGCGCGAAGCAACGGGCATAGAGACCCTCGAACTGGTGCCAGACGTCGACACCAACCGAATTAGCCTGCTCTTTTACGATGGGCCTGAGCGCAAGGACACCAAAACCGATCTACTCGGGGACGGCACGGACTGGCATATGGACGGCAACATTTACCTAGGAGACCGCTGGGCAGGTATTTTGACCCTAGTCGAGGACACCCTAGACGATGTCTCCAAGCTGGAACTTCAGCCCAATGGCCAGATCACACAGATACCCAAGGCCCAGCTGGAAAACTCGCTGATACTGTTTCAGGGCGATCATGTACTGCATCGCGTTAGAGCAATGGCTCCCGGAGAACGTCGCGTCGTCATCAGCCTATTGTTTTCTGACTGGCCTGTTCGCACTCGCAATCCTTTACTGCGCCGCTACCAATCAAGGGTGAATCTAGCCTTTTACGGCAACCACAGCAGTTGAAAACTGACCCTAAAAGGGCAGCTGCACGAAATCCCGCCAAACAAAACATCGAATGAACGAATTTCACCCGTTACCCTTAGGGGTTATTATGGCGCGCTTGCAACAATCTGCTGCAGACCGGTGCGCGCCGAAAAGACTCTGGCCTGCTTTGTCTTTGTCGCGGCGCTTGGGGAGAACATGAGAATATCAAACAGTCCGCCAATCCGTACCTTGTGCGCGGTTTTAATCGCGAGCTTGCTGACCATAGGTAGTGCGGCCAGCCATGCCCAAGATGTCTTCCGAGTTTCGGTCGGCAGTTATTCGAATCTGGAGAACGCGCGCAACGCCCTAGACGCGGCCAACGCCACCTTAGGCGATGGCTTTACGGTATTTCGAGTCGACTCAGCAACAACAACGCTCTATCGCGTACTGTCGCAACCCTATGCGACACGAGCGCGAGCCGCGCAGACTGTTGCCGCTGCTAATCGCGCCGATATCGTCGGCGCATGGATTGTCGTCTCCCAGCGAGAACCAACCGAGTACTCTGCGCCAAAGCCTGACAGCGTCATATCGTCCGTAAGCAATCCTGATGCCTTATCCGCACAACCTAGTGCAGCGAGCAAAAACAACAATGCCAACACTGTCGCCCTAAGTGGTGCCAAGGGCGTCGCTGTACAGTTGGCTGAACAGCCGTCGTCGGCGTCGACACAGGACGCCATTCGCATCCTCAAAACCACCGAGTCTGCCGCGGCGATCGAGATAGACGGTCAGCTTAACGAGAGCATTTGGAGCACCTTGCCCAATGTCGGTAAATTCGTCGTGCTCGAACCCGATACGCTGGCCGACGTGCCCCACGCTACGAACATCAAGCTGGCTTACACAGACAAGGGTTTGTACGTCGGTGCGGATCTAGAACAGCCCAAGGACACCCTGATCAGGCGTCTTTCGGGGCGCGACGTTTTCTTTGGTCTGAATCGAGACAGCATCAACTTGACGCTGGATACCTCTGGCGAAGGTCTCTACGGGTTCTGGTTTGGTATCAACCTCGGGGACTCCTTACTCGACGGCACCGTGCTGCCAGAGTACCGGTACTCCAACGAATGGGACGGCCCCTGGCGGGGCGCATCCAAGGAAACGGACACTGGCTGGTCTGCGGAGTTTTTCATCCCATGGAGTGCCATATCGATGCCAAGCGCTGGCGACGTGCGCAACATGGGCATTTATATGTCACGGAAAGTGGCCTACCTTGACGAGCGATGGGGCTGGCCTGCACTGCCGAACACGCAACCTAAATTTCTTTCGTTGCTTCAGCCTATGGAACTGCAGGGCATCTCGCCACGCCAGCAATACAACATTTATCCCTTCGCCTCGGTCACCCAAGATGAGATCGACAATGAGACGCGGTATCGGGTTGGTGCGGATCTATTCTGGCGGCCCTCCAGCAACTTTCAGCTGAACGCCACGCTCAATCCAGACTTTGGCAATGTCGAGTCTGATGACGTGGTGGTAAACCTCTCTGCGACAGAAACTTTTTTTCCGGAAAAGCGACTCTTCTTTGTTGAAGGCCAGGACATTTTTGTCGCGTCGCCCCGCGCAGATACCCGCAGTAGCGGTGTCGGCAGTACCGGCCCACCCACCACAATGGTGAACACACGACGTATTGGTGGCTCACCACAGGCTCCAGTACTGCAGCCGGCAACAACCATCACCGACCGCGAGCTTCGGCTGCCCGCAGAATTACTCGGCGCCGCAAAAGCCACCGGTCAGCTCGGTAGTTTCCGCTACGGCGTGCTCACTGCCTTTGAAGACGAGGTAAGCTTTAACGCACTAGCTAACGGCCAAAGAGTGCGCGTTGCCCAAGACGGCACTGACTATGGTATTGCGCGCCTACTGTACGAGAACAATGACCGTGGCTATCGGGCCATTGGCCTGCTTCGCACCGCCGTGCAGCACTATGATCGCGATGCTTACGTCACGGGCCTTGACTGGCACCTGCTCACCAAGAGCGGCAAGCTAAAAATGGACGGCCAGGTTTTCCGCTCAGATCTCGACGGCATCGATGCTGGCTATGGCGGCTTTGTTGACTTCGAGTACACCTTTCGTCAGGGCGTTCGGCAACGACTGGGCATTGAGTATTTCGACGACGACGTAAATATCAATGACTTGGGTTTTCAGTCTCGCAACAACTACCGACAAATTCGCACAGCCCATACTCGGACCACCTCTGGCCTGAGTTGGGCGCGAAACAATCAGTTTGATGTGCGTGGCGCGATTCAGGAAAACGGTGACGGTTACCTGACCAGAGCGGGAATCTTCTTTGCCAATCGTACAACCTTCAAAAACCTCACTACGCTTACCCTGCGTATGGATCACTTCGTGCCGGTTTACGATGATTTGAACAGTTTTGGCAACGGCGTTTATCGCATCAAGGAAAAAACCAGCGGGGGCATATTCTTCGAATCCAACACCACCAAACCCCTCAGTTTTGCAGTCGGTGCGGGCTACTTCGAAGAGGACCTTGGCAGCGACAGTTATCGCTACGAAGCATCAATGAATTGGCGCCCCCTCGACGGTCTCAACCTTTCCGCGGGTCTGCAGTACTACGATCGAGACGGATGGTTGCTACACCAAGAAGACCAAAACATGACCACCTTCGCTGCAGATGGCCTGCAGCCGAATATCACGGCCGAGTACTTCTTGAGCGCCAAACAGCAATTCAAAGTGTCAGTGCAGTGGGTCGGAATCGAAGCGAGAGAAAGAGGGTTTTATCGGATTCCCACGCTGCCGGGCAGGCTGATACCCGTGATTAAACCCGATGATATCTCAGATTCCTTCGCCATTTCCGACATTGTGTTTCAGGCGCGCTATAGATGGGAAATTGCCCCGCTATCAGACCTTTTCATCGTTTACGTGAAGGCGTCTGACATCGCGCGACCGTTGGGCCAAGATAACTACAGCGACCTACTTGATCGCGCATGGGCTGAGCCGATTGCCGACCAGCTGGTCATGAAGTTACGTTATCGGTTTGGGTCGTAGATCAATCTCAACACACAGGAAGACTATGTTCTGGAACAAAGCCAAACGCTTAGGCGTGTTATTGCTAACGCTGTCGCTCATCTCAATCAGCGCGCGCGCGCAGTCTGAGTACACGCTAGAAACCGTCGCCGAGGGTCTGAATTTTCCTTGGTCTATCGCCTTCCTGCCCAGCGGTGGCTACCTGGTCGCCATGCGCAGTGGCGAAGTGCGCAACATCTCAGCAGATGGCACCATCTCCGAGCCCATCACTGGCCTACCCGAAAGCTATGTGATGAGTCAGGGCGGCTATTTTGACATCACCCTGGATCCTGAGTTTGCCAGCAACCAACGCATCTACCTGTCGTTCGCCCATGGCACTCCAGAGGCCAATGGCACGCGTATCGTAACGGGCACGCTCAAGGGCAGTGCGGTGACGGATGTCACGCCAACGACTCGCGCGGGTGACGCCGTTAACGGCCACACCCGTGCACTATGGCGGCAAGATGCTCTTCCAACCGGACGGCACCTTGCTGATGACCACAGGCGACGGCTTTGAGTATCGCGAAGCTGCGCAAGATCCGCACAACCTCATGGGCAAGATTATTCGCATCAACACGGACGGCAGCATCCCCGCGGACAACCCCTTTGCTGATGGCGACAGCGGACACCCTGCGGTTTGGTCCTATGGGCACCGTAATCCTCAAGGGTTGGATTTAGACCCCGCCACAGATGATGTCTACGCGCATGAACATGGTGCCAAGGGTGGCGACGAGCTGAACCTGATCAAGCCCGCCGTCAACTATGGTTGGCCCGCTGTCACCAAGGGCATTAACTACTCTGGCGCCTATGTATCACCGTTACGCAGTGCACCCGGTCTCGAAGAGCCGCTCACCCACTGGACGCCCAGTATTGGCGCCTCAGGCCTAGCCATTTACCGGGGCGATGCATTCCCCCAGTGGCGCGGCAAACACTTTATCGGTGCTCTCGTAGCCGAGGACGTTCGTATGCTCACGCTTGATGCGGGCGAAGTGACGCAAGAAGAAATCGTCTTTAGCGAAATCGCAGCAAGAATTCGAGATGTGCGTGTAAGTCCCACAGGCATGCTTTACTTACTCACAGACAGCGATCAGGGCAAGGTCATACGTGTCACACCTGCCCGCAGCGAGGAGTCCTAAAAACATGGTCAAAACGATAGGTTCTTTTTTGCTGGCGGTGATCACCACCTACCTGCTGGGCGCGATCTTCGTCAGTCAAGGCAATATTGCAGCCGTGGTCGCTCTGGGCTTCGACATCAGCTTCGCGCAACGACTCGATGCGGCAGTGCACGACATGCTGAATATGACCGACATCTATCTACCCTTGGTCGCCATCAGCCTACTGCTGGGATTACCTGTGGCCTATGCCATCGTGCGCAAACGTCCACACCTAGGTTTGATCGGATACACATTGGCTGGTTTTGTGGCATTACTTGCCATTCACCTCATCATCAAAGCGGTAGTTGGGCTATCAGGCGTAGCGCCCACCCGCACGTTGATAGGATTGTTATGCCAAGGCATCGCCGGTGGCGTGGGGGGCTACCTTTTCTATCGGCTCACCACCAAATTGCAGAACAACTAAGACGATGGCTACATAGTTCTCGAATCAAGGGATATGCATGGAAACCATACTTTCCCGGCGGGCTAACATTCTTAGCCAAGCGCAGCGGGAGGCGTACTTTACCGACGGCTTTGTCGGCGTAGAAGGCCTCGTGGGCGATCCTTGGTTGGGCAAGCTGCAGGACGTTACCGCTGAATTCATCGACATCAGTCGAAATATTAAGGGCAAGGATCGACGCTTTGATCTGGAACCGAATCACAGTGCCGATGAGCCGCGCATACGCCGCTTGAATTCCCCCACCGATTTCCACGAGACCTATTGGGAATTTGCCAGCCAAGGCCCCTTTGTCGACATCGCAGAAGACTTGCTGGGCCCCAATGTGAAATTCCACCACTCCAAACTGAACTTCAAATGGAGCGGTGGCGGCGAAGAGGTGAAGTGGCACCAAGACATCCAGTTCTGGCCGCATACCAACTACCAAGTGCTCACGCTGGGGGTGTACCTAGATGATGTCACCGACGAGATGTCGCCCATGGGGGTCATCCCGAACAGCCACAATGGCCCGCTCTACAACCTCTATGACGAGACAGGCGAGTGGACTGGCGCACTAAACGACAAGGATATTGACGCTCTAGATGCAACGAGCGCCGTCTATCTTGGTGGTCCCGCGGGTTCGATCACCGCTCACAACTGCCGCTGCGTGCATGGCTCCGCCCCTAATCGAGCGCCCAAGCCTCGGCCCCTTTTGCTGTGCGCCTACTCCGCAGCCCACGCCATACCGATTACCAATCTCACGGCCAAGGGCAAGTATGCGGAGGTGATCGTGAGAGGCGAGCGTGCCAAGTGGGCGCAGTTCGACCCAAGACCCGTATTGATGCCGCCAGATTGGTCAAAGACAGGCTATAAGTCGATTTTTGAGCACCAGCAGGGCGATGGGTAGTGCTACCCCAGTAAACTCTAAACTTGCCCTGCAAAGGCATTTTCCAGCGACCACCAGACGTAGTAGCCCATGGACAGGCCAAAAAACGTCGTGTGAAACATGAAGCTAGATAAAAGATTCGACCAACCCGGCATAAATCCAACCGCCTGAAAAACTGTCATCGCGATACCGAAGGGCAACCCTGCCAACAAAAGCCCTCGCACCACCAGAAAACGGCCGATACCTCTTCGCTTAATCTCCTCCCACTGGTGTGGAAAATGCGCATGCAGTTTTTTAGTCGTATCACCACCAATAAGTTGACCGTCGGCATAGATGTGGCAGCCCAGGCCGAAGAAGCCAGCTGGACCCATGAGCACCTCGATCAGGCTCTGTCCTTGCTCATTACTCAACGGTGCAGCCAAGTAGCAGTGGTTTTGCGCCAAATGACTGTCGCTTTTGTGTATTGGCAGGCCGTCAATAGAAAGCGTTGTCAGGCGCTGTGGTGGCAGCAACCGTTTGTGACTCGTCACATCAATTTGGG
>ERZ802827.1539-NODE-1539-length-11288-cov-12.6964_pt1 | contig 11288 bp, 5 predicted proteins | sample MGYA00345652_ERZ802827 | MGnify/ENA primary metagenome ERZ802827 (study PRJEB30503, sample SAMEA104212372) | marine metagenome | biome: Westerlies Biome; feature: [SRF] surface water layer (ENVO:00010504) within the epipelagic zone...; material: water... | reverse complement strand
GTCTAAGCAACATTTGTTTTTTTTGGGACAAAACCATTCCTTAAAATTCTAGTTATAATTCAAAAAATTCAATTAAGATTAAAATAGTATCATATTATCAAAATTAAAATAGTAAATAATAATATAAGTAGTTACTAGTGGCGCATAATTCTTGGACATGCATTAAACGTACGTGTACTCTTGGCAGCCGGGAGGTTTGACATTTTGGCCGCGTGCAGATTGCAAGATTATAAGTCTAGTCTGGCCAATTTTGGCGTTGCATTTTAGCATTGCCAGATTAACTGAATGGACTGGTTTAGGGCGTTGGTTTCAGCGTGGGTTAGGGCGCTGGTTTTAGGGCGTTGGTTAACCTGATTGCCGGCTCGAAATGTCGGGAGGAATATTTTTTTTTAACACTAGATGGCATATGTTCAGAAACATACACTCGCATAACGGTAATTATAAAATTACCTTTCAAGAAAATACCAATCATTTTGATAATTTCACACTTCCTTTTTGGCACCTGTGAAAATACTTCATGATTAATTAAGCTACAGAAATATTTTTTTGATAATGAATGGAACATAAATTTAACTAGGCAATTCTTGATATCAATTGTCCATAGTTCAATAGCGACCTCTAAGATGGCAAGGTATACCGTTTTTTCTTTCTCTTCACTTAATTCTACAAAACTTTATTTGATTAATTTTTCGATACACTTATATTAAATTTAATTTAACAAGACTTTCTTTAGGGGTGTATATTTCTGAACGTACCATTATTAGCATAATATTCAGGGATATATATAATAGTGACAAAGTTTTCACATTTTTGTTCTTTTAATTTTTTTCTTCAAAAAAGTGGGGGGGGGAACCAATCTGGTCTTATTTAAAAAGAAATATTTCTCTCTCTTTTAGTGGCCGGATGTCAGACGAAGAATTCTATCGCGAAATAGAATTTCTGCAAGATATCACTCGAGAGATTTTAGCGGTAGAAACTACATCTGTAATCGGTGACCAACGCCCCCTCAATCAGCTTGAGTTGAGAATTATGCTTGAGAATTCAAAAATAGAAAGTTACAAAGAAGTCATAGAAAGAACGATGCTTCTGACTATTAGGGCTTTGAGACGCAAACGCGATTTAATGCGTAGCGGGGAAACAGAACGAGAAGCCCAGAATTAAGAATCATAGTAAATATCAATGAAAAAATGCATAATTTTATCTTTGCTAATGATAAATAAATGATTCCTGAATTATCGCGTCACTTTTTTACTACTTATGATTTTGTCCCAAACATTTTTGTAATGTATACTTCCGGTCAATCTGTAATGTATAGATAAAATATTTACTTTTAAATCCTATAATTCAAGCCTTGCAGAATTTCGCTTGCATGTAAACTGGTTTTGCCTATCAGTCACTCACTCAGTCACTCTCTTATAACAACCGTCTAAATAATGTTAGAAATGATGAGATATACGAGGTATCTTGTAAGGATATTATTTGCCGCCTATCATTAAATCATTAATGTTTTATAGAAAAAAGTTAATGTGCGCAAATAAAAGCTCAATCCGAAATGTACATGTACATGTAACCTATAAGTTTCAAGATTTTATTACTAAAAATTACTACTAACTAATACATAATAACTAACTAATATATTATAATGAATATCGTTATTCTCGCACGGTCAAGCATAAAATGTTTTAAATATCTGGAATTAGCGACCGGATCCGGCATAAATAGCGAAAACTACACCAATAGTGAATCCGGCCATTGACATAAACATATGCCTGCAATAATTTAATGAATGATAACGTTATGAACGCATACACGAAAATGTAAGGACATTATTTGCCGCATCAAATGGAAAATATTTTTAAAGATAGGAACTATATCTGATTTTAATCTCAAAAACTCAAGAATTTTAAGCATATTATGTTGTGAAATGGAAAGTTGCACTCTTAAAGGTGCTTGACTTTAAAAAATCAGGATATAGTATAATCAGTATATGACGTACTTAGCGGCGATAGCTGTAGCGTCCACTAACAGGGTTCCTTCCCCGGTTGAAGGCCGGAGGATCGATGTCGGCTATTTCTTCAACTCTGTTCTCCTCAAGCTCGCGCAGGCGCCTCGCCGCAGCAGTGCCAGGCATGGGCTCGGTGTAGTTGCGGATGATGGGGAGCATCATAGCCTCCTCCGCTCTTTCAGCCACTGCCTTCGTTGTTGTTGACTTCCGCCTCGCATACCGGGTTTTGAAACTCTAGAAAAATAAATACATATATTCTTTTGTACATATGTTATGTACTGAACTATATTCCTTTGGGTTAAATCTTCAACATAAGCACCTTACACAACTTTATTGAATAGGTGGTGTGTGAGGAAAAAATATGTTAAAGCAATGTAAGTCAAGAACTAACGATCCTTAACTACTATAGATCTTATTTAGATATTTGAACAATAGGGTAATGGACCTGAATTGTGTACTTGAATAATCTTTACATAAACAGACCTTATTCGTAGAATATTTATCAAAAACATCTAATTTCTTTCTTATATTTTTTATCCAAACAATTTGATTGACGAATTAAAACCATGCTAGTCTCTTTAGATGTGGAATTAAGCCTAATTTTCTTACCCGTCTCATCTTTCGCATGATCGCTGACATGGAGATGCAGACCACGCTGTAGGCGAACAGCATTCCCACGAAGACCCACGGGAAGTGCTGCATTCCGTAAAGGAAATGAGCAAGTCCCGCGGATCCATAGTTGGCGTTGCTGTTCGCGTAGGCGAGCTGGCAGCTAAAAAACAATTAAAATAAATATTTACATATAATAGGCAGAAAGGCAAAATTCGCAGAGTAGTAATTTTGTATTTAACTTCATACGATATGCTTATACTACATATGCTTACGAATTGCCGGAGTATATGTAATATGTAATTTTTGAATTTTAATCTTCAAACTATTTTATGTAACCACCATTAAGAAGGAATAAATGATAGTATCCATAATCTTAAAATCCTATTTTTGATTGATATGACAATATAAGTGTAATGCACAACAAATTTTGTGATTTTTTGTTACCGGATTCAACAAATATCAGGGATTTGATGCATTTAAGAGAAAGCTAAAAATCTGAGTGGATAAAACATGGATCGAATGTGAAATTTTTCTTTACATACTGATTAAGATGAGTAAACTAAAACTAAATTGAGCAAATGGACTTATAACTCACCTCGACTCCTCGAGGCCGATGCAATACGTAGACGTTGACTTCTGGGTAGTAACCTAACGTAGTAAATAATTTTATTTATGCCGAGTTCGTTGCTTCTGCCAGATAAACCAAAATTATTTCTCAGGGCATTATTGTGCATATTTATCATAAATACCACAATAGAGACATAATTTTGACACATACAGTACAAAAAATTGATGGACGTCATAAAAGCTGAACCAATTTTGATAAATTAAGTAGACTAATTGGGTTTCGAACGATTCTTTTTCTTCTTCTATTTATCGCTTAAAAATGTTGTTGTTTACCATGCGACCGTTATATATAAGCAAATTAAAACGATCTTAATATACTTAATAACGCATTCTATGCACTACAAGACGTGCTCCTTTGATTAATCACTTATGCTCCAATTGGGAACCGAATTCTATATCAAATGTCCAGGGGTATATATTGTCCAATTCGATCATTTTCTTCCCCCCCCAGGGGGGTGCAGGGGGGGTCGGAAGACCCCCCGCGAAAATGTTTGAAATTTATGACCCAAAAAGATGCATTTTTAAGGCCTTTTTCCCCGTTTTTTTTTATGTAACTTCCGACGAATAAGTATATTTATATTTATATATTTATTTATATTTAATATATATATACTTATATAAATATATACCCCTACAAATGTCCCAAAATACTTACAAAGTACGGGGGGGTAGAGGAATCAATCCCATCCTGTCCCTGAGCTCTCAACATCCAGCTCGACTTGAATGCAGCCACCTAAACAAAAATAATAAATTAAATATTTCACACATATATAAATTTTTGATCCGGATCATAAATAATACCAGATCTGGATCTAATTATTGTTAGCAAATCTGACATTCACTCTGCACATAACTCATTAATGTATAAATGTTCAGGATTACAGAGTTGAGCGTAAAAGTAGAGGACGAGGTCTTTGATGATCCTGTCTACCACGATAGAAATACCACACATTTGTCAGCAAATCAGGATAAAACACAACAAAGATTAGATAAGAAACTTATAAGGCAAACAGTAGACGAAATTATTAATGGCAAATTAAAGGTAGATATAGGAGAAACACCTGACCTCGTAATAGAACAAGAGGCAGGTATGTGTCAAAAAGCAAGGTATACAGAAACTTTTCATATCAATGCCATTGATGGCCAAATGAAGATTAAGTTAAAAGAGGAAAATGAAGAAGGACTTATTGTGGTAGCATTTCTACAAAGAGAAAACACGATGTACTCAAACATACCCTTTAACACGATATGCAATAAACACAAGGACAGATCACAAGAGGACATTCAGAAACATGTAGTGCAAGACAACGATAACATGACGAAGTATTTAGACGCGGATGAACACAGCACCTTTCCAGCATTATACAAGACTTTGACACCATCCGGAATTAATGTTAGGTTCATGTGCTTTGATTCATGCATGACGCATGAGAATATCAAGATTAAAGAAGCAGCAAGGAATATGATCCTAAACTTGCTGATCGTAGATGTAACACATCCTACCAAACTCTTTCCAAAAAAACTATACAAGATAAGTGTATGGCCAAAGGCCCTTGTGAACAATAGGGACCTTTTAAAAAAAGTTAGAAGAGAGAAAAAAGGGGGAATGGTAAAAGCAAAAAATCCAAAATTGGTCCCAAGAAAAGACCTTAGGGCAATGAGAAAGTCTGCAATTAGTGTCGCCTATAAATCAAACATGACACTAAAGCAAGTGAATGAACAATATTTAGAATTCTGTGAAAAAGTCAGATCAAATGGCAAAGGAAGACTCAAGTAATCAAGACAGGGGTATATATTGTCCAATTCGATCATTTTTCCCCCCCCCCCTTTTTTGAGATCATTTTTCCCCCCCCCTACCATAATACTTTGGAAAATATATACCCCTGAATCATGAGAAAAAAGATGTAAAGTGATATTGATACTAATTACTGAAATTTAAAATATAAATGTTACTTTCTTCTTCCACTTTATGCCCGGTAGTATTTAATTTTTTTTATCGCTCTTGTTTTAATGATTATTTCTGACCCTTTTACTATAATATTCTGCAAAATATATATCCCTGCATTTGAACTCAAATTCGGTTCTAATAAGACAAAAAATTTGTATAAATTACAACTTTTTCTTTTTTTTTCAGTTTTTTTGTTTTAATATGATGGGGAAATAGTATACTTAGTATACCACTATCTGTAGTACACATAGATAGTAAACTGGTCTTATTTAAAAAATTTTTTCCTTTATTTTCATTCAAAACCAAATATAAAATAAGCCTCGCCTTATTGTTGTGCTGCCAACTCTCCTCAAGTGAGAAGTCTATTAACGACTCGATTAAATTAGAAAACTTAATTATCTCAGACATCTTATACTCAAAAAATTACTCTGAAAATATGGCAATTAAAGCAAAACAGTAATTAAGTGGGAATAAAATATTGGACGGGTGATTGGTGCCGGGGCTCCTACTATACTGACCCGATATTTGTTGCAGCCGTAGATGAAGCCTGCGCAGATATTTGATTCCTCTTATCCGCAAAAATTCGACTCAGCACCTTTCCTAAACAATATATTGAGCTTAATAAAGAGGAATATTTTTTAATTTTAGATGGAAGCGGCCACTATTACAATCTTGATTGGAGCATCGATAATCCGAGCCCTCGAGAACAACATGAACATGGCGAAAATTAAAGTAATTGCTAAAAGCGGGTTAACATTCAACTCTAATAAAATGAAAGAAATAGTAAGATCAATTCAACAAGCATGTCAAGGACACAAATCAATCAATATTGCTATGCACCCTCTAGGTAACAATTTGTTTCCTGGTATACCTAGAGGAAAATGTTACCTTAAAGGACCTAAACCTCGGCCAGCCATAGAGATGGCTGATTATACAATATGTTTTCTTAGAAATCTAGAGAAATTACTTCCTGATGCAAAAATCAAGTTTAATATATTGCCTGGTATGACCCGTAGACGCTCAAAATGCTCCCCCAAATGTAAAGTATGTATTTCGTATCCGCATGCGGCAGCAAAGCTGGCGCGTTTTGAAAATAGATTAAAACTCAACGCGCCAGATAATTTCACGGTTATTAGTATTAATCAATTTTCTAAGTTTCTGCAAAACAAGGCAAATAGTACTCGGTCGGTGCGGAAACTGTTAACTCAAACCGATTATCGACTACGAACCGGAAAAATAAGCACTTTTGAGCACCTGAAAAAACAGTACTCACTCATTTCAGGTATGTTAGTACGGTGCCGTGCCCATTCAAAAAAAGTTTATAATACGGATAAAACTCACACCTGTTGTCCAAGTAGTAGAAATGCGCTCGCAAAATTTATTCGCTCTGTTCTTTCTCAACCATGTACTATCATTTGACGACTCCAACATTTTTGGGGGGGCATTACGAGATCAAATAAAAGATGTGATGGATTACTACTTCAATACCGACCGTCTGACAAAGGAACCTCTTCCTAAAGAGGACCACAATTTTGTGGACAAAAGTGAACTTTATTATCACCTAGTGCCCCATGAATCAGTTACATTATTGCAGGGGGCACGGAACCTCGAATTCAAAATAGACGAAGAAAATATAGGACAAGTAACACGACTCTTAGATCGCATCAAGAAAGCCAGGTCGTACATGACAAGTGACACAGACATACAAATCTTAGACAGACTTCAACGGGATACTGAAAGACTACAACGACTCGTACTCACTCTGCCGAACAAGATTGATACAGATGACATAAATACCTTCACCTGTACATTTAGACTAGACAGATTTTTCTACGGATTAGATGAGATTGTGTTTAAAGATGAGACAACTAGACAAAAACGACAATCAAGGACACGACAGAACAACAAAAACGACTTTATGAAAAATTATTTGGTACTGGAAAACAAATATGAACATTGTCTGCAAGATAGTATATTAGACTTTCGACAAATAGACAGTATTAGCAGTACAAAACGGACAGGCTGTACCGCCCAGAATTGGATTAAACTTACCAAGGACACTGTAGATTTGATGACAAACTCTCCGCCCCAAACAGACGACGAGGATTTGATCGGCCACCACCTGGTCAGAAAGATAATATACTCTTTACCTAATATCCATGACATAGAGATGATATTGAGGGATGACTTACTTTCTACGTACGATCATGTAAGGAAACCTATAACTCTTATAACTTCTATGGACCTTGCCATTTTAGAAACACAGATGGTATTGACAACACTTCCTTTCCTAGACAACATTGAAGCAATGTATTATGTACGGGCACGACGCAGACAAGTAAGCAATAGAATCGATTTGCTAAAAGTTATTCTGTACCTTGAGAATCTGGACAAAATACAGACTTTTTTTCCGACTGTAGACTGGGAGGACATACTTTATAAATGCAATATATTGGATCACCTAACTGAAGACCAGAAACATGAATTTATGCAGAAAAACGTCCAAATCGCACAGGATATTAAAAATTATGATACCCTGTGCTGTACAAACCGTGCAGATTACACATGCCCCCAAACTCAAACGTACGAAACTTATATGGCTGAGACAGACAAAGTTAAAGGGACCATTCTGTATTCTTGGATACCTTATTTAAGGGAAACACAGAAAAATGTACCTATTTCCGAAGCATGGCCAGAATTACTTAATAGAGGAAAAGAGGAAAAAGCAAAACTAATCGAAAACGATCTTCACTTTACATCCACACCATTTAAAAGGACTGGCCAGGATAATACAGGAATTACACAAAACATGTCGGACCTAGTTATAGACAATACAATATCACTATCATCATCTAGTAATATGACAGTAGACGGTCTTGATAAAGAATTAGGATTATTAGCAGGCAACATCGACTTAACTGAAAAATCACTGGTGCCAATAACAGATAACCCTTTACCTGACATACTTTCGAGTGATGCTCAGCCATCAGGACAGAAAACAACGCCACTAAACCTAGAATATGAAAAAGATAAGTCAAACAATAATAGAATAGTTAGAGACAACACAGACAAAGCAAGTGCGGATAATGATGATGACAATGCGGCAAGTGCGAGTGCAAGTAAAAAACTAGAATTTGAATCCATTAGCTCTGATTGTTATGAGAACTTTCACAAAGGGAATGATTACGATCAAACTTGCGCGAAACTGTTTCATTACGACCATACGGTCGCGCAAACAAAATTGAAAAAGAAGAACAATGAGCAAGATTATCAACTTTATAATAATATAGTACTCGATACACTAAGCCAAGTAGTGTACTATGCGATTAATTTGCAAAATGTTAAATACAACCCATCAATGGAAGCCTTAAACGCAATGTGTGAGGATACATCACATATAAAACATGTACTCAAAAATGCAAACAATGACAAACTGACTGTGTACTTATATGAAACAGAAAGTACTATTTACTTACCCACCGCGTTCTGTAGCGAGCTCTTCTGTCATACGCTCATCACAACACGTACCTATATAAGGTCTAGGCGTAATGAACACTGTCATTCAGCCCAAAGAGTTAATGATAAAATGTATTACTGCCTCACAAAACTGTCACATAAAGTCCCTAACTGTTATGCAACTTTAGGTCCAACAAAAGATTGTAGATTCACGCAAGTTAAGAACTCTAGGGTATCATCTGTTTATCATTTAATCAATGATAATACAGCTTTGTTGATACCGTCAGATAATGTCTTAAAGGTAAACAATGACATGGCGGAAAAACGGATTGCTAACATACTGGTTAAGTCGCAAATAAAAGAAGGTTGCACTAAGAAATTAGAAGAATCGCAATTTTTTCTATCAGATTTGGACATAATCCGTCTTTTCGACGTACCGGATAATTTGAGGACTCAATTTGGGAAGCTTTATTGGCTAGCAAGTAACGTTACTGTAATGGGGTGGATCGCGCTAGGAATCGGAATTTTTCTAATGCTCATTCTTATTACTTGTACATATGCAAAATGTTATCGGTACTGCAAGTACAAGAAAGTAAGAACTGATGATATTGAATTGACTGAAAGACAAAACTGCGAAAATGAACATGGAAATCACCCGGTATTAATTCTCAAAAAGAAGAAAAAGAAACGTTCGAATCGGGCGAGTTAAAGTTATATTTGACACAATTCACATCCACTGTGCATTCACTAATATCCGGTGCTTAAAACGTTAATTAAGATTAATTACCTTAAATCTAATTAGATCCGAAATTTCTCTTCCACGTTTGCATCCGCCACGTCGATGCCTTAATTTTCCTAACAAAGCGCAATACCGCGGCATGCGGAAAATCTAGAAAATTTGAATCTAGAGTCTTCAACTTCTCTATAAATTTGAATCTAAAATCTTCAACTTATATTCGACCTTCTTTGAGACCTAAATCTTTTCAACTCAAAACTTTAACTTTACCCATTTCACAATCATGGTGTATGTATTTGTCAATATGTTTAGCTTTTAGACGAAATTCAACAAACCGAAAATGGACATGAATAAGCCTAACGGAATAATAGTTAATAGTGACTGTACAAAAAACTACCATGTGTCCAATGAGTGGTTACTCTAGCTTATATAGTAACTCATTGTATAAATTGAGTTAGCTACTCCTTGGACACACAGTATTGAAAAATGAATTCTAAACCTTTTTAAAAGAAAATAAAAAATTATTTGTTCTGTGCCAAATACACTTAAGTAAAGTAGTATAGTCACTTTTTATGGTTTAGGGATGTGTTGGAATAAAATTCATTAAAATAAATAAAAATAGATAAAACGTAAAATATACAAAAATATTATGGGAATATAAATAGTCCCATGAGTGCGCAAGATGATATCTATCGAGGGCATATGGGTATCATTTTGCACACTATTTTCTTCGTATGATTGTGCAAATATTGCACTATATAGGACGCAATGCGCCCTACTCTCTCCTCTAATTAATCATATTTAATGCCCCTATCATATTGCAGTGGATAAAAACTTCATTTATGCATTAAATTTAGCGAAACTTTGCCCGATATACATACGTAAGACGGTGCAATTTTGAGTCTATCTTGGCTCAAATATCGAAAATTTATTGTAGAGGTGTCTTTTTTTTTGTCCACTGAATTAATAAAATAACTACTTGTAAAATGCTTTTATATAACTTTATTGTAAAAAGTCGATACACCCCCGCCTATAAAACAATAAACTAGACGGAGGGACGGCCGAATTAATCCAGAGAGATCGAACCGCCGGCACCGATCCCCCCCCTCAAGGTGGAGTTTGCCGCCGGATCCGAATCAATCGTCGCTGCCAACCCCATCTGAATGTGCCTAAGCTGCTCTACCATTCGGTGGTATTTACGGTAAGCAGCAAAGACACACCCATTAACAAGGGCTGACAGCGACAGCAACAGAGAGAGACAGACAATTGCCCAGATGTAACTATAGCAATTGTCCGTCTCCTCTTTTACCTCAGGCAGGACCGATTTCAGTTCATTGGGGGGCTGAGCTGACAAATAGTATCGGACAGCAGTCTGTCCGATCTCTATGAACAGCTCACTAAATATAATTAATAAATATAATTAAATAGTAAATTAAAACATTCTTTATCTAACCCTTTTAAAGATCCAATTTAATATGATAATATTGTAGCAAGTTTTTCATCTCAAATAACTTGCTGACTAATTTGTATGATACTATTTAACACCACGGAAGTATACACTTTGGATTCACTGTCGCGTAAATCTTTAAATGTACTTTTAATAAACCGTACCGGTCCGATGAACTGAGCCCGATCCGGCCCGAGAGATTTGCCCAAGTTCTTGCAAACTCGGACAAACTTTTTTGACCATCAGGGGGGAGAGCAGAAGCTGGCGTCCCCATTTCCCGAATCATGTAAACTATGCCTGGAATATATTTTACCCAATAAAGAAACGAACAATAAGTGGTGTTTTAGTCTATGATTTGATGCTTTTAGTATTAACCCAGATTTGAAAATAAAAATTTGTATGAATTACAACTTTTTCTTTTTTTTTCAGTTTTTTTGTTTTAATATGATGGGGAAAT
>ERZ802827.1513-NODE-1513-length-11426-cov-11.4232_pt1 | contig 11426 bp, 11 predicted proteins | sample MGYA00345652_ERZ802827 | MGnify/ENA primary metagenome ERZ802827 (study PRJEB30503, sample SAMEA104212372) | marine metagenome | biome: Westerlies Biome; feature: [SRF] surface water layer (ENVO:00010504) within the epipelagic zone...; material: water... | reverse complement strand
TGCAGCATCTGCACCTTCAGCTTGGTTTTCACCCATCCAAACTAACATACCATTCATAACTGGTCCTGGATAAGTTCTTTTTTCAAGATACTTCATACCTTCGTCTCCAGCAGTCTTTTTGTACTTATCTGTTACAACTGAATATACTTCAGATTTTACCCATGAAGATTTTAAAGGATTAGCACATTCTTGCTCTGGTTTTGATAAACAGTTATCCCAGTTATCTTTACCAGCATACTCGCCCATATCTACAGCTTGCATGTTGTATTTACCAATAATAGCAGTTGGTGACCAGTAGTAACCAAACCAGTTTTCACCTCTTTCAGCAGCTTTTGCTATAGAACCATCTAATCCTGCAGCAGAACCTGTTTCTACTATCATCCATCCTTTTGCTTCCATTTCCCAAGCTCTAAAATGGTTTCTGTTACTTAATTCACAGTTCCATCCTGGAGGGCAAATATGAAATCCACCTTTTGAGGGATCTTCTGGATGTGGAAATAGATCAGGTCTTTTTAAAATTGCATCTGCAGTTGTTAATTCTGGATGCTTTTCTAAAGTAGCAGGTAGTACCCACCAACCTTCACCAAGTCCAGTGATTGGTGCTTTATTAATTGAATGAAGTTTACCCTCAGCAACAGCTGCTTCTAACTCAACTTTAGCAGCATTTGCCCAAAACTCTGGTGCAATATCCGGCTCACCTTTTTCTTGCATTGAAGTAAACGTAGGCATTGTTGAACCAGGAACTAATTCAACAGAACATCCATAACCTTCTTCAAGGATAATTTTATCCACTTCAGCCATGAAGTTTGCTGATGCCCAATTCATATTAGCAATTGTTAATTTTCCACAAGCTGCGTTAGCTACACTCCCAAAAGAAGTTAAACCAAACACTAGAGCAAGTGAAAGTAGTATTCTTTTAATTTTCATTTATTTCTCCCAATGATTGTTAATTACGCACATAAAAACATATTAAAAAGTCAATTGCAAATTACATTCAACTTCAGATTGAAGTTAAATTGTCTTTAAATGTAAATTTTTTAAATATAATGTTTCATTAATATGAAATTTTCATCAAATTTCTTTTTTAAAGAATTTGTATATTTATTAAATTGTAAGACAGTTTTTCAACAAATCATTATTAGAGAATCGTAATTATCTAACCTTAATATTTAATTTTTAATTAAATAACAAAGGAGGTAAATGAAATTTAATAAAAAATTATCAGACATTGTTGATATTAGTAAAATCGAGGTTGTTAAAAACCCAATTGAAAAGGCTCATGGTTTACCAAATGAGTGCTATTTAAATGAGGATTATCTAGAATTTGAAAGAGAAAAAATTTTTAAAAACAATTGGACAATGATAGGTGTTGCAAGCTCAGTACCTAATGAAGGAGATGTAAAACCATTTAATCTTTTAGGAATTCCCCTTTTAATTATCAGAAATAAAAATAAAGAAGTAAAAGTTTTTCACAACGTTTGTAGTCACAGAGGATTTAAATTAATAGATAAAGAGTGTAAATTAAAAAATGTTTTGAGATGCCCTTATCATTATTGGTCATATGATTTTAACGGAAAACTAGTTACCACTCCACATATTGGTGGATTAGGAAAACATGATGTAGATAGTTTTGACAAAACCAAAAGTAATCTTAAAGAAGTTAATTCATATATATGGATGGATTTAATTTTTGCTGATATTAATTCAAATGCTCAATCATTTAAAGAATTTATCAAACCTCTAGAAAATAGGTGGTCAAAATTTATAAAAAAAGAAGATCGGCAGCTAATAAGACACTCTACTGACTATGGTTATTTCAATATGGAAGTTAATAGTAATTGGAAGTTTGCAATTGAAAATTATTGTGAAAGTTATCATCTCCCAACTATTCATCCTGAGCTAAATAAAGTTTCCAATATATCAGATCATTATCATATAGAAGATAAAGACTTAAGTTTTTCTGGACAAGGAAGTAATAAATATTCTCAACAATTTGAAGGCAATATTAAATTTAATTGTTTTCCTAACTGGCCATCCGATTTATATAAAAAAGCAGAATACGTATCTCTTTATCCAAATGTAATGTTAGGAATACACGTTGATCATTTTTATGCATTTTGGCTAGAGCCAATTACAAATAACAAAACAAAAGAACACTTTGAGTTATATTATATAGGTAAAGAAAGTGCATCTAGCGATGAATATAAAGATATAAGAAAGAAAAATTTTGCATTTTGGCAAGAAGTTATGAATGAAGATGTAACTGCAATAGAGGGAATGCAAAAGGGTCGAAGTTCCCCAGCTTATAATGGCGGAAATTTTTCCCCAGTTATGGATACTCCTACTTTGATGTTTCACAAGTGGGTTGCAACTAATTTAACGAAATGAGAGGATAAATATGAAAAAAGATCTTATTACTAGATTAAATGAGGGCCCGATAATGTGTGCAGAAGGATATCTGTTTGCAATGGAAAGAAGAGGTTATCTTTCAGCAGGTCCATTTGTTCCTGAAGTTGTTTTGGAACATCCGGAAGTGGTCACTCAGTTACATCGAGAATTTATTAGAGCAGGTTCAGATGTTGTTCAAGCATTTACTTATTATGGTCATAGAGAAAAGCTTAGAATAATTGGTAAAGAACACTTGTTAGAACCAATGCAAAAAAATGCACTTAAAATTGCAAAAGATGCTGCTGCGGAGTTTAAAGATTTAGATTTAATGGTTTGTGGAGATGTGGCTAATACAAATGTATTTGATCCTGCTGATGAGAATACTCATAAACAATGTCAACAAATGTATGAGGAGCAAGTTGCCTGGGCAAAAGAGGCTGGAGTTGATTTTGTTATTGCTGAAACAATTAGTTGGGCTGACGAAATGAAAATTGCATTAAAAGCAATTAAAGATGCAGGATTAATTGCTGTTTGTAATTTTGCAATCCCTAGAGGAGACAAAACCAGAGACGGTCATAATGCAGAGGATGCATGTAAAATGATGGAAGATCTAGGTGCTGATGTTGTTGGGTTAAATTGTTATAGAGGTCCAGAGATGACAATGAAACTTTTAAATAAGGTTAGAAATAAAGTTTCATGCCATGTATCAGGACTTCCAGTTCCTTACAGAACTACCGAGAAAGAACCTGGATTTTTAAATATTACAGATCATGGTTGTGACTGTATACCAGGTGGTAATGCTTTCCCTGTTGCTTTAGATAATTTATTTTGTAACAGATTTGAGATGGCTGAATTTGCAAAAGATTGTGTAAAAAATAAAATAAATTTCATTGGTATATGTTGTGGTGCAGAAGCTCATCACGTTAGAGAGATGTCAGTTGCTATTGGAAAAAAACCAATTTCGATGAAATATATGCCAGATATGAGTAAACATTTCCATCATGGTACAGATAAATCTTTAAAAAAAGTAAATAAGGAAATTAAATATTAATGGAAAAGCATGCTAAAGTTGTAATCATAGGTGGTGGTGTAGTAGGATGTTCTATCCTTTACCATTTATCTAAATTTGGATTAAAGGATTGTATTCTACTTGAGAGAAACGAGCTTACCTCAGGTTCTTCTTGGCATGCTGCAGGTAATGTTCATGTAATATCATCTGATCCTAATATTTCTAGGATGATGGCTTACACAATTGGTTTATATAAAGAGATTGAAAAAGAGTCTGGTCATTCTGTAGGCTTTAAGCCCAGTGGAGGTTTTTATCTAGCTTCAAATGAGGTGTGGGCTGATTATTTAAAGAGAGAAAGATCAAAAGCTAGATACATGGGACTTGACCAAGAATTTATATCCTTAGAAGAAGTAAAAAAGAAACATCCATTAATTGATCCATCTAGATACTTGCTAGCATTATGGGATCCTATTGATGGTGAAGTTGATCCATCAGGAGTTACTTATGCTTTTGCAAAAGCTGCAAAAGTTCATGGTGGTAAGTATCTTACTCACACAGTAGTTAAAGACACTAAACAAAAAAATGATGGGTCATGGGAAGTGTTTACAGACAAAGGAAACATTAATGCGGAAATAGTTATTAATGCAGGTGGTTTGTGGGCAAGAGAAGTTGGTCAATTAGCTGGGCTTAATCTTCCAGTTCAACCAATGGAGCATCATTATTTGATTACAGAACCTATTCCAGAAATTGAAGCAATGGGTGACCAAAGATTGCCTATAGGAACAGATTTTGAGGGAAATATTTATTTTAGACAAGAAGGTAAAGGAATGTTGCTTGGAACTTATGAGCCAAAATCAACTCCTTGGAAAGTAGAAGGTACACCAATGAATTTTGGCCACGAGTTACTTGAGCCAAAGTTAGATAATATTGAAGATAGACTGGCAATTGGTTTTGAAAGAATGCCAGCGCTAGAACGTGCAGGTATTAAGAATATAGTTAATGGACCTTTTACTTTTGGTCCAGATGGAAGTCCTCTGATTGGTCCAGTGCCTGGAATGAAGAATTATTGGGTTGCGGTTGGTGTTATGGCTGGATTTTGCCAAGGTGGTGGTGTTGGTAAATGTATAGCAGAATGGATTATTGATGGTGAACCTTCAATTGATGTTTGGGCAATGGATGTTGCAAGATTTGGAGATTATGCATCACCTCAATATGGAACAATAAAATCTTCAGAAAATTATGAGAGAAGATTTATTATGACTTTTCCAAACGAAACTTTACCAAAAGGAAGAAAACAAAAAACAACAGCACTTTATGATCGTTTTGTAAATCAAGGTGCTGTTATGGGTGATAGCTTTGGATTAGAAAATGTTTTGTGGTTTGCAAATAATAAAGCAGACGCCCATGAAGAGCCTACTATTAAAAGATCAAGATCTCATGATTATGTATCAAAAGAAGTTATTAATGTAAGAGAAAATGTTGGTTTAATAGAAGTTGCAAATTTTTCAAAACATGAGTTCAAAGGTCCTGATGCTAGAAAATTTTTAGATCATATAATGGCTGGAAGACTTCCAAAGCCAGGAAGAATATCTTTATCTCCAATGTTATCATATAGAGGAAAATTATGTGGTGATTTAACAGTGGCTTGTTTAGAGCAAAATGAATTCATGGTATTTGGATCTGGAGCTGCTCAAGAAATGCATAGACGTTGGTTTGAAAGTCATTTAGATAAATTTAACTTAAGTTACTCCAATAGATCTGATGAGTATCATGGATTGTCTATTGCAGGACCTAATTCAAGGAAAGTTTTAGAAAAAATTGTAAGAGATGATGTTTCAAATGAAAAATTTAAATTTAGAGATTCAAGGAGAATGTTTGTTGGTAGTGTTCCTGCAATAATAAATAGAATTTCATTTACAGGTGAACTTGGTTATGAAATTTATGTAGCGCCCCATTATCAATTAAAGCTTTATGAAGAATTAATGGAAGCTGGAAATGAATTTAATATTAAACCTTTTGGTGGAAGAGCATTAATGTCAATGAGGTTGGAGAAAAATTGGGGAGCTTGGACATTAGATTATCGACCAGATTTTACTGCAAAAGAGACAGGCTTAGATGCTTTTATTAATTGGGATAAAGAATTTATTGGTAAAGAAAGTGCTCAAAAGGAAAATTCTTCAAGTAAACTCATACCATTAATTGTTGAAACAAATGATATTGACGTAACAAATAATGAAGCTGTCATTAATGGAGATCAAAGTATTGGTTACGTAACCTCAGGTGGTTTTGCACATTTTGTAAATAAAAGTGTAGCATTTACTTTTATTGATCAAAAAAACATTAATTCTGAAAATAAAATTCAAGTGGAGATAAACGGTGATTTATTTAATTGTTCAATTATTAAAGAACCACTTTACGATCCAAGTGGTCAAAAAATGAGAAGCTAATGGCTCAAAAAGACGTAGGAAACAAAATTCCAATTTATAAGCTTAAAACCACCGATGAAGTTATGAAGTATTACGATGAGTGGGGAGACAAAGACAAGTATAATAAAGACATGGTTGACTGGAACTATACAGGACCTAAAGAGACCGCAGAAATTTTTGATAAATATGAAAAGAATAAAGACATTTTAATATTTGATGCCGGATGTGGCACTGGTTTAGTTGGTTTAGAGCTAAAAAAATATGGTTTTAAACATTTTCATGGAGCAGATTTATCACAAACCTTGTTAGACTCTGTTCCAAATAATCTTTATCAAAAATTAACAAAGGTTGATCTTAATAAAAAGATAGAAGCAAAAGATAATTCATATGATGCTGTTATGTGTGTGGGAACATTTACATTTGGTCATGTAAAACCAAATGCCTTAGATGAGTTTGTAAGAATTACAAAAGCAGGTGGGTTAATTTGTTTTACTATTAACGAGGGTATTCACGAAGAATACGGGTTTGATAAAAAAATCACAAGTTTAAAAGAAAATAATAAATGGAAAGAACTAGAGTTTTTCAAATCAGACTATATTGCTAGTAAAGATGTAAACGCTTGGCTAGGTTTGTACGAGGTTACGAAAAATGTATAGACCTCTTCCTGCAAATCTCACAATACAAGTCTCTAAAATTGATGGCTTGGGCTTATTTACTAAAACCAAAATTCAAAAAAATTCATTTATAGGGATAACACATGTAAAGCATGAGGATTTTCAAGACATGTATATAAGAACTCCTCTTGGTGGTTTCTATAATCACTCAAAAAATCCAAATGTAACTAAAATATCATCTGACAAACTTCCTAAATATGATTTTGGTCAAAATATTGAGAGGAAAATCAATGAATTTTTGGAAGATAAAAATAATAATTTAAAGTACTGTTATTTAGTTTCTTTAAGAGACATTGAGCCTGGTGAAGAAATTGTAGCTAAATATACATTTTATGAATTTTAATGTAAAATTAACGAAATATGAAATTTAAAAGAAAAATCGCTCCAGAGATAAAATCAAGACAAAAATTTATTACTAAAAAAAGATTAAGAGAAGATGAGATTGATTTTGATAAGTTAAGATCATATCGTTTAGATAGAGTTAGAAAAGAATTAGTAAAAAATAATTTAGAAGCTTGTATTCTGTTTGATCCAGTAAATGTTCGTTATGCTTTAGACACTGTGAACATGAGTGTTTATAATATGCATAATTTAACAAGATATTGTTTTGTACCAGTCAATGGTCCAACTATTCTTTATGAGTATTTTAATTGTGAGATATTATCTAAGCATTTAAATTTAATTGACGAAATAAGACCTGCAATCACATGGGACTACTTTAGTAATGGGGACCAAGCTAACAATCAATTATCAAAATGGATCAATGAAGTTAAAGATTTATCAAAGAATTATTTTAAATCTAAAAAAATTGCAATTGATGTTCTTAATGGTCCTGCTGTTACAGCTTTAAATAAAGAAGGTATTGAAGTTGTAGATGCGAAATTAATTTTAGAACAAGCAAGAGTAATAAAGTCTCCTGATGAAATAATTTGTATGAAAGCTGCAATAGAAGTTGCAGAAAAAGGTGTATCTAAGATGAGATCAGATCTTAAACCAGGAATGACAGAAGATGAATTGTGGTCAATTTTACATAAAACAAATATTGAAAATGGCGGCGAATGGATTGAGTGTAGGATTTTATCTTCTGGTGAAAGAACAAATCCATGGATGCAAGAGAGTAGCAATAAGGTAATGCAACAAGGAGAAATTGTTGCCTTTGACACTGATATGGTTGGTCCCTATGGATATTGTGCGGATATATCAAGAGCCTTTGTAGTCGGAAATGAATTTAATGATAAACAAAAAAAACTTTATTCAATGGCTAGAGATCAAATAGATCATAATTTTAGAACAATAAAACCAGGGATGAGCTTTAGAGAGTTTATTAAAAAATCTTGGGTTTTACCTGATGAATATTACGGAAACAGATATTCATGCATGGTTCATGGAATTGGTTTGTGCGATGAGTGGCCTCAAATAAGATATCCAACTGATGGTGGTGAAGAAGGGGGAACTTTTGAGAAGAATATGACCATCACACTTGAGAGTTATATTGGTAAAGTTGGTGGTAAAGAAGGTGTAAAACTTGAACAGCAGTACCTTGTTGGTGAAAATGGACTTGAATTGATGTCCCATCATCCGCTAGAAGATATTCAATGAAGATTATTTTAGTAATGGGTTTACCAGGCGCCGGTAAAACTACTTTAGCCAATGAAATGGCACCAATGTTAAATGCAAAAAGATTAAATGCAGACGAAGTTAGAAAAGCTGCCAATGATTGGGATTTTTCAGAGGAGGGTAGAGTTAGACAAGCAAAAAGAATGGCAGAAGCTGCGTTAAAATTAAAAAATGAAGGTCATTACGTTATAGCAGATTTTATTGCACCAACACCAGAAGCTAGAAACCTTTTTCCTGCAGATTATAGGGTTTGGGTGGATACAATTAAAGAAGGACGTTTTGAAGATACAAACCAGATGTTCGTTAATCCCAAAAAATTTGATTTTCATGTGACAACTCAAGATGCAAAAAAATGGGCACCTAAAATAATACAGGAGATAAAAAAATGAGCTATCAATGGGATAACAAAAAACCAACTGCTCAAATGTTAGGAAGATGGCAACCTTTTCATGACGGTCATTATAAGTTGTTTAAGGAAATAATTAAAAAAACAGGTCAAGTTTGTATTCAAATTAGAGATGTTCAAGGAGTGGATGATAATCCTTTTGATTTTGAAACTGTAAAAAAAAACATTGAGGATAGATTGAATCCTGAATTTGAGGGAAGATTTAAAGTTATAGTAGTCCCCAATATTACAAATATTTGTTATGGAAGAGGTGTTGGATATAAAATTGAGGAAATAGTTTTGGACGAAGAAACTCAAAAAATTTCAGCTACAAAAATCAGAGCTAAAATGAGAGAAGAAGGAAAATTAAAATAAACCAATGAATGATAGACTTAAAACTATAGTAGATCTTGACAATTATCCTATTCACGACCTTAACTCACCAAAAATAAAAAAATTAATTAATAGATGTAAAAACGAATTAGAAGAAAATAGCTGTTCCACAGTTTCAAATTTTATTTTACCACAGTCTTTAGAGATCATGAATTCTGAACTAGAAAAACAACTTGATGAAGTATACATGTCAAAAGAAAAAATTAATGCATATCTATATGCCAAAGATGATCCATCCTTACCGGAAGATCATCCTAAAAGAAATTTTATGAATAGATATAATGGATATCTAAATTCTGATTGTTTCTCAAAAAGTTCTGAAATGAAATATCTGTATGAAACTGAAGAACTATTGAAATTTGTATCTGCTTGCTTGGGAGTTTCCCCAATATATAGGTGGGCAGACCCATTAGCTTGTCATGCTTATAATGTTATGAAACCAGATGGAATTCTTCCATGGCATTTTGATAGTTGTGAATTTACATTGAGCTTAATGATACAAAAACCAGAAAATGGTGGTGTTTTTGAGTATTGTCCAAATATAAGAGAACCAGGAAATGAGAACTTTGATGAGGTTAAAAAAGTCTTAGACGGAGATAGAGCGAGGGTAAAACAATTAAATTTGGAACCTGGCGATTTACAAATATTTAAAGGAAGATTTACATTGCATCGTGTAACTAAAGTAGAGGGTCAAAAATCAAGATATATGTGTATTCCAGCATATGTTTTAGATCCATGGAGAGTTAACACTCCAGAACATTCAAAAGCTATCTATGGTAAAGTTTTACCAATTCATATAGAAAGAAATCAAGTTAGATCTGATGGATTAGCTGATTAAAATGACAAATAACATTAAAATTAAAAAAATAACCAATGACATATCATCAATAATAATTGATGAACAAAAAACCTATAATTCTCTATCATTTAAAAACCTTTCCGATTTATTAAAAGCGTTAAAAAAATTAGATGCCGACAAACAAGTAAAAGTAATAATTTTAGAAGGTGCAGGAAAAGGTTTTAGTGCAGGACATAATTTAAAAGAGGTAAGGGGACTAAAGAAAAGAGATAAATATCTTAAACTATTTAACCTTTGCTCAAGTGTAATGACCCAAATCGTTGAGGGAAAAAAACCAGTTATTGCAAAAGTTCATGGCGCAGCTTTTGCTGCTGGCTGTCAATTAGTTGCAAGTTGTGATTTAGCATATAGCACGAAGGACGCTTTGTTTGCAACACCAGGAGTAAATATTGGTTTATTTTGCAGCACACCTATGGTTGCTGTAAGTAGAAAAATTAATAGAAAACCAATGATGAAAATGTTGCTTACTGGAGAACCTATAAAAGCAAATTATGCAAAAGAAGTTGGATTAATTAATGATTGTTTTTCAAAAAAAAAATTGAATAGTGAAGTATTAAAAATTGCTAAAAAGATTGCCTCAAAATCTAATCTTACAATTAAAATTGGTAAACAAGCTTTTTACAAACAATTAGAAATGCCGTTAAAAAAGGCTTATGCATATACAAGTAAAATGATGACAATAAACATGATGGCAATGGATGCAAAAGAAGGAATATCAGCATTTTTGGAAAAACGTAAACCAAACTGGAAAAATAAATAGTGTTAAATAAAAAGAATATTTTAATTGTTATTTTTATAGCAATAGCAATGTATTTTGTTTTAAGCTTTAACGATCATAATTTTAAAAGAGCAGTAGATGCTTGTCTTGCAGGTAGTCAAAAATTATCTGAGTCTAAAATAACAGATTTAGAAAAGGCAAAAAAGTTTTGTGAAGAACAAATTAAAAAAGATAAATAATGGGTGATATTAAAAATACGGATAAATCATGTTGTGGACCAGGTTATGCAAGTCCATCAGATGCAATTAAAGCACCTAATGAAAAACTTTTATATACAATAGCTATTTATACTGGCACAGGAATTCAAAAACCTGATTATCTTGCAACTATTGATGTTGATCCAGATAGCCCGACATATTCACAAGTTATTCACCGTCTTGAAATGCCTGGAATAGGAGATGAACTTCATCATATGGGGTGGAATGCTTGTTCTTCATGTCATGGAGATGAAGGGATGAGTAGAAAATATCTTTTAGTTCCAGGTGTTAGATCTAATAATATTCATGTAATTGATACTGCATCAGATCCTTTTGCCCCAAAAATTCACAAAATTATCGAGGGTTCTGAAATAAAATCAAAAACAAATTTGTCAGGTCCTCATACAGTTCATTGTCTCGGTTCTGAAATTATTATTTCTTTTCTAGGTAATGCAAGAGGAGAAGCTCCTGGAGGATATTTACATTTAAATAAAGATTTTGAAATTGTTGGTAGATGGGAAAACTCAATGGGTGATATTCCTTTTAGTTATGATTTTTGGTATCAGCCACGTCATAATGTAATGGTAAGTTCTGAGTGGGCAGCACCTAATACTTTTATGCCAGGTTTTGATCTTGAGGAAGTAGGACATTTAAAATATGGACGTAGATTACATATTTGGGATTTTAAAAAGAAAGAACC
>ERZ802827.1510-NODE-1510-length-11428-cov-14.3469_pt1 | contig 11428 bp, 11 predicted proteins | sample MGYA00345652_ERZ802827 | MGnify/ENA primary metagenome ERZ802827 (study PRJEB30503, sample SAMEA104212372) | marine metagenome | biome: Westerlies Biome; feature: [SRF] surface water layer (ENVO:00010504) within the epipelagic zone...; material: water... | reverse complement strand
CGACACAATCCGCATTGAGGGTGTCGGCGGGTAAATATAGGTGTTGCGCACCATAAATTCTTTCAAAACATCATTTTGAATGGTGCCAGCCAATTTCGCGGCGGGCACACCCTGTTCTTCGGCGGCAACAATAAATAAAGCCAACACCGGCAAAACCGCACCATTCATGGTCATTGATACGGTCATCCGATCAAGCGGAATCGAGTCAAACAACAGCGCCATATCAGCAATCGAATCAATCGCCACACCCGCCAGACCGACATCATCAGCCACCAGCGGATTATCCGAATCATAGCCCCGATGTGTTGGCAAATCGAATGCCACTGATAATCCCATCTGACCTGCCGCCAGATTTTTCCGGTAGAATTTGTTCGATTCTTCGGCTGTGGAAAAGCCGGCATATTGTCTGATTGTCCATGGGCGGGTGGCGTACATGCTGGGGTAAGGGCCACGTAAAAATGGCGCGATGCCCGGTTGACTGCCCGCCAGCCGTGCCTGTGTTTCCGCATCGCCAGATGCCAGTGCCGGCAGGGGCAATTGCTCGGCATTATCGATGGCGCCCGGGTTAATGGCATCTGGCATCTCGCCAAGGCTGGCGGTGATCTGGTCGGCAGCAGGCAGGGCGATTTTGGTGAAGTCAGGAAACCCCTGCATTAATCCAGATCCTTTGTCATATCTGCCAGCTTTATCAGCCACGCAATTTGCGCGGTATCTGGTAAAATATCATCAGCCTCAAAAATGCCGCCCGGCAGAATGCTGTGATCAAGCTGCGCCCGCACCTGCGGGTCCAGCCTGTCAATTTTCAGATCGAGCAAAACAACAATAGCCGGGCGCGCCGTTGTCACCGCATCAATTGTCACGGCATCAACAGGGGCCAGCGGTAATGTCAAATGCACCGCCGACATGCCGCCAATACGCAGCACCCGCCGGATTGCCTCTCGCCGCGGATCTGCCGCATCGCCCTGCTGCAAAATCAAAATACGCGGCGGTGTTTTTGCACTCTGTCGGCGAATCGCCTCAATCACCGCTGCCGGGCGCGCGATCATCTGCCAGCGCGGTGCCAGATCGCCAACCGGCTTGCTGTCAGGCTGCACTGTTATCCCAAGCAACGGCAATTTGCCTTGTGCCAACTGCTGATCACGGCGCCGGGCGGCGGCCTCTGCCATCGCAACAAATCTCTGTTCAGCCTGTGCCACCGCCGCGCCGCCAGCCGCCTCGATACCCTGAAAACCGGCCCATGCCGCTGCGGCAAGCGCCTCGGTACGCGCCTCAATAAACGCCGCACCGCCAGCCGCATCAAGACTGCGCCCCAAACCCGATTCTTCAATCATCATAATTTGCTGCATCCGCGCCAGACGCCGCCCCATCGCACTGCCGCCGGTCAGCGCGTCATGCGCATAGGCGGTCATCATATCAGCCCCGCCCATAGCACCGCCAAGCAACGCCGTGGTGGTGCGCATTATATTCATATCGGCATCAGCAAGGCTGAACATGCGCATCGACGGCAATGCCTGCAGGTGCAACGGATAACTGTCGGCACGCAACCCCAAAGCCGTCACCAACCCGGCCCATCCACGTCGCAAGGCGCGGCATTTGGCGATGCCATCAAACATATCGGCTGGCAACGCGACGCTCATCGATGTCTTGCGGGCAATCAGTTCTGCCGGCAATCCGGCGGCAGTCCCAGAGCGGAAAATCTGCGTTGCCGCCGCCAGCAAATAGGCCAGTTCCTGTACCTGACTAAGACCATGATTATGCCACTGCCAGCCATTCAACCGGAACACACCGTCGGTGATGTCGGCATCGCCAGCCCCGCCGATTACGCCGCCCATTATTTGCAGACCTTCTGCCAAAAGCGCGGCGTCGGCCTGCGGGGCAAATGGATCTATCGCCAGATCAAGGCTGATGTCGGACAGGTTTTTACCCTGACCGCGCGCCATTTTTGCAAAAACGGCAAGCGCATCACCAACATGCGGGCCAGCATCCAGCACGATATCAGCCGCCCCCAAAACAACATCATGCAACATCTGCTCAAGCTGTGTCGCCGCCGCCGACCCAAGGTTCAGATAAATACCCGTCGCACCACCAGCAAGCTCGTCCAGAATGGCCGCATTGACGGTTTCCGGTGCGGCGTCTGTTTCGACCGGCTGGCAGACCCGCCAGCCATATGCCAGCCGCTGCGCCGGATGCGCGGTTAGCCGATGTACCGGCACCTGATCAGATGCCGCTGGCGATACTGCATCAATCTGATAGAGCGCGGCAATATCAAGGCCATCTTCGTCCAGATGATGCAAGCTGTCCGGTGCGACACCTTTAAGCGCCTTTGTAACAAGATCCTGCCATTGCTGCTGATCAGCTAACGGAAAGGAAAGAACGGGTGATGACATGTCGAACCTTTTGGTTACAATGCATGGGGTTAATCTAACAGCGCGTCTGCATCAAATCAAGGAACCGCTCCTATGGCTTCGGCGTTTGCCTCTTCGACCCATCCGGCATCTGAACAGAGGCAAAACCGGATGATATTTGGTGCCGCTGTGGTGATCACGCTATTGCGCAGCATCGCGTTAGTCGTAACACCGCTCGATTTAGGTGTTGATGAAGCCCAATATTGGCTGTGGAGCCAGACACCTGATTTTGGTTATTTTACCAAACCACCGCTCATTGCCTGGATTATTGGGGCGGCGCATTGGCTTTTTGGGCATCACACATGGGCGGTGCGTCTGCCTGCCTGCTGGATTCATTTGGGGACGGCACTGCTGTTGTGGCGGGCCGCGGCATGGCTCTACGGCCAGCAGGCTGGCCGCTTGGCCGCGTTAATCTGGATAACACTGCCAGCGACCAGTCTTGGCAGTTTTCTGATCTCAACCGACACGCCGTTGCTGACATTATGGTCGGCCGGGCTTTTGGCGATGTGTGGCGTCGCCAGCGGGCGGCTGTCTGCCGGCATTGGCATGACCCTTGCCGGGCTGGCTTTTGGCCTGGCCATGCTGGCCAAATTTGCTGCCATTTACGCCATGGCTGGGGTGCTTTTGATCATGCTGCATGGCTATCTGCGCCGGCAGCATCTGCTGCGCTGGCGGCATTTTGTTCTGGCGATTATCGCATTTGGCGTTGCTGCCAGCCCCAATATCATTTGGAATTTTGCCAATGAGTTTGCCACCGTCCGGCATCTTGGTGACAATGCCAATATAAGCCAGCATGCAGCCTCGCTTGCCGGTGTCTGGCAGTTTATTGGCAGCCAGTTTGCGGTCGCCGGGCCGTTGATGTTGGTGTTTATGCTGGTGGCGGCGGGCCGCTCTCAGCGCAATCAGAAGACAGGCTGGCTGGTCTGGATGTGGGCGCCGGTTTTTGCCCTGATGACTGTTCAATCCTATCTCAGCGAGGCCAACGCCAATTGGGCGATGACGGCTTTTCCGGCGCTGACACTGGTGGCGGCTGGCTGGCTGAGCGGCCATAAAAAACGTTTCCTCAGAATCACCGCGATCGGGATCAATCTCGGCCTAAGCCTGTTTGTTTTGCTGGTGACGATGGCTGGCAGTATGGGGCCCCTGACGCCGCAGTCAGATCCGTTGCGGCGGCTGCGTGGTTGGCAACAGCTTGCCACCGACATCCGGCCACAGATCGCGGCGCATGATGCCAGCGCCATTATCGCCGACCGCCGCGCCACCGCCGCATTATTGAACTGGCATTTCTATGATAACGGCCTCACCATTATGGTGCATGACACGGATGGTGTGCCAAGCAATCATTTTGAAGCTAATCACTATTGGTCAGCACAGCCCGGACGGCGGCTGATTGCGCTGACCGGTGACAGCGCGCCACCATCGATTCCCGGCGTCAAATGGATCGCACCAACAGCGACCAGCCATATGACGAGTCAGGTGACAATCAGTCACAACAGGCAACGTCAATTGAACATTTATCGCGGCATTGAGTGACGATGCGCCGACCGCGCGACAGTTCAGCCAAGCCTTGATTGGGTGATGCTTTCAAAAACCGCTAATGTTTCCGGGCTGACATGATGTTCGACACCTTCGGCATCTTCCTCGGCAATTTGCACAGGCACGCCGATTGACACCAGAAAATCATATACAATCTTATGCCGCTTGCGGCTGGCCTCGGCCAAGGCACGCCCGGCATCGGTCAGGAAAATAGACCGGTAGGGGCGCGTTTCAACAAGATCCTCACGCTGCAGACGCTGAAGGATGGCATTGACCGTCGGACTGGTCACACCAAATCTGGCAGCCAGATCAACCGTTCGCGCTTCGCCGGTCTCTTCAATCAGCTCGGCGATCATTTCAACATAATCTTCGGCAACTTCGGATTGATGCGCCCGCCTGATACGGTCAAATTTGGCAGCGCTATTATCTATTTTTGGGCTTGTCATAAACAGCCGTTCCTTTTGTCTGTGCTGGCAGCATAACCCCTAGTTTAAGATTTTCCAAAAAATTTAGCCACAACAAAGTTTTTATGAAGCCTTTTATATTGGTAAAGGCTTATTTTGGCAAAGGCTGATCACGCACCACGCCATTTCGGTTGCGTGACAAGCTGCCGATGCGCTAGAGTGCGCCCATTCAGAATATCGTCAAAACGCTTTCATAAAGGAGCTTCCTGCCGCGATGGATAAGACCACTACGACCGAACTTGAAGCCGCCGCTTTTCGCCGTCTTATGACGCATCTTCAAAACCGAACTGATGTGCAGAATATTGACATGATGAATCTGGCCGGATTTTGCCGGAATTGCATGTCGCGCTGGTATCGTGAAGCGGCGAATGAGGCCGGACATGATCTGGATGAAAACGCGGCACGCGCGATTGTTTACGGCATGGAATATGCCGACTGGAAAGCCAAATTCCAAACCGAAGCGACGGCCGAACAAAAGGCCAAATATAACAAACTGCATCCGCAGAAATCGTAAGGCAGCATTATGAGCATTGTCCCAGGAAGTGGCGCCGGCGCCGAACAGCTGACCCAACTCATCGAACGTGTTGAGCGTCTGGAAGAAGAAAAGCGCGCCCTCATGGCCGATATTAAAGACGTCTATGCCGAAGCAAAGGCGACTGGTTTTGAGCCGAAAATTATGCGGCAGGTTATCCGGTTGCGGGCCATGGATCGTGATTTGCTTAGCGAACAGGACGCGCTTCTGGATACCTATCGCGATGCGCTTGGGCTGCGCTAGCCATCGTCCCCCTGCATGCAACAACGAGGCTAATATGAAGCTGACTTTTGGCGATCGGCTGACCGAGGCAAACCGGCAAACCGGCACCGTGCTCTGTATGGGCATTGATCCGCATTGCAACATGATACCAGCGTTATTCGGCAATGCCATGGCCGAGGCCGGCAGCCCGCAAGCCATCAGTGCCATTGGCGATTTTGTGTCGGCCTGTCTCGACAGCGCCATTGGCAAGGTCGCTGCGATCAAACCGCAAGCCGCATTTTTTGAGCAACAAGGGCCCGACGGCATGCGGCTGTTGCAGCATCTGGGACGGGCGGCGATCGATGCCGGCATGTTGGTGATTATGGATGCAAAGCGCGGCGATATTGGCAGCACATCGACCGCCTATGCCAATGCCTGGATCGGCCATGATTCCGCGTTTCCAAGCGATGCCCTGACCATCAATCCGTGGCTTGGCATTGACACAATTGAGCCCTTTCTGAACCGCGCCGATGCCACAGCAAGCGGCTTATTTGTGCTGAACCGTACCAGCAATCCCGGTGCCGGCGATCTGCAGGAGCAGATTGTCGACGGGGCACCACTCTATACGCATCTTGCTGCCATGCTCGCACCATTGGCGGCGGCGCGTGTTGGCGAAAGCGGCATATCATCGCTTGGCATCGTTGCCGGTGCCACCTGGCCGGAAGACGCCAAATTGCTGCGGACAGCTCTGCCAAATGCGCCATTTTTGGTGCCGGGGTTTGGGGCGCAAGGTGCCGGTGCTGAAAACGCCACAAGCGGCCTGCGCCGCGGCGTCGCCGGCTGGGAAGGCGGTATTGTCAACAGCACCCGCGGCTTGATCTTTCCACAGGCCGCAGCCGATGCCGCCAGCATAGCCGATTGGCATGCGGCGATCGACGCGACAATCACCGAAAACAATGCCGTTTTGAACGCCGTATTTTAAACCGCCGTATTTTAACCCACACCAAGCCAACCGGCAGAGGCCGCAGGCCACAGATGAAACCTGCATTGCGGCGCATATTCCGCCCCTGCCTCACGCAATCTTGATCAAAAACCAGCGGCAAATCTGACAATTATCGCTGTTTTGACCTTGGCATATTTTATTAACCATCACCATCCTCAGCAATCTTTAATTCGATTCCAAAACAAGCCGTTAACGATTGTTTAAGGATTTTAACGGTGACAGATATCAATGTAAGCGAGGGCGAACTTGTTTGGTATAATGAGCGCAAAGGATCCGGGTTTGTCAGAATTGGTGACACAGAGGTATTTTTCACCGATCGACGCTTGACCGGTTTGGCCTTGTACGCTTATTGACTGGCGATAAAGTGACGGTGTCACTAACCGTCAATGAGCATGGTGAGGTGATTCAGGATTTGTTGCGCGTTGACAGGCCGATCAACCCGGCGCCACCGGCCGCATCCGAACCGGAAGATGGTGAGTTGCGTGCTGTGGTGAAATTTTTCAATGATATTCGCGGGTATGGATTTGTCACCGCCGAGGATGTGTTTGTCCATTCGCGTGTGCTGAATGACTGTGGCGTGCATTCCTTGATGCAGGGCCAAAAACTTCTGATCAAAGTTGATGATGCGGGCAAGGGGCCACAGGTTCAGGCTGTACGGCTATTGAATGAATAGCTTGCTTTGCCGTTGAGCCGGGATTAGCATGACGCCATTCGGCGGCGGCACCGCCTGCCGACATTGCCCGGTTTTTCACGGTGAGTTTTTCGAGGTGCGTTTTTCACCGTGAGTTTTCAAGGTTTAGCCCGATTATGATTCTATCGACGCTGCGGCAGCGCTGGTTTATTATTATGCTTGCCGGCGCCACACTGGTATCGGCAACATTGGGCATCAGGCAAGTTTTTGGTCTGTTCCTCGAGCCCATATCCATCGAGCTTGATGCTGGCTTTCAGCTATTTTCACTTGCCATAGCCGTGCAAAATCTTGTCTGGGGGCTATCTTCGCCATTTTTTGGCGCGGCAGCAGACCGGTATGGGCCATGGCGGGTGGCTGCCGTTGGTGCCTTGCTATATGCCGGCGGATTGTTTTTGATGGCCTCCTTTGTCAGCGAAACCGGCGTATTTATTGGCCAGATCCTCGTCGGGCTTGGGCTTGGCAGTGCCGGCATTTCAATTGCGATTGGCGCGGTGGCGCGGGCAGCGCCGCCCGAAAAACGCTCGCTTGCTATGGGGCTTGTCACCAGTTTTGGATCATTCGGCCAGTTCGCGCTGGTACCAATCACGCAGATTTTGATGGTGAATGGTGGCTGGCAATTTGCGCTGGTGATGCTATCGGCGATTATGGCGTCGATGGTGGCAGTGGCGATTGGCTTGCGCACCCCGGCTGGCAGTGCCCGCCCGGTCGAAGGCCCGGTGCTGACGATTGGCGAGACCTTGCATCAGGCGGTGAACAGCCGAGACTATATTTTGCTGACAATCGGGTTTTTTGTATGCGGGCTGCAGCTGGTCTTCATAACCACGCATCTGCCGACCTATTTACATGACGCCGGTCTGTCAACCAAGATTTCCAGCTGGGCGTTAGCGCTGATCGGCTTGTTCAACATCATTGGTGCGTTTGTATGTGGGTGGCTTGGCGGAATTGTGTCGAAAAAGAAAACGCTGGCGACCGTCTATTTGCTTCGCGGCATCATTATTGCGGCATTTATTGTGATCCCGCCAACCCCGGTAACGGCACTTCTGTTTGGCGCGGCTATGGGGCTGTTGTGGCTCGGCACGATTCCATTAACCAGCGGCCTGATTATGGTGTTCTTTGGCCCACGTTATCTCAGCATGCTGTATGGCATGGTGTTTTTGTCGCATCAGATCGGGTCGTTTGTTGGCGCCTGGCTTGGCGGCATTTGGTATGACTGGTTTGGCAATTATGAAGCCATGTGGTGGCTGAACGCAGCGGCTGGTGTTTTTGCATTTTTGGTCAATTGGGCGATTCGCGAACCACGCCCAACTGTCGCTGCCGCCTAGCGACGCGCTTACCCCTGCTGCTCGCCAAGCCAGCGTTCGGTGTCAAGTGCCGCCATGCAGCCCATACCCGCAGCGGTCACGGCTTGCCGATAAATTTTATCAACGCAGTCACCTGCCGCAAAAATGCCATTTACAGATGTATGGGTGCTGCCCGGATGCGCAATGATATAGCCCTCATCATCAAGCGTCACCGCGCCGGCAAAGGCCGCTGTCGCCGGATCATGCCCAATGGCGACAAACATGCCATGCACGGCAATCATTTTATCGTCACCGCCATTCGTTGCGGCTAGTCGTAATCCGGTGACACCCGATTCATCGCCAAGAACCTCTGCCACTTGCCGGTTCCATTCGACGGTAATATTGGCTTTTTTAAGCAACCGCTCCTGCATGATCTGCTCGGCTCTTAAGCTGTCACGGCGGTGCACCAAGGTGACATGGTTGCAGATATTGGCAAGATACAGCGCCTCTTCAACAGCGGTATTGCCACCACCAATCACCGCCACATCACGGCCTTTATAAAAGAACCCGTCACATGTTGCACAGGCCGACACACCACGGCCATTAAACTGCATTTCTGAATCCAGCCCAAGCCAGCGTGCCTGCGCACCGGTTGCCAGAATCACCGCATCGGCGGTAATCTCATTGCCTGAGTCAAGCGTCAGCCGGAATGGCCGCGATGCCGAATCAAGCGCGGTGACAATATCATACATCACCCGCGCACCAACATTTTCGGCCTGCCCCTGCATTTCAGTCATCAGCCAGGGGCCCTGAATCACCTCGGCAAACCCCGGGTAATTTTCGACATCTGTGGTGATGGTCATCTGGCCGCCGGGCTGCAATCCGGCAATAATCAGCGGCGCTAAATTTGCCCGCGCCGTATAGATGCCAGCCGTCAGTCCGGCAGCGCCCGCACCAATGATAACGACCTGTTCGTGAGTTGACGGTTTTGTATTTACAGCAGCGGAATCAGACATTGTTTAAACACTCGTTTTACAGCAGGCATGACAGACAGGTGACAAGCACTCAATGGCTCTCGGCATAACACTCTATAGGTAGTGTTTTCAAGTGTCATTTACACAACATCATGTTACCTTGCCCAAATGCCGATGATAACACTCAAACGCCGCATTTTACACGGCTTTGCCATCTGTGCCGGTCTGTTGTTCTGGACGGTCGGTGCACATGCTGAAACAGTGATTAACGGTGCCACGCTTTTGCGCGGCGGCGCCGTTGAAGGCGGCCTGATGATTGCCCGCACCGCCCCTGACAACCGGGTCACGCTGGATGATGCGGCGATTCCGGTCGCCCCGGACGGGCTGTTCATTGTCGGGTTTCACCGCGATTCCGATTTGCCTGTGACCATCGGTATTACCAAAACTGACGGCACCAGCCAGCTGACAGTGCTGACACCGCAGCAACGCAGCTACCAAATTCAGCGCATTGACGGTCTGCAGAAAAATATGGTGACACCGCCGGAAAACGTCATCGCACGCATCAAATCTGATCAGGCGGCTGTTGCCGCGGCGCGTCAAACACCCGCCGCAGCCGGTGATTTCTGGCGCGGCATTGATTGGCCGGTCACCGGTCGCATTTCCGGCGTGTTTGGCAGCCAGCGCATTTTAAATGGCCAGCCGCGCCAACCGCATTACGGGATTGATATCGCGGTTCCCAAAGGCACCCCGGTGCGGGCCCCGGCAAGTGGTCTGGTAACGCTGGTGAAGGATTTGTATTTTTCCGGCTGGACAATCATTATCAATCACGGGTTGGGGTTGAATTCAACATTTTTGCATTTAGACAGTACCGCTATCAGCGTCGGCGATACTGTTCAACGCGGCAGCATCATCGGCACCGTTGGCTCAACCGGTCGGTCTACCGGGCCACATCTTGATTGGCGGCTTGACTGGCAGGGTCGGCGCATTGACGCCAGCCTTGCCGCCGGCCCGATGCCAGAGACAGGATAGATGATGGCAGCACCGGTTGTTTTTATTTTTGGTCTTGGCTTTGTCGGGCGCGCCCTTGGACATATGATGGCGGCTGCCGGCTGGTCGATCCGCGGCACCACCAGACAGCCGGAAAAATTTGCTGCCGAAGCGGCGGCCGGCTGGGAGATCATCGGCTTTAGCGACCAGCAGAAAATGCCTGTGCCGGCGCGTGCTGTCGACGGGGTGAGTGCGATCCTGTCGACAATTACTGCTATTTCCGGCAGTGATCCGGTGCTGGATCTGCATCAGGGTGACCTTGCCGGTTTTGCTGGCTGGGTGGGCTATGTTTCGGCAACGTCGGTGTATCCGGACAAGCCGGATGGCATCTGCTATGAACACACCCGGCCAGACCCGGCCACCGCCCGCGGCAAAGCCCGTTTGCTGGCAGAGCAAAGATGGCAGCAGCTGTTTAACGCGGAAATTTTTCGCGCCGCCGGTATTTATGGCCCCGGGCGCAGCCCGTTCGACAGCCTGCGGGATGGCACGGCGCGCATCATCGAACGCGAAGGACAGGTGTTTAACCGCATCCACCGCGACGATATCTGCCGGGTTATAATGGCGGCACAGGCGCAGCCCCGGGCTGGCCGTATTATAAATCTGGCAGATCATAAACCAGCCCCGCAAGGCGATGTGGTGCGTCATGCCGCGGCATTGCTCGGCGTTGAGCCGCCCGCCCCACAGCGACTGGAAGACGCCAATTTATCGCCAATGGCGCAGAGCTTTTATGTGTCGCGCCGCCGCGTTGGATCACAGGTGATTAAACCAGAGCTTGGCATTGATCTGTTATATCCGGATTATGAAACCGGGCTGGCGGCGATTTTACAGGCCGAAACGCAGCAGATTAGCTGATCGACGGATCGAGCCTGCCAGTTGCATAACGATTGGCCATTGCCGCCAATGCCAGCGGCTTGATTCTGGCCGCATTACCAGCCGTGCCAAATCGTTCAAACCGGTCAGCACAAAGATGTTCCATCGCATCCATCGCCGGTTTCAGAAATTTGCGCGGATCGAATTCGGACTTGTTCTCATCGGCAATCTTGCGGATGACACCCAGCATCGCCAGACGACAATCTGTGTCGATATTGACCTTGCGCACACCGTGTTTGATGCCGCGTTCAATCTCTTCAAGCGGCACACCCCAGGTTTGCGGCATCTCGCCACCATGCGCGTTAAATATATCCTGCAATTCCTGCGGCACGCTCGACGAGCCATGCATCACAAGATGAATATTCGGCAAGCGGCGATTGATTTCTTCAACCACATTCATTGCCAGAATTTCACCATCCGGCTTG
>ERZ802827.1507-NODE-1507-length-11452-cov-7.04308_pt1 | contig 11452 bp, 7 predicted proteins | sample MGYA00345652_ERZ802827 | MGnify/ENA primary metagenome ERZ802827 (study PRJEB30503, sample SAMEA104212372) | marine metagenome | biome: Westerlies Biome; feature: [SRF] surface water layer (ENVO:00010504) within the epipelagic zone...; material: water... | reverse complement strand
GCCCGAATAGCGCTGCGCCGATGTCCATCCACCTCAAGCGACGCTCCTGTTGCAGATGATACTGTGCCTTCAACCACCTCGGCCATGTGGATAACAACCTCAGCTGATTTTTTAGTGTCCGTAATCCGTGCGCTGCCGCTGTCAGTTTTCAACATGCCGCTGTCACCAATCTGACCGCCGGATTCTCCGTAAAAGGGCGTTTGGTTTAGCACAATCTGCACCACTTCTCCGACCGAAGCACTGTCAATGGATTTACCATCCCTGACCATCGTCAAAATCTGGCCCTCGGCTTGCTCGGTGTCATAGCCCAAAAACTCGGTTGCGCCATGTTCATCAGCAATCTCGAACCAGATCGCCACATCGGCCGCCTCGCCCGACCCGCTCCAAGCCGCACGGGCTTTGGCTTTTTGCGCCGCCATCGCACGATCAAAGCCTGCGGTATCGACCGCACGGCCCTTTTCACGCAGCGCATCCTGAGTCAAATCAAGCGGAAAACCAAAAGTGTCATAGAGCTTGAACGCTGTATCGCCCGGCAAATCTGCGCCGTCTGGAATATCGTTCATTGCCGTATCCAGAAGCTTTAAACCTCGATCCAATGTCTGCCGGAAGCGGGTTTCTTCGTTCAGCAGGCTGTCTTCGATCAAGGCCTGGGCCTGGCCCAATTCGGGAAAAGCCTGTCCCATCTGGGTAACAAGTTCGGGCACCAGCCGGTGCATCACCGGATCTTTGGCCCCCAGCAGATGGGCGTGACGCATCGCGCGCCGCATGATGCGGCGCAAGACATACCCACGACCCTCGTTCGAAGGCATTACCCCGTCGGCCATCATAAACGATGTGGACCGCAAGTGATCGGCAATCACCCTGTGATGTACATTATGATCCCCGTAAGGATCGACACCCGTCGCCTGCGCCGAGGCCTCAATCAACGCCTTGAACAGATCGGTATCATAATTGTCATGGCTGCCTTGCAGCAGCGCGCCAATGCGCTCCAAACCCATGCCAGTATCGATTGAGGGCTTGGGCAGGTCTTCCTGACGCCCGTCTTCAAAGCGCTCGTATTGCATGAACACGAGGTTCCAAATTTCGATAAACCGATCGCCGTCCTCATCAGGGCTGCCGGGTGGGCCGCCCCAGATATGATCGCCATGATCATAGAAAATTTCCGTACAGGGACCACAGGGACCAGTGGCCCCCATCGACCAAAAATTATCATCTGTGGCGATCCTGATGATGCGGTCATCAGACAGACCCGCATGTTTTTTCCAGATATTCACCGCCTCTTCATCGGTGTGATAGACCGTGACCAACAGCTTGTCGCGATCAATGCCGAATTCTTTGGTGATCAAATCCCAAGCAAAAGGAATAGCGTCTTCTTTGAAATAATCCCCAAAACTGAAATTTCCGAGCATTTCAAAAAATGTATGGTGGCGCGCGGTATAGCCCACATTATCGAGATCATTATGCTTACCACCGGCGCGCACGCATTTTTGGCTGGTTGTCGCACGACTATAATCGCGGTGCTCTAGTCCGGTGAAAACATTTTTAAATTGCACCATACCGGCGGCCGTAAACATCAGGGTCGGATCATTGCGCGGCACGAGGGGTGAGCTGGCGACCACCTGATGTCCATTTTTCTGAAAGTAATCGAGAAAGGTTGACCGGATATCGTTAAGGCTCGGCATGATACTGGCTTTCTTACGGCTAAGGTTATGTCTTGCGCCGGTGTAACGGGCAAGCAAAACTCTGTCCAGCGCAAGTGTCTTTCACCCCAGAACGCAAAGTTGCGATAATTTGAAGTATAAATGCGTAAATTTTAAAAACCGTTGGAAAGTCAGAGACCCCAGACAAACAATCCGAGGCCCCATTGACAGCTCATTCAGACGGGCGCGAAGCTATTTTTCCACAACATCCTCTTCAGAAACCGGCGGGGGGGCATCAAAGTCCAACCCGTGTGCGGCCCGAATTTTATCTTCAATTTCGTAAGCAGTTTGGGCGTTTTCCCACAAGAACACTTTTGCGTTTTCCCGACCCTGTCCAATCCGCTCATCGCCATAACTATACCAGGCGCCTGATTTCTCAACCACGCCGGCTTTAACACCTAGATCGAGAATTTCACCCGTTTTCGAGATACCTTCACCATACATGATATCAAACTCAACCTGTTTGAATGGCGACGCTACCTTGTTTTTAACCACTTTGACCCGCGTTGCATTACCCACGATTTCGTCACGGTCTTTGATCGCCCCAATGCGACGGATATCAAGTCGCACTGAACTATAAAATTTCAGAGCATTACCACCGGTGGTGGTTTCTGGGCTTCCAAACATCACCCCAATTTTCATTCGGATCTGGTTGATAAAGATGACCATGCAATTGCTGCGCGAGATCGAGCCAGTCAATTTGCGCATTGCCTGGCTCATCAATCGGGCTTGAACGCCGACGCTTGAATCGCCCATATCGCCTTCTAATTCGCTTTTTGGCGTCAGTGCAGCAACCGAATCAACAACGACCACACCCACAGCACCAGATCGCACCAACGTGTCAGTAATTTCCAGCGCCTGTTCGCCAGTGTCCGGCTGGCTGATGAGCAATTCATCCAGATCAACCCCAAGTTTGCGGGCGTATTGCGGGTCCAACGCGTGTTCGGCGTCAACAAAGGCACAGACCCCACCGGCTTTTTGCGCCTCAGCCACACAATGCAGCGTCAAAGTTGTTTTGCCCGAACTCTCAGGCCCGTAGACTTCGATGATGCGACCTTTCGGCAACCCGCCAATGCCCAGCGCGATATCCAAACCGATGGATCCAGTCGAAATTGCCTCCACGTCCTTTATGACATTGTCACCACCCAATTTCATAATTGAGCCCTTGCCAAACTGCCGCTCGATCTGCGCCAGCGCACTGTCGAGAGCCTTTTGTTTATTCGCGTCTTTTTTATCGGTCATGGAAAGAAGATCTGCCGTTGCCATTACATTTGGTTCCTTATTCCACACCCTGAAGCGGGCGGCAATCACTGCATTTGTTCACATAATGTTCTCGCACCCTCATAGGATCAAAACAAGAACATTTCAAGTTAAATTTTCCTCAAGCCATTTTCACTGTAACTTGTTAACAAGTGATTTATTCATGGCCGCTGCGTATTAAACAATGAAAGACATTCTTCATGTTGATTTTTTGGAAACAAAAACTTGCTTTTCTTGCGATTCCCAAAACGGGGACCTCTGCTTATGCACAGGCGCTGGCGCCCGTCGCCAGCTTGTCACTTCAAGATCCACCCGAGCTCAAACACGCACCACTGATCCGCTATAATCGCTTTATCCGTCCGATGTATGAGATCGTTTGCAACACCCAGTTGGATACGATGGCAGTAATCCGGGAGCCAATTTCATGGATGGGCAGTTGGTATCGGTATCGCCAGAGACCCTTTTTAAAAGGCAAACCCACGTCAACCCAAGACATCACTTTTGACACTTTTGCCAGAGGGTATCTGCAAGCCACCCCGCCCGCCTATGCGCACATAGGCAGTCAGGCGCGCTTTATCACGCCAAGGGCTGGCACACCGCCCGTCACATATCTTTTCCGGTATGAGAACCAATCGCGCTTGCGTGAATTTTTGGAACACCGCCTTGAAACTAAAATACTGATCCCACGGCACAATACCTCTCCCAAAAAACCGTTGCATTTATCCGCCTCTGTCGAACAGGAAGTGATAGAAAAATATCAGGCCGACTTTGATTTATGGCACAGTTTGGGGTAGCTGAGCCGCATCGCTCAACTGCTCTTGAACGGCCTGAGACAAAGCGGTTAAAGAAAATGGCTTGGGCAGAAAGACTGATTGATAGGTCTCGCACGCTTCATCATCAAGAAAATTGCGGGCATAGCCTGACATGAATATCACCTTGGTTCCGGGTCTGCTTTTTAAGGCGCGGCGTACCCATGCAGGGCCATCGAGCCCTGGCATAATAACGTCCGTGACAAAAACATCTACCAACAGGTCAGGGTCTTGCAGTATTTCCAGCGCACGCTCGCCACCATCAGCCTCCAACACGGTATAGCCGCGCAACTGCAGAGCCCGAACTGCAAAGGCGCGTACTGGCGCCTCATCCTCGACCAATAATACGACTCCCTCGGCGCGCGCTGGCAGCGTCTCTTTTTTGACCGGAGCCGCTAGCGTATAGCTGTCATCGACCGGTCCTTGATGGGCGGGAAACAAAAGTGTGAAACAGCTATTCTGTCCCAGAACACTATCAACAAAGACATAGCCGCCGCTTTGTTTCATAATACCGTAAACCATTGACAGACCCAAACCGGTCCCTTCGCCCATTGGTTTTGTCGTATAAAAAGGCTCGAAAATTTTTGGCAAAACATCCGGCTGGATTCCCATGCCCTGATCGATAACTTTCACAGAGATATACTCTCCTCGTGACACAATAACTCGGTCGCGTTCGAGCGGTTTTGTCAGGCGCAACACGGAGGTTTCGATTGTGACATCTCCGCCTGAAGGCATCGCATCGCGTGCATTGACCACCAGGTTCATAATAACCTGTTCCACTTGTCGCTTATCCGCTCTCACATGACATTTTATCGCCCCCTGACGCAGATGCAGAACGACTTTTTCACCCAAAAGCCGATTGAGGAGGTGGGTCAGATCAGACATGACATCCTGAAGATTAAGAGTTTGCGGTCGCAACGTCTGTTTGCGGGAAAATGCCAGCAATTGATCAATCAAGGATGCCGCCCGATTGGCGTTCTCATGGATTTCAATAAGATCTGGAAAATCCTGATCCGTCGGCTCATGACGTAAAAGCAGCAGATCACAATATCCCGAAATGGCTGTAAGAAGGTTATTAAAATCATGGGCAATGCCGCCCGCAAGTTGACCAATCGCCTGCATTTTCTGGCTCTGAACAAACTGGCCCTCCAACGTTTTAAGTGCTGTGGCATCTATCAGAACAGCAAACAACTGCGGCCCGTCTTTTTCCATTATACGACTTAGCGTAACCTGCAAAAAGGTTTCGGTTTCACCGCGCTTAAGGCGCAAAAATTCAGAGCTCGGATGATGCACCCCAAACGCAGAGCGGTTCAACCACTCGTTAAAGGACTGACCCAGGCCATCTATCAGGTCGCGAAGATTGAGGTTTTCGACTGAGTTGATGTCTAACAAGCGAAGAGCCGCCTCATTCGCCATCAAAAGATCGCCATTAATCGCCAATTTCAGCAATGGCACAGGCATTTTATGAAAGCTCTTATCATTAGTTAACTCGTCGGTCGAGTGTTGTGGACAGGCCGCAAATATCACAGCCATGGTGGTATCGTCACATGCCACATTTATCGCGCACATTTCGCATGGCCCGTCCTCGGTCAACAACGTTGAAACTGAGCCAAACTTGACTTGCCGTGTCGCGAAAAGGTCCGGCAAATACTGAATACCTTTTGGTACGAGGTTCTGTGCGGCAGAGTTGACGGCTATAAGGCGGGAATCTGATTGCTCGACAATTATCGCCGGCACCACCATTTTTTTGATAAAATAGTTCATTTCCGTTACTCTGTCACGATCCTGTAACCGCCACAAAAAACTGTCCTGACCGCAGCGTTGTACAGTCAGACGACACTGATCAGGCCCTTCAATCATATCAGAACAGACCGATTTAGCCTCTGAGGCTCGCCGAAGCAGGCGCGCAACGCTGGAATCGGCGTCTATCACCACATTTTCAAACAGAAGTGCAACGCTGACACCGCTCTGTATTTCACGCTTGAAAAAAGCATGTGCGGCGGCATTCGACCACGTCACACATCCCGAACCGTCTGTCATAATAGCTGATAACGGATCTGCTTGCAGGAGATTCTTGAGAAACACATCTGCTTGGGTTGCTGACCTGAGCTGCTGCAGCAAATACAATTGCAGCCCAGCCACACATACCAGCAAAATCGCCGTAGCTCCGTATAAAAGCAAAGTAAAGTCAGACAGGGGCAAGCCCACTAAGCCGAATGCAGCGATCAGCAAAAAGCTTATGAATGCGGCAAATAATACAAGACCAAATCTTAAAACAATGAAAAACCAAGACACTATATCAATACCAACCTAAATCAGTGATATCCGCAGACCATTTCAAACCGGATAATTTTGTCAGTGGCCTATAATAAATAAAGTAAAATGTTGATTAATAGTTAATAACTTTACAGTTTATTGATGATAAATCTATACACTTCTAAGGTGTCCAGCAAAAAAGCCGTCGCCGCCCTCAATGGGTAAAAATTGCCGCGAAAAATTACAAATCCACCCAGGTGTGGCTTCGGTGAATTTTGCCAACTGGTCCATGTTTTCCTGAGCCAGAAAAGAACAGGTTGTATAGACCAACACCCCACCGGGCGACACCAGACGAGCCGCCTGCTGCAAAATATCGCCCTGAACGTTCCCCAACTGGGTCAAGCGTTCGGGCGTCAAAAGCCATTTACCCTGGGGCGCGCGGCGCCATGCCCCGCTACCAGAACATGGCACATCACATAGAACGATGTCATATTGGCCACTGGGTTTTTCGGTCAAACATGTAATATCGGCGCCAGCGCGCTCGGCACGCTTTGCAATATCTTGCATCCGCGCAGCGTCAGAATCCCAAGCGTCAACCGCACTGTCAGCGAGCGCAGCAAGCGCCAGCGCCTTACCTCCGCCACCGGCACAGTAATCCAGGATACGCTGGCCTTTGCGCAGAGCAAGCGTCTCGACCACGGCTTGACTGGCGACATCCTGCAGTTCCACCAAACCCGCCTGAAATGTCGCACTTCCCGCAACCTTGCGCCCGCCCTCGATCACCTCAATCGCGGTGCTGGCCAAAGGATGGGCCTGCGCAATGATCTGTTCAAAGGCCAGCGCCTTTAGAGCCGCATCGCGGCTGCCTTTGAGCAAATTGGCCCGCAACATGACCGGCGCCCGGTGGCGCAGCGCCATTGCAGTGGCATCAGCATCAGCCCCGAGACTGGCGTCAAACACTGGCAACAGCCAATCTGGCAGGTCGAGTTGCTCGGCGCGGCTCAGTGACACCGTGCCAACACCTTCGTCCGGGGTCAGCTCTGAGGGGCCATATCCCTGACCGGTAAACAGCGTTTTTGGGTCAATCTGCTGATCTTTCAGCAGGCCCAGCATCAACCCCCGTCCGGTCAGAGCCCCGCCATATGCCGCATACGACCGTTTACAGCGCAAGGCATCAAAGAAAAACGACCGGATCGCGGCGCGATCCTTCGCGCCGGCAAACCGGCTCTTGCGGGCCCATCCCGTCAACACTTTCTCTGGGGCAGTCCCCTCCAGCATTTGATCCAAAAGTTCAATTGTCGTCTGAACACGCGCAGCAGGGGTCATATTGGACTTTCAGTACATGAGAGATATTGGCGTTTAAGGCGTTGAAATATCAACTATTTCTGTAATTTGGACTTTCGCGGGTGATCTGCACATCATGCACATGGCTTTCCTTTAGCCCCGCATTGGTGATTTTCACAAAGCTGCAATTTGTCCGCATCGCGTCTATCGTGCCATTGCCAGTATAGCCCATTGCCGCCCGTAGCCCCCCCACCAACTGGTGGATCACCGCGCCCGCCGAACCCTTATAGGGTACCTGCCCTTCAATACCCTCTGGCACCAATTTGTCACTGGCGGCATCTTTTTGAAAATACCGGTCTGCCGACCCGCGCGCCATGGCGCCAAGGCTGCCCATGCCGCGGAACGATTTGAACGAACGGCCCTGATATAAAATAACCTCTCCGGGCGCTTCATCAGTGCCCGCGATCATACTGCCCACCATAGCGCAAGAGGCACCTGCGGCAATTGCCTTGGCAAAATCGCCGGAAAACTTGATACCGCCATCGGCAATAATCGGCACGTCTCCTGCAGCCGCCACGCAATCCATCACCGCAGTCAGTTGCGGCACACCGACGCCCGCCACCATGCGCGTGGTACAAATTGAACCCGGACCGATACCCACTTTAACCGCATCAGCACCCGCGCCGATCAACGCACGCGTCGCCTCGCCCGTGGCCACGTTTCCGGCCACAATCTGCACCTGATTAGAAATGGTCTTGGCCCGCTCAACCGCCTGGGCTACCCCTTCAGAATGACCATGGGCCGTATCGATGACCACCATATCGACACCGGCCTCAACCAGCGCCTGAGTGCGTTCAAAGCCCGCATCCCCCACCGTCGAGGCCGCAGCCACCCGCAAACGGCCCAGTTCATCTTTGCAGGCGGTAGGGTTCAAAACGGCGTTCTCGGTATCACGCAAGGTCAACAGTCCCGTGAGCTTTCCAGCTTTATCTGTGACCAGAAGCTTTTCGATCCGACGCTCTTCCATCAAGCTTTTGGCCCGATCGCGGTCGGCCGGCTCTATGAGAACCGCAAGGTTGCTTGCAGTCATCATCATTCGCACCGGCGTGTTATCATTGGTGGCAAAACGCATATCTCGGTTGGTAACAATGCCCAATACCAGCCCTTTATCATCGACCACAGGAAACCCGGTGATGCGATACCGATCCTGCAAGGCTTTTGCATCTGCTAGGGTCTGGTCGGGACGCAGCGTGATCGGGTTGAACACGATGCCGCTCTCAAACCGTTTGACGCGGCGCACCTCGCGCGCCTGTTCATCAACACTAAGATTGCGGTGAATGACCCCCATACCGCCGGCCTGCGCCATCGAGATGGCCATCCTACTCTCAGTAACGGTATCCATCGCCGAACTGAGCAGCGGAATGTTAAGCGCGATCGAGCGCGTGACACGGGTGGTGGTGTCAGCGGTTGAAGGCAAAACGTTAGAGGCTCCGGGAACCAACAAAACATCGTCAAACGTAAGGGCCTCGCGTATCTCCATCTGTATTCTCCGTGGGATGTGCGTTTGGCGCTTTGCTATCGCATGGAACGCCGGCGGTTGAAACCCCTATTTGTGCTTGCCGTGCGGGCCATTCCCCGCCAATGTTGCCACAATAACGCAAGGATACCAGATGAGCACACATGGGTATGACAATGGGCGGCTTGATTTGCCGTTTGTCGGGATTTCAACCTTTGGCAAGCGACCCTATGTCAGCGATTGGTCGCAGATCGACGCCGATGTTGCCATTTTGGGCGCACCTTTCGACGCCGGCACCCAGTGGCGGCCCGGTGCGCGCTTTGGACCGCGCGCCGTGCGCGAAGCTTCGACCCTGTTCAGCTTTGGCCATGCAGGGGCCTATGACCACGAGGACGATGCCATCTATCTGCCGGGGGATGTGCGGATCGTGGATATCGGAGATGCCGACATTATCCATACCAACACCGTCAACAGCCACGCCAACATCGAAACCGGCGTGCGTGCTATTCTGGCAGCAGGGGCGCTGCCAGTGACCATCGGCGGCGATCATTCGGTCAATATCCCGTGCATCAATGCGTTTGACGCTCAGGGGGATTTCCACATCCTGCAAATTGATGCGCATCTGGATTTTGTTGATGAACGCCACGGCGTGCGCTTTGGCCATGGCAATCCGATGCGGCGCGCGGCAGAAAAATCCTATGTGACCGGCCTGACGCAAGTGGGTATTCGCAACGTCAGTTCCACTGCCAAAGAAGGCTATGACGCGGCCCGGGCCATGGGATCGGATATTGTGTCGGTGCGCCAGAGCAGAGCGTTGGGCGCCAAGGCACTGGCCGCCCGTATTCCACAGGGCGTGCCTGTCTATGTCACCATTGATATCGACGCATTCTGCCCCTCGATTGCCGCAGGCACCGGCACGCCAAGCCATGGCGGTTTTCTGTACTACGATGTGTTGGAGCTGTTGCAATACGTGACAAAATCACATCCGATCATCGGCATTGACTTGGTCGAGGTGGCGCCAGATTATGATCCCAGCGGATCAACACAGATACTCGCCGCTCAGATATTACTTAATTTTTTGGGCTTTATCTTTCAGGCCCGCGTCGGTGAGGGTCCGATTTGATCGCCAACTCAACACTTTAATGGCCCAAAAGTGATGGCACCAAGAGTAAACGCGCCAGTCGTTTAAATGCAGCGCTATAGCGCTGCCACTAAAGCTCCTCCGATTAAAGTCGAAGGGTTCGGCGGTTTAGAGCGCCTGCGGCGCACAGTGGGATCTTTTCCGACTGAAGTCGGAGGTTTCAAACCAGATTTTTGGAAAATGAAACAGACGGAATATGATGGTCTCATCGTAATAGTCCCAGTTCGAGCGATGCTGTAAAACATCCCCGGCACAACAAACCAGTGAACCATTAAGGCGAGACATCCTGATTCAGCTCATCGGCTGGTTTACATCCTCGCTCAGCATCGTCATATGCAAATGATCCGTTTTGGGTCAAGATGACGCCCACCAGCCAGTATTTGCCGCTCGTTGTCTTTCAAGGTCACGGCTTTGGCCTATAGTAGGGCTCAATAAACGACGTTAGGGCATGTACATATGAGCGATATTCCTCTGGTGGTATTCACCCCCTCTGGCAAGCGTGGGCATTTTCCCGTTGGCACCCCCGTGCTGACGGCTGCGCGCCAGCTTGGCGTCGACTTGGATTCGGTCTGCGGCGGACGCGGCATCTGCTCGAAATGCCAGGTGACCCCGGCCTATGGGGAGTTTCCCAAGCACGGTGTGAACGTCGCCTGCGATGCGCTGTCTAAATGGAATGCCGTCGAACAGCGTTATGATGACAAGCGCGGGTTGAAAACCGGCCGCCGGTTGGGCTGTCAGGCCACCGTGCAGGGCAATATCGTCATTGATGTTCCAGCCGAAAGCCAGGTCCACAAACAAGTGGTCCGCAAAGCCATCACTATGCGCGACATCACCATGGACCCGGCCACTAAGCTGTATTTTGTCGAGGTCGAACAACCCGATATGCACGAACCCACCGGCGATCTGGAACGCTTGCAACAGGCCTTGAAAAACCAGTGGGAGATCGATCACATCACCGCCGATCTCACTGCCATCCGCAAATTGCAACCGGTGCTGCGCAAAGGTCAATGGCAGGTCACAGTGGCTCTGCATAAAGACCATATCAGCGCCTCGCACAAACTGATCGACATCTGGCCCGGCTTGCATGAAGACGGCATTTACGGCCTTGCAATTGACCTGGGCTCAACCACGGTGGCGATGCACCTGACCCATCTCGAAACCGGTGAGGCGGTCGCATCCTCCGGGATCATGAACCCGCAGATTCGCTTTGGCGAAGACCTGATGAGCCGGGTCAGCTATGTGATGATGAACCCCGGGGGCGACGCTGAAATGACCAACGCGGTGCGTGAGGCAATCAATGAATTGACCCAGCAGATCGCCGTCGACGCCGCGATCGATCCGGCGCTGATTTTGGAAGTTGTCTTTGTGTGTAACCCGGTCATGCATCACCTACTGCTGGGCATTGATCCGGTCGAATTGGGTCAGGCCCCCTTCGCACTGGCGACCTCAGATTCTCTGCGGCTACCGGCGCATGAGCTGCAACTGA
>ERZ802827.1505-NODE-1505-length-11468-cov-6.72452_pt1 | contig 11468 bp, 21 predicted proteins | sample MGYA00345652_ERZ802827 | MGnify/ENA primary metagenome ERZ802827 (study PRJEB30503, sample SAMEA104212372) | marine metagenome | biome: Westerlies Biome; feature: [SRF] surface water layer (ENVO:00010504) within the epipelagic zone...; material: water... | reverse complement strand
GCTAGTACAGACCAGACTACCGATAGTCCTACTCAAAACTTTGCGACATTTAGTCCAGGTTTTTCATCATCATCTATGTTATTATCTGAGGGTAACCTTACAGTTACAGACAATGCAAATGCTAATTATGAGTCAGCTTATGTTGGTATGCCAGTTCAAAGTGGTAAATACTATTTTGAAATTACAATAGATGTTGCTCCACAATTTTTATTTTTAGGTGTAAATAATTTATCATCTGTTACAGCAAACAAAAATCAATATCCAGGATATGCTGATGGAAGTGCTAGTTTTTTATTTCATACATCTTCTGATAAAGTATATTATGGAAATAATGGGGGTAATTATTACAGTCTAGGTTCAGCAACAACTCTTAGTAATGGCGATAAAGTTGGAGTAGCTTATGATGCAGATACTGGTGCATTTTGGGTAGCAAAAAACAATAGTTGGTTATATAGTGGTAATCCATCAACTGGTGCTAATCCATTGTTTACTGGCTATACTCCTAATGAATTGGTTTATTTTAGTACAGCAAATTGGTATTCAACTGTAAAACAATCATATAATTTTGGTCAAAGAAGTTTTGCATATACCCCACCCACTGACTTTGTGGCTTTGCAACAGGACAACCTACCAGAAACAGCTAAAGGTATAAGTGGATTAGTGTGGACAAAGAACAGAGATGCTACTGACTCTCACCAATGGTATGATAGTTCACGAGGTAAACAATTATCTTTAGCATCAAACACACAATCTGGTGAAGCTATAGTTACAGATGGACTACAAAAGTTTTTAGCTGGTGGTCAACAGATTGAAGATGATGTGTCAATCAACACAGCTGGTGAATCTTTTGTAAGTTGGAATTGGGTGGCAAATGGAGGAACTACTGCAAGTAATTCTGATGGTTCATATTCTAGTACTGTCCAGGTTAATCAAACGGCTGGGTTTAGTATTGTTCAATTTACTCCTGGTGCAAGTTCTGGCACAGTTGGTCATGGTTTATCACAAGCACCAGAGTGGATTGTGATGAAAGACACATCAAGAAGTGTTTTGTGGTTAATTTATCACAAAGATGTTGGTGCAGATAAATATTTACAATTTACAACTGCTGCTGCTGCATCTAACTCAACAGTATTTTCTACGGAGCCAACTGCTACAACTTTTGACCCTGGAAATGGATACACAAGTGGCTCATCTTATGGTGCAACAGTAGCTTACTGCTGGCATAGTGTAGATGGCTTTAGTAAATTTGGTAGCTATACTGGTAACGGCAGCACAGATGGTCCGTTTATTTATACAGGATTTAAACCAGCTTGGATTATGTGGAAACGAACAAACTCTACTAATCAATGGGTAATTCACGATTCTACAAGAAATCCTTTTAATCCTACCAATCAAATATTATATGCAAATATTACTCAAGCAGATGGAACAGGAGATGCAATAGTAACAGATTTATTATCCAATGGTTTCAAGTTACGAAGTGGAACAAATGGTAATGCAAATACAAGTGGTAGCACATACATCTACATGGCATTTGCTGAACATCCATTCGTTGGAGATGGTACTAATCCAGTAACAGCTAGATAAATATGAATAAATATGATATAAGGAGATATTATGTGGGCAATAGTTAAAAATAGTCAATTAATAGAAATAAGTAATGGTAATAAACCTATTACAGTAGGAGATGTTGTTCATCCAAAAGATATATTTAAACATTGGACTAAAGCACAACTAAAAGATATCGGTGTTTATGAGTTTATATCTGGATCAACACCAGATAATAAGTTTGAAACACAAGGTGCAATATCATATGCAGTTGATGATGATGCAGGTACAGTTACAGAAACTATTGCAAAAAATAGTAAAAATATAAATGATGTTAGTGAGGTAGATGAAAATGGTGATCCATTATTAGATGAATATGGAGATCAAATTGTTACAAAAGGATTAAAGACTATTTATAAAGAACAAATAAATCAACAAGCTACAGGTTTATTAGCACCTACAGATTGGATGGTAGTAAGAAAAGCTGAAGATTCTAGTAAATCTATACCAAGTGCAGTTACTACATATAGGGCATCTGTAAGAACAGAAGCTGATAAAATACTACAAGCAATAAGTGATTGCGATACTCTTGATAAATTAAAAGCATTATTTGTTACAGAATATAATGAAGATGGATCTATTGAGACTAAAGCTACAATGGACACATTACCAGATGATAAAGATATTAAGGATTATAAAAGATGATGATTACTAAAAATCTTATTCAGTTTGGTAATTTTTTAATTAAGATACCTAAAGCTATGAAGGGTGTATGGGATAAGTCTGAAAACAGATGGGGTTACAAAAAAAATGGACACTAGAACTATCCATGATGTAGCCGCTGAGATGGAAGCACACGAAAGAGAATGTGCTGTGTATAGAGATATGACAAAAATGCAATTAGAAAAATTAGAAGGTAGAATAAAAAGACTTGAGATGTTAATTATGGCATCTACAATATCTACAGCATCTTTAATATTAGTAATTGTAATGAAAACAATATGAGAAAAGAACATAAAAGTAAAACAGGTGGATTAACAGCAAAAGGTAGAGCATACTTTAAAAAAAAAGAAGGAGCTAATTTAAAACCTCCTGTTAAAAAAGGAACTAATCCTAGACGAGTTAGTTTTGCTGCTCGGTTTGCAGGAATGAAAGGTCCTATGAAGGATAGTAAAGGCAAACCCACTAGAAAAGCATTGGCACTAAAAAAATGGGGATTTGGTAGTGTAGCAGCGGCAAAAAATTTTGCAGCACGACATAAGAAAAAAAAGTGAGGGGTAATGTTAATCGATCCAATTACAGCATTTGCAGCAACTAAGTCTGCAATAAGTTTAATACAACAAGGTATAAAAGTAGGTAAAGACCTAACTGATCTTGCTAGTCCAATTATGAAATGGGCAGATGCAGAAGCTCATATAGATACACATTCTAGTAATAAAGGTAAAAGTATGTTTGGTAAGTTTAGTAGTATAGAACAAAATGCTATAGCTGCTCATTTACGAAAGATGGAAATAGAAAAAATGAGAAAAGAATTAAGAGAAATATTTTTATTGTATGCTCCAAATGGTTTATCTCAATGGGAATCATTGCAAAAAGAAATAGCTAGACAAAGAAAGATACATAAAGATGCTATTAAAAAGCAAATAGAAGCTCGTAGGCAACGATTAAACACTTTAATGTGGATAATTGCTATTGTGGGTGTTATTGGCTTTCTAGCTTTAGAATTTTATATTTTATTATACTAGTTTTTTTATCCATCTACCTTTATTATTTAATATCATAGGTAATAGTTTAGGTACACCATCTATAATAATACCACATCCTACTATAAATCTTGTTTTAAAGTTTTTAGCATAACTAAATGCCATGCTTTTTTGGTTTATTAAACACCCTACATTCATAGCAAAGTATAAATTGTCTGGATTTGCCCACCATTGTATAAGAAATTTAGTATGGTAATGCCCTTGTACTGCTGACATACCCATAGTTTGTGATACTTTAAGAACATCTGTTGCTCTGCCATGTGTAAAAAAACATTTTTGTTTATTAGACATTTCTAGTGTAAGATCATCAGTCCATTTCCATTTTTTTGTGCCAAGAAAATCTCCATAACTTTTAAGAAATTCTTTACTCATTCCATATTTTAATGCTCTGCGATAAACCATACTAGAGTGATTGCTTTCTACTTCAATCATATTAGGGAATACAGATTCTAATTCTTTAATATATTCTTTTGCAAGTCGTAATTCATCACCTGCTGATGGTAAATCTGGATTGTGAGAGTGCATACTAATTGCATGAAAGTCTAGTAGATCACCAATGTTAACAATAAAGTCTGGTTTGTATTGTTTTTTAATTTCTTTAAGAAATGCAAAACTATCTTTATGATGATAGGGTATATGCATATCACTAATAACTAGTATTCTTTTATACATTTTATTTACCTAAGTTATCCACAGGTATAAAAATACCATATTTTAGGGATTATGCAAGACTTTGCATGATTTCAGCTAGGTGTTCTGCTCTGTTTTTAGTTTGTTTTGCCCATTTAGAATCTAACATTTGTGCAGATGCTTCGGCATAATCTTGATTTTCTAATGCTGTCCACATTTTTTTAAATTTACTTACTCCACTCATACCTAATTGAAAAACCATTTCAACTATAATTTCGGCTGCTTTGTTTTTAATGATAGTGTTTCCAATTAATTTTTCTGCTTGGTTTACAGCTTCATTAAAATCACCCTCAAAAACATCATTGAGATATTGCATATCATAAACCTTACCATCAATCCATTCTTCATCATTTGTGCAAAGATGTCCATATCCTATGGTTCTTTTACCTAATGTGTCCTTGTACACAGTATCACAAAACCCTTCATGGGTTTTAATTCTCTCTTTAAGTTCTTCTAAATTGTCAAACATTATTTTTTTATTTTAGCTATGCTTTTTAGCCCAAATGATCCTGCAATCGAAGCTAAAATTCCGTATGATATCCAATCTGGACAATCATTTTTCAGAAATAAAAAACCTTGTTGCATATAAGGTTGTAAAGCAGGAACAAAACTAGCAAATATTATACCTATAAATGTTAGTGTCCATGCTTCATCTTTCCATGAATTATCAGATGCTGACATAGCTTTATCTTCCCATGTACCATCTGCCTCTATTTGTTTTTTTGTTGCTTGAAGTTTAGTAAGTTCTACTTGGGTTTTTAATTTTGCTTTTTCTTGCTTACCCTTGATGTATGTTCCAACTAAATTAGCAACAGGTGCTATTAGTGCTTGAAACATCTACCAAACATTCAAAAGAATTATTATTAGTAATGCAAGAACTACCCATTCATACATAGTCAATGCTAGGTTCTCCCATTGTTCTTTAATTTTATTCCACATAAGAACAATGTTAGGGGTATTTATGGATTATGCAAGTGTATTTAAGTTAACTAGAATAAGGTGTTATTGAAGTGTTTACACCATTTATTTACTCTGCAATAGTTGGCACATCTTATATCTTCACCTGCTCTATGCACTATTAAACAACCTTTACCTTCTTGCATATTGTTTTCAGTAAGATATTGTTTTGCTTTTTCTAGTGTAGGTAATACCCTTAATGCAGACTTTCTACCATCTTTCATAACTGCAAAACTATCTTCTTTTCTCCATCTTTCTTTAGGTGTACATATATCTGGTTCTGTTATTTCTGATTGTTGGTGTAGTTTTATTCTTTCCTTAATAAAATGTTCTTGTTCTTCTTCTGACCATAACCTAATAGGAATCTTTACTACTTGTGCTTGGGGGTAGTTATCTGATTTACTAGCTTGTAGTTTAGACCAATCTCTTAATATAGCTATAATATATAATTTATTTATTTTTATATTGACTTTATCTGGATTCTTTCTAACTAAAAAGTCTAATATATTTAACTGTTCTTCCCATTCATCTTTACCATTTTGCAGGGCATCTAAGGCAGACCAAGCTGAAGTAACTTTAAAATCTATTAGTTCCCCATCACTTGTTATATAATCAAATTGACCAGATAATGTCCAATTATTAGTAGTGGCTATATCTTTATAAAACAATCTGATTTCTGATAAATCGTTTTCTGTTTCTGCTCTTTCTATTATATGATGTACTGATTGTCCAATCAATGACCATATTCTATCTGAAACATCTTCTTCTATTTCATCTTTATGCTTTATTTCTAACGATCTAATTAAAGGGGGTGCTATTAAACGTGTTGTAGATATATCTGATCCAGAGGGGTCATAAGGATCATTCTCTACTGCACGTTTAATAGCTAGGGGAAGGTTCATTTTATTAGTTAAATTCATTATTATATATCCTTTTATCTATTTTAAAGTCTTTTATTCTAGTGCATTTAATTGCAACTATATCTATTAGAGTGTTATCAAATTGTTTTTTTATATCATAAAACAAGGCATTATTACACTTGGATTGTAATGGCATAGCATACTTAACCCACAGTTTATCTTGATATTCAAACCAAAGAGTTATGATAAATATTTTAAACATCTAAAAACTTATAATACCTTCTATATTCTTTTGGAATAAATATATCTCTACCTTTATGGTCTTTAATAACTGTTCCTTGTAGGTCAATTAAATATCCATTTTTGTTATAGAACTCTATCATTCCGTTATTAAAATGGTACTGTGTCATCTGGGTCAATATCATTTTCTCCATGTTCTTTTGCATCACTTTGATCTTGCCCTTCAAGTTCTTTAGATTGTAGTATCATATTTCTAATACCTTCTCTTAGTTGATTGAATATAGTTAGATCACCCTTTTGATATTGGTCAATACTAAATACTAATGATTTATTGTGCTGAATACCAACTTCATCTTTTGTAGGCAATACTGTAGCTACTTTAGGTTTACCATTATTGCCCTCTATAACATTAAGCTGACATACTTTGCCAACAAGATTGCTTATATCAAAACCTTTTTTTTCATCTTCTGTAAAAGGTCTACCTCTCCAAGACGTTAGGTCTTTAGATAGGTTAGCTTTTTCATACAAACTATTATTGTAGAAATTACTAATCTCAAAAGGTTCTTCACTATCTTTGTTATGGACTTCCCAAGTTATCATAACTTTTCTTTTCCAAGACACTTGACCTTGATATTCATTTCTTTGTGTACCTAAATCTATAACCCTAATGCATCTTGCATTATGAACCCCTGTCGATAGTTGAGGGTACTTAGATTGTTGGCTATCATCTTTTACTATTAAACTCATTATTTTCCCTTTTGTTATAATTATCTGATTAATATAAGTTAATATAAATATTATGTCAACAACATATTGACAAAAGTTAATAAAATTATAATATATGTAGTATGAGTTACGAATTAGCCATTGAAAGAAAACAAGAAGTCATCACTAAATATGGTGGTGGCAAGAATTTATCTAGAATGTTAAGAATATCTCACCCTGCAGTTTCTAAGTGGGAAGTGATCCCAGAATTAAGAGCATTTCAAATCTCTAAATTAGGTGATTACACAGTAGATTATATTAGACCAGATTTAAAATTTTAAAAGGGGAGCTGTGAACTCCCCCTTTAATTTATTTAGATTAATGTTAGTCTTTGACTTTTTTAAAAATAAATGTATGAGCTTCATCTACCATTTCACTAAGAGCCAACAAACATCTTTGTTTAGCTTTTTCTTTGGTAGTATCTGTACCCCAAGCACTTATTCTTTTGTCTTTGTCTAAAGCAAAGCATCTGAACATAAACATCACCTCCTACCTTATGGTATTATATCACATCACTTAACCTAAGTCAACAATTATTTATAAGTCAATGTGAGCAAGGGTTACAAAGCATAGCATTGCTATAGCATTGCCATAGCATAGCTTTAACACAAGTATAGCACAGTGCCATAGTTTTGCTAATGGCAAAAGTATCCCCTTCATCTTCATCTTCACCTTCATCTTCATCTTCATTTGCTATACAAGATATAACAAGAACAAGAGCAAATAAAAAAAATTGTTGACAATATATTTTGGTTAACCTAAATTAACAACTATGAGAAAAACAATTAGTCAAGAGCAATCTCCTGCATTTCAATTTTATGCAAGTGATTGGATTAGTAACCCTAACAGATTAAGGTTATCGTTAGAGGAACAAGGTGCTTATGTATTATTATATTGCTATTGTTGGCAAGGGTTTGAGATAGAGTATGATGAAGAAGTATTAAGTAGAATGTGTAATTGTAGGATAGATAAACTAAAAACAATTATGCCAAACATAATACATTTATTTAAGCAGATAGAAAAGAATGGTAGAATATATCTACAGTGCATACAAGCTGAAGAAGAAAGAAAAGAACAAGAACTTAATAGAGTGAAGAGAAGTAAAGCAGGTAAACTTGGAGCAAAAATAAGATGGAAGAACCTAAAATGACATTAATATTAATTACAATATATTTATTAATAGGAATTATTTGGTATTGGTATGAGCAGTAGAAAAAGAAAACCAACAGATAAAATACTTGGGTGGTCAATAAAGGTTTACTTTAGCACAGGTAAAGTTGAAGAACTTAATTTATGTCCAGAAGAAACTGCAAAGATGATTGATAGTTATATTAAAGAAACAATTAATAGGAAGTATTTCTAATGCAGTACAAAGATTTTTTATTTCCTTTTGGAGAACACCATAGTTTTCAAACTTTTTGTGATAAGGGCAAGAACAAAAGATTGATAAAGCAATTACATGGCACAATAGATGAACACATAGATGAACTTACTGAACTAAATAAAAAAGGTGCAGGTGTATATTTTACAGTAAATCAAACTGACTTATTTGGTAGAACAACAAAGAACATAACCAAAATAAGAGCAGTATTCTGTGATTTTGATGGCACACCTATGCCAGATAAGTTTGATATACCACCACATTTTATTATAAATACTAGTCCTAATAAGTTTCATACTTATTGGCTAGTTGAAGATATGCCATTAGAAAGTTTTACACTTTATCAACAAGCATTAGCAAGTAAGTTTGGTTCAGATAGAGCAGTGAAAGATTTACCAAGAATAATGCGTATAGCAGGATTCTGGCACAATAAAAAGAAACCATACCCTGTCAAGATAGTTAAGCAAAATATTATGACACCATATACAATGGAAGATATTAGAGAAGGATTAGGATTACAAAGACCAAAGAAAAAAATTATAAAATATAACCCTACTAATTTTGTCAAGAATAAAGACTTTCAAGTTAAGGGTGTTGGTTTAGGTGGTAGGCATGAATATCTTGTAAAGATGTTAGTAGCTATGAGAATGAGGGGTGAGAGTTATGAATATGCAAAAGATCAAGTATTGACATTTGCTAACAAGTGCAATCCTCCAGAAAGTTATAGTGAAGTTATGTTTCAACTAAATGATATATGGAATAGATATGGAACTTAGAGAGTATCAAGAGTTTGCAATAGAAAATGTCAAGCAAGAATTTGCTAAAGGCAACAAAAGAGTTTTACTAGTTGCACCAACAGGTAGTGGTAAAACAGTTATTGCTAGTAGAATGATTGAGAAAACTGAGCAAAAAAGAAAAGCTAGTTTATTTGTTGCACATAGAAGAGAACTTGTTAAACAATGTTCAACAAAGTTACATCAGTTTGGTATAAATGCAGGTGTAATTATGGCAGGCATTACTAATGCATGGCACTTTGATACACAAATTGCAAGCATACAAACTTTTATATCAAGAAAAGATGATGATGATTTTAATAAACCAAAAGCTGATTTACTAATTATAGATGAGGCACATAGGTCAACAAGTAAATCATTTAGAAAACTATTAGATGAATATCCAGATGCTTATGTTGTTGGTTTAACTGCAACCCCATTAAGAAATGATGCAAGTGGACTAGGTGATATATATGATACACTTGTAGAAGTTAGTGATATTAAGACTTTAACAAGTCAAGGTTTCTTAGTTCCTTGCAAAGTTTATGCACCTACAATACCAGATTTAAAAGGTGTTGCCACAGTAAGGGGTGATTATGATGCAAGAGAATTAGATAAAAGAATGAATCAAGTTAAATTAGTTGGTGATTTAGTAGAGCATTGGATTAAGTTTGCACTTGATAGACCAACAGTAGTATTTGCTAGTAGTATTGCTCACAGTAAATATATCTGCAAAATATTTAATCAGAATGGTATTCCAAGTGGACATATAGATAGTGAGATGCCAGATATAGAAAGAGAAAGACAACTAAAGATGATGCAACAAGATAAGATAAGAGTCTTGTGTAATTGTCAGATACTTACAGAAGGTTGGGATATGCCTAAGATATCATGTGTAGTATTAGCAAGACCAACTAAAAGTGTAGGTTTATATTTACAAATGGTGGGTAGAAGTTTAAGACCATATAAAGATAAACAAGATACAATGATTATAGATCATTCTGGTGCAGTATATCAGAATGGTTTCCCAGATGAAAAGAGAGAGTGGAAACTAGAGTATAGTAAAGAAGATAAGAAGAAACTTAAAGAACCAAAAGAAATAATCAAACAACCATTCACTTGTGTAAATTGTGATTTTGTTTACAAACCTACAAAAGAAAACCCAGAATGTCCTAACTGTAATTTTGTGCCAACAAAGAAAGAAGTACAATTATTAATTAAGCAAGGCAGATTACAAGAAGTAAAGAAACCAAAAGAGAATATTAAAACAGAAGATAAGAAAAGTTTTTATGCCCAACTATTGTTTATTGCTAGGCAAAAAGGGTATAAAGAGGGGTGGGCAAGTCATTGTTATAGACAGAAATTTGGTCATTGGGTTCATAACAAGCAAGTCCTACCTTCACCACCTACACCAGAAGTTATAAACTTTCTGAAACATCTACAAATAAAAAAAGCAAAAGGAATAAGATTATGAGTGAACAAGAACTAGAAAAACGAATGGAAGAAATTAGGCAGATAGGTAATGACTATGCTGCTGCTAAAGCTAACCTAAACTATCTTGAACATTACAGAAAGATAAGATTAGCACAAATGATGAAACAAAAATTAAGTAATTGTACCAACATGAGTGTTGCAAAAGCAGATTTAGAATCAAGAGCAGAAGAAGAATATATTAAACTTTGTAAGGACCTAAAAAATGCAGTAGAACAAGAATCAAAACTAGCTTGGTCCAAAAAAATGGTAGAGCTTAAATTTGAATTTTGGAAAACCAATCAAATATCTGCTATGAGTGAAAGAAAAAAGTATGGGTAAAAAGAAACCAACACTCAAAGAACAAAAACATATGGAGAAAGTTGCTAGTATAGGTTGCATAGCTTGTAGAAAGTTAGGTATCTATGATAGTCCTGCTGAAATTCATCACATAAAAAATTTTACAGGAGCAGGAAAACGATCAAGTCATATGCTAGTTTTACCTTTATGTCCTAATCACCACAGAAATTCCAATGAAAGTTATCATTATTCACCCAAGAAATTTGAAAATCGTTTTGGTAGCCAAATGAAACTGCTCCAGGAAGTGTTAAATATTTTAGGTAGTTTGAGTCAAGATTAATCTTTAAACCAACTGAGCCACTCTTTTTGCCCTTTGTTTTTATGCCATTTTTCCCAATAATCATATTTTATGCAAACATACCAATCAAAATCATATTTTTGTTTTAATTTGTATATTGCAACATCACAATTATTATACAAGTGATTAAATACAACTGCTTCTTCTTTAGGTGAGTTTAATAATGCTATGACTATAAATAATGTTTTCATTTCCATATGTTTGGATCATATCCACCCAAATTAAATTGAGGTTCAGTTTGTTTAATTACTTTCTTTTGCTCTTCACTCAACTGTTTCATGGTTTGTTCCCAACAAGACAAACACACCACCCCAAATTTCATCCCTATTGCGTACATATTGTTTTTATCTACATCAAAATAAT
>ERZ802827.1504-NODE-1504-length-11471-cov-13.0665_pt1 | contig 11471 bp, 6 predicted proteins | sample MGYA00345652_ERZ802827 | MGnify/ENA primary metagenome ERZ802827 (study PRJEB30503, sample SAMEA104212372) | marine metagenome | biome: Westerlies Biome; feature: [SRF] surface water layer (ENVO:00010504) within the epipelagic zone...; material: water... | reverse complement strand
CTGCCAAGAAGGGCCCCTGCGATGCGCGATAAGCAACAACTTTTACTGGTCGATGGGTCTGGCTATATTTTTCGGGCGTTTCACGCGCTGCCGCCAATGACCCGCGGCGATGGTACGCCGGTGAATGCGGTGTATGGCTTTACCGCCATGCTGATGAAGCTGATCGATGATATGCAGCCAGATCATGTGGCGGTGGTGTTTGATGTCGCCCGCAAAACCTTTCGCTCGGATATTTATCCCGATTATAAAGCCAACCGGTCGGAACCGCCGGAAGAGCTGGTGCCGCAATTTGCGCTTGTTCGTGAAGCCACAGCCGCACTGACGTTGCCAGCTGTTGAACTGGCCGGGTTCGAAGCAGATGACATGATTGCGACCTATGCGGCGGCGGCCGAGGCGGCCGGGCTGGCCACCACCATCGTTTCGTCAGACAAGGATCTGATGCAATTGGTGCGGGGCGATGTCACCATGCTCGACCCGATGAAGCAGCGCCGCATCGGTGCGGCCGAGGTTGTTGAGAGATTTGGCGTGCCACCGGAAAAAGTTGTCGATGTACAGGCGCTTGCCGGGGATTCAACAGATAATGTGCCTGGGGTGCCGGGAATCGGCATTAAAACCGCTGCTGAACTGATCACCACCTATGGTGATCTTGAGACGCTGCTGGCGCGTGCAGATGAAATCAAACAGCCAAAACGCCGGGAAAATCTGCTGAATTTTGCTGAACAGGCGCGAATTTCACGCCAGCTTGTGCTGTTGCGTGATGATGCGCCGATGCCATTGGCACTCGACGCGCTGAAGACCCCGGCACGTGATATGGACAGGCTGATTGCATTCCTACAGCAACAGGATTTTAAACGATTGCTGGTGCGGGTTGGCGCCGGCGGCGCGGCAACGCAAAACGACACCGCCGGTGCGCCGGCGGCTGGCACAGCGGTGCGTTCAATGGCGTCCAGCCCGGCACCGCAACAAACAGCGACAGGAACCAGCGATACCGCCCCCGCTCAGCCGCTGCCGGCTGTCGAGGCGCGCTATCAGTTGATTACCGAACTGGCGGATTTGCAGGCCTTTTTAGATATTGCCAGCAAACAGGGGTTTCTGGCGGTAGACACCGAAACGACCAGTTTGAATGCAGCCGCGGCAGATCTTGTTGGCGTGGCCATGGCGGTGGCACCGGGGCATGCCTGTTATGTGCCGCTGCGCCATGGCGGTGCCACAGCGATCACCACAAACGGGCAAAGCGGACTGGATTTTGAAGGCGCAGAAAACGCCGCGCCGGTCAAACAAATTCCGTTTGACAGCGCGATGCCGCTGTTGCGCGCTGTGTTTGAAGATCCGTCGATTTTGAAAATCGGGCATAATCTGAAATATGACGCGCATGTGTTGTTGCGGCCCCGGAATGGTGCCATCAGGCTCGCCCCGGTGGATGATACGATGTGCCTGTCTTACGTATTGGATACCGGCATTGTCGAGCGTCATTCATTGGATCATCTGGCGGCACATTGGCTGGATCACCAAACCATTAAATATGCAGATGTGTGCGGCAAGGGCGTAAAACAGGTGTCGTTTGCGTCACTGGCACCGGAAGCGGCGCTGGATTATGCGGCGGAAGATGCGGATATCACCTTGCGGCTGTGGCAGCTGTTAAAACCACGGCTGGCCGGATCCGGCGTGGCATCGGTCTATGAGCGTCTGGAACGTCCGCTGATCCCGGTTCTGGCGCAGATGGAATCCCACGGCATTATCGTCCAGCAGGCGATTTTGGCACGCATGTCGAATGATTTTGCCAGCCGTATGGCAAGCTATCAAACAGAGATTCATGCGCTTGCCGGGGCTGAATTCAACATTGCCTCACCCAAACAGCTTGGCGAAATATTATTTGACAAGATGGGGCTGCCCGGCGGCAAAAAATCGAAAACCGGTGCCTATTCAACATCCGCCGATGTGCTTGAAGATCTGGCCGCGAACGGTATTGAGATTGCCTCAAAAGTGCTCGAATGGCGGCAGATTGCAAAATTAAAATCGACCTATGCTGATGCGCTTGTTGAATCAATTCTGCCTGAAACCGGGCGGGTACATACCTCATTTTCCATGGTGGGGGCGTCGACCGGCCGGTTGTCGTCATCCGATCCGAATGTGCAGAATATTCCCATTCGCACGGCTGAGGGGCGGCAGATCCGCACCGCTTTTGTTGCGGCCCCCGGGCATAAATTGATTTCGGCTGACTATTCGCAGATCGAATTGCGTCTGGTTGCCCATGTGGCTGAAGAAGCCAGCATGATTGCGGCGTTTCAATCTGGTGCTGATATTCATGCCAGCACCGCATCGGAAGTATTTGGCATACCGCTGGACCAGCTTGATAGTGAAACAAGGCGGCGTGCCAAGGCGATCAATTTTGGTATCATCTATGGCATATCGCCGTTTGGTCTGGCGCGGCAACTTAGCATCCCACAGGCAGAATCGCGCGATTACATCAATGCCTATTTTGAAAAATTTCCAAACATCAAAGCCTATATGGAACGCACCAAGACCGAAGCCCGCGAAGATGGGTTTGTTGAAACCTTGTTTGGCCGGCGTATTCATATATCCGGCTTTACCGCCAGCAATCCGGCGATGCGCGGTTTTGCCGAACGCCAAGCCATTAACGCACCGATTCAGGGCAGTGCGGCCGATATCATCAAACGCGCCATGATACAGCTACCCGTGGCATTGGCCGAACAATCGATTCCGGCGGATATGTTGTTGCAGGTTCATGATGAATTGATTTTTGAAGTACCTGAAGAGCGGGCCGAGGCGGCGGTTACGCTGATTACCGGCGTGATGGAGCGGGCTGGCGAACCGGTTTTGAAGCTGGCGGTGCCGCTGATTGCCGAAGCGGGCATCGCTGACAGCTGGGCGGAAGCGCATTAAGGCAGAAATTTGTCTTTATTGGCGTTATTCTGCCCTATATTCGCCTTGATTGGTGTTCATTTAGAAGAGCATGTAAATGCTGTCGCGCGGGCACCCAAAAGCCTGTCTGGCTGTGCTGATGGTGCCGTGTGACCGCATTTTTTTGGCAGTGGGAGATCAAATATGGCAGATCGTATCGCGTTGGTTGATGATGACCAGAATATTCTAACCTCAGTCGCGCTGGCACTGGAATCTGAAGGTTTTGAGGTGGACAGCTATAATGACGGCGAAACGGCGCTGGCCGGACTATCCCGGCGGCAGGTTGATTTGGCGGTGCTGGATATCAAGATGCCGCGTATGGATGGCATCGAACTGCTGCAGAAAATCCGCAATCAGTCGCAAATGCCGGTGATTTTTCTGACCAGTAAAGATGACGAGCTGGACGAGGCGCTTGGCCTTGGCATGGGGGCTGACGACTATATCACCAAGCCGTTCTCGCAACGGTTGCTGTTGGCGCGAATCCGCGCTGTATTGCGGCGTGCCAGCGATAATGTGATGACAACAACCGGCCCAAATATTATCCGGCAAGGCCATTTATTGATGGATCCGGACCGGCATTTATGCAGTTGGAAAGATGTTGAGGTGAAATTGACGGTCACCGAATTTCTGATCCTGCAGGCGTTGGCGTCGCGCCCCGGCATGGTGAAAAACCGTGACCAGCTGATGGATGCTGCCTATGGCGAGAGTATTTTTCTGGATGACCGCACGATTGACAGCCATATCAAACGGCTGCGGCGGAAAATGCGCGCCCATGACACGGAATTTGACCAGATCGAAACACTCTATGGTATCGGCTATAAATATAAAGCAAACTGATGGCTCGGCTGACGCGTAAAGGGAGCTTGGATCATCGCCACAGTGTTCGTTCAATCAATCGGTAAGATGCTGGGCCGGACGGCAGCGCTGGTACTGGCACCATTTCGCATGAGCCGCCTGACAGCGCGTATCATGGCGATTATGGTGTTTCCGCTGTCGGTATTTCTGGTCGGGCTGCTGTCGATTGATCAATATCGCACAACGTTAATCCAGTCAGAATTCATCGCGCTTGAACGTCAGGGCTTTACCCTTGCCCGCTCACTGGCATTGGCCGAGGCGGAACGCGACAGCCAGTTTGCGCGGCGACGTTTGTCGGCGGAAACGATGACACATTTGCTGCCGCTTGTCGGGCTTGGCAGTTCATTGCGGGCGCGCGTGTTTCAGCCAAATGGTCTGTTGCTGGCAGATACGGCGCGGCAAGGCCGGTTGCGTATTCCGGTTGATGTCAAACGCCGCAAACACAGATCATGGATTGGCCACACCCGCATGCATCTGAATAACGCGATGAATGCGGCATCATCATTTTTCAGCCCGGCCGATGATTTGCCGCTCTATGTTGAACGGCGGCGCCAGCATGCTGATCATTATGTCGAAGTTCTGTCGGCTTTGTCTGGCGAACCAAGACGCGCGCTGCGGCTGGATGCAAGCGGCGAACTGGTGCTGTCGGTGGCGGTGCCGATACAGGATTTGCGACTGGTGCGCGGGGCGCTGCTGGTATCGATTAGCGGCGGTAAAATAGAACGCGAACTGGCAGATGTGAATATCGCGTTTTTACAGCTTTTTCTGTTTGTGCTGATCGTAACGATTTGTCTGAGCCTTTATCTGGCGCGGTCGATCACCCGGCCGATTGGCCGGCTTGCGAAAGCGGCTGACCAGCTGCGGCGCAGTGGTGACATGTCGCGCCGGTTGCAACAATTGCCGCACCGCAATGATGAGATCGGGCATTTGTCGGACTCGCTGCTGGCGATGACCGACGAGTTACAGCAACGGGTTCAGGCCACCGCGGCATTCGCTGCCGATGTGGCACATGAAATCAAAAACCCGTTATCGTCGTTGCGCAGCGCCGCCGAAACCATCAGCCTGATCAAAGATCCGGCACAACAACAAAAGCTGATGAATGTGATCTTGCAGGATGTCGGCCGTCTTGACCGGCTGATCAGTGATATTTCGCAGGCAAGCCGGGTTGATACTGAAATCATTGGCCGCGATGGCGAAGCATTTGATTTTGTCGAATTGCTGGATAATTTTATCCAACTGCGGCAGCCAAGTTTTGCCGATCAGACACTGCTGTTTACCAAAGCTGAACAGCCAGTCATGGTGCGGGGTCAGGATGGCCGGATTGTGCAGGTTCTGGATAATCTTTTGAGCAATGCTGCCTCATTCAGCCCAAAGGGCGGCGACATTACGTTTGAACTTGGTCTGTCCCAAAAACCATCACAGGCTGTCCTGCATATTATGGATGAGGGGCCGGGGGTTCCGGAAAACCGCCTGGACACAGTATTTCAGCGGTTTTATTCCGAACGGCCAAAAGGCGAATCTTTCGGCGATCATTCCGGCCTTGGTCTGTCCATCGCCAGACAAATTATCGAGGGCCATGATGGCAGTCTTGTGGCCAGCAACCGCGCGTCTGGTGGTGCTTGTTTCACCCTGACATTGCCGCTTGCCTAAACTAAATCTGGCTTGGTTATCAGCATCGCATCATACCGCAAAACAGTGATTTTTTTTGCGTTCAATTTCCGATAGACTAGCGCTATGCAGGATGATCATCATCATATTAGATTGGTACTGGTGACCGGGGTGTCCGGCGGCGGTCACTCAACCGCTTTGAAAATTCTCGAAGATCATGGGTTTGCGGCGATTGATAATTTGCCTTTGGCGCTTGTCGATCCGCTGATTGCGCTGGAGGTCGAAACCGCCGGGCGGCGTATCGCCATTGGCCTTGACGCGCGGACCAGCGGATTTTCCAAATCAGCGCTGGACACATTGACGCGTAATTTGCGGAAACGGTTAGGCAGCCGCTTCAAGATGGTGTTTGTCACGGCAACGCATCTTGATTTAATGCGGCGCTACAACGCCACCAGGCGGCAGCACCCGCTGGCGGCGGAGCTGTCGCTTGAGGCAGCTATTTCGGCTGATATGCAGCGCATGGACGGTATCGAGGCTGTTGCCGATGTGCATATTGATTCAACCGGCATGGCACCGGTCGATATGCGGCGGTTGCTGTTGGAGCAATTGGGTGTTGCGGCTGATACACCGATGCCGGTCACGATTGTGTCTTTTTCCTACCGCTTTGGTCTGCCGGAATCGGCCGATCAGATTTTCGATATGCGGTTTGCCAAAAACCCGCATTGGGATGATCAGCTGCGCGCCCATACCGGGCTGCATCCGCAAGTTGCCGATTTTATTGCGGCAGATCCTGTCGCCGCAGATGTGCTGCAACATATCAAAACCATATTGTCCGCAACATTAGAGCGCATGCGGCAAGAGGGCCGACCACAGGTGACCATCGGATTTGGCTGCACCGGGGGGCGTCATAGGTCGGTCTGGGGGGCGCAGCAAATTGCCGACTGGATCGCCGATCAGGGGCATCCGGTGACGGTGACGCACCGCGAGTTAGCGGCCGAGGATCAGCCCGACCGGGCGTAATGGTTTTATGGCTTTTTGTGGTAATGCTTTCCATTTTCGGGCTTATTTGCTATCAGTGCGTCGAGTGTTACATTGATGTTGAACAATATAGGAAAAATTCATGGCAGATGATTATCTCGTGACTGACATTTCGCTGGCTGATTGGGGTCGTAAGGAACTGTCGATTGCCGAAACCGAAATGCCGGGCCTGATGGCGCTGCGTGATGAATTTGCTGCGGAAAAGCCGCTCAAAGGGGCGCGGATAGCCGGCTGTCTGCATATGACGGTACAAACCGCTGTATTGATCGAAACACTCGTGGCGCTTGGTGCGGATGTGCGCTGGTCATCCTGTAACATTTTTTCAACGCAGGATCACGCCGCCGCTGCGATTGCCGCATCTGGCGTGCCGGTATTTGCAAAAAAAGGCGAGACCCTGGCCGAATATTGGGAATATGTTGATTGTATTTTTGACTGGCCGAATGGCAGCACGGCGAACCTGATCCTTGATGATGGCGGCGATGCCACAATGTATATCCTGCTTGGCGCACGCGCCGAGGCTGGCGAAGATGTTCTGGCAACACCAAGCTCGGAAGAAGAAGAGTTTTTAAAAGCTCAAATTCATCAGCGTCTGGCGCGCAGCCCGGGTTGGTTCACCAAGCAGCGTGATGCGCTCAAAGGTGTGTCCGAAGAAACCACCACTGGCGTATTGCGTCTCTATCAGCTTGCCGAAACCGGTGGGTTGCCATTCCCGGCAATCAATGTGAATGACTCGGTCACAAAATCAAAATTTGACAATCTGTATGGATGTCGCGAGTCACTGGTTGACGGCATTCGTCGCGCCACTGATGTGATGCTGGCTGGCAAAGTTGCTGTGGTGGCTGGCTATGGTGATGTGGGTAAAGGCTCGGCAGCATCGCTGCGTCAGGGCGGTGCCCGGGTTATGGTAACCGAGGTCGACCCGATTTGCGCCTTGCAGGCTGCGATGGAAGGCTATGAAGTCGTCACCATGGAACAGGCCGCACCAAAAGCCGATATCTTTGTCACCGCTACCGGCAACCGGGATGTCATCACCATTGACCATATGCGTGATATGAAAGACCGGGCGATTGTGTGTAATATCGGCCATTTCGATAATGAAATTCAGGTATCGGCGCTGAACAACTATAATTGGTCGGAAGTCAAACCACAGGTTGACGAAGTCGAATTCCCGGATGGCAAACGCATGATCCTGTTGGCAAAAGGCCGGTTGGTTAATCTTGGCTGCGCCACCGGACACCCGTCATTTGTGATGTCGGCATCCTTTACCAATCAGGTGCTGGCGCAGATCGAATTATGGACAAAAGGCACGTCATACGAAAACAAAGTCTATACATTGCCGCGTCATCTTGATGAAAAAGTGGCGGCATTGCATCTTGCCAAGGTTGGCGCGACTTTGTCGCAATTGCGTCCGGATCAGGCTGACTATATCGGTGTAGAGCAACAAGGCCCGTTCAAAAGCGAACAATATCGTTATTAAGGCCGATGCCGGTTATCCGCATAGAGCTGTCAGATTTGCAGGCGACCCAGCGTTTTGGCGGGTTGCTGGCAGGGCAGTTGCGGGCCGGCGATGTGATTGCCCTAAGCGGGGCTTTGGGGGCCGGTAAATCGGTTCTGGCGCGGGCCATTATTCAGGCTGTCGATGCGGCGCAAGATGATGTGCCAAGCCCGACATTCACGCTGGTTCAACAATATGCGCTGGCTGATGGCACGCCCTTGTGGCATCTCGATCTGTACCGTATCGAAACGCCGCAAGAGGCGATGGCGCTCGGGCTTGATGACGCCTTTATTGATGCGGTTTGTCTGATCCGTCTGCAAAAACTTTTGCCAAAGACCAGCTTGTCGATTCATCTTTATGCGGGTGACGGTGGAGATGACAGTGTGGACGACGGTAAAGATGATTCGGGCGTCCGCTTTGCCGATGTGACAGCGCCGCCACATTGGGCAGATCGTATCAATGATCTGGTCACGTCTATCGCCAATAAATCGACCAGCTAGCGCGGTGATGCATTCCAACATGCGTCCCACTATGTTTTATGCGCTGGATTTTCGTGATCAAGCCCTCTCGCGTTCGTTTGGCTTTGCTATTATACTGCGCTGATGTCATCCGCATCCGTTTATAGCATCGATGCTGGCCTGCCATTTGCCGAACAGCTGGCGCAGGGGTTAATGGGTATGGCCAAAACCCCCGAACAGTTGGCGCGGGCGCTGGTTCTGGTGCCGTCACGCCGCAGCGGACAGGCGCTGCAAGCTGCATTTTTGTCGGTCAGCAATGGCCAGACCATGCTTTTGCCGCGGATGGTGCCGATTGGCGATATTGGCGATGAGACAAGTCAGGGTGATCCGATAGATGCGCTTTTGGATGAAACCGCGCCGGATTTGCCACCAGCGATTTCCAGCATGCGGCGGCGGTTTCTTCTGGCAAAATTATTGCGGCATTTCCGGCTGGGCGAGCATTATCCGACCCAGCCTCAGGCCATGCTGCTTGCCGACTCACTGGCGCAGCTCCTTGACCAGCTCTATAATGCCGATGCGACGGTGTCGGCATTGCGTGATTTATTGCCCGATGCTTTTTCCGCACATTGGCAGGATATTCTGGGCCTGCTTACAATTTTGATCGAACGCTGGCCGGCTATTCTGGCGGATGAAGGGTCGATGGACGCTGTGGACCGGCGCAACAGGTTGATCCGCTGGCAGGCGCAACGCTGGCAACAGCTGCAACCCGATAATCTTATTCTTGTCGCCGGCTCGACCGGCAGCATAAATGCCACGCGTGATTTAATTGCAACGGTTGCTGCTTTGCCAAATGGGCATGTGGTGCTGCCGGGTCTTGATCGTGGCGCTGGTAATTTGTGGAGCGATATGGCCAGCGATAGCAATCACCCGCAACATGCGCTGGCAGCCTTGCTCGATGTGTTGGCCATCAGCCCGGATGATGTCGCGGACTGGCCGACGCTGCCGGTGGCGTCAGCGACACAGCAGGCGCGGCGCTATTTGATGCGGGAAATGTTTCGCCCGGCGGCGGTTACCGCGGCGTGGCAGCGGCTTGGGGATGCCGCCAGCTTGCCGGGGCGCGATGCGCTGGCCGGGCTAAAAATTCTGACAGCGCGTGATCGCCGCGAAGAAGCCAGCCTGATCGCGCTTTGCTTGCGCGAGGTTTTGGAAACACCGGAAAAAACCGCGGCGCTGATCACCCCGGATCGCCAGCTTGCCGAACTGGTCATCGCCGAATTGCAACGCTGGCAGATCACCATTGAAGATTCGGCCGGCCGCCCATTGGCGACAACCCCAACCGGGCGTTTCCTGCAATTGCTGGCGAATGCGGTGGCTGAAGATTTGGCGCCGCTATCGCTGCTGGCCATGCTCAAACACCCCTATGCCGCTGGCGGCGTGAAGCAGCGCGATTTCCAGCAACAGGTGGCACAGCTGGAGCTGGCGGTATTACGCGGTGCGCGGCCAGCCATCCCGGGCATTGACGGATTGCTGGCGGCGGCCCCGACGGCGGGTCTCAAAGCATTTGTTCAACAGCAAATCGCCTTGCCACTTGCACCTGTGCTGGCGGCATGGGCGGCACCTCAACCGACCTTGGCAAGCGTGGTGGCGGCGCTTGCCGAGTCAGCCGAATTGCTCGCAGCAGAAATGATGGCAGCAGAGGTGATAGACAGCGCCGCAGATCAGCCGGATCGCGGGCAGGGCGCGATGCGGCTGTGGGACGGGGTTGATGGGAAACTGGCGGCGCGGATATTGGCGGATATTGAAATTGACGGTCGGGATTGCGCCATTGAAGCGGCCGATCTGCCACAGATATTGCAACAGATTTTTGAGACAGAAACGGTGCATCCGCATGGGTCACCGCATCCGCGTTTGGCTATTTTGGGGGCTGTTGAAGCGCGGATGCAATCGGCTGACCGGTTGATTATTGCCGGCTTTAATGAAGGCAACTGGCCGCCGCGTCCGGCCGCCGACCCCTGGATGAATAGCGTGATGCGCAAAGCTGTCGGGCTGCCACCACATAATTGGCGTACCGGGCTGAGTGCGCATGACGTCTATATGGCGCTATGCGCGGATGAGGTGGTGGTCACCCGCGCCGCCAAAGAAAATAACACCGCGACGATTAAGAGCCGCTGGTTGCAACGGCTTGAGGTTGTGTTGGCTGCAATCGGCCTTGCTGATAGCATTGACACAGGACAAAAAGAACATGTCTGGCTTGATCATTTGCACCCCGACATCACGCCGGTGCCGATCACCCGGCCGCGGCCCTGTCCACCGCTGGCGGCGCGGCCAAGACGGTTTTCGGCAACCGAAATTGATCTGTGGGTGACCGATCCCTATGCCATTTATGCAAAGCGGGTTTTGCGGTTGAAACCGCTTGATCCGATTGATCTGTCGCCGGATGCGGCCTTGCGCGGTAATCTGGTGCATGCGGCTTTGGCGCAATTTGCCGAAGATTTTCCCAGCGATGATTTGCCGGATGATGCCTTGTCGCAGCTTGTGCATATCGGCCGTAATGTGTTTGCGGAACATATGCAGCACCCATCGGTGCGTTATTTCTGGTGGCCGCGCTTTGAAATTATCGCGGCATGGATCGCCGAGGAAGAAGGCCGCCGCCGACAGGCAGGGCTGCGCCAGATTTATTCGGAAATTAGCGGGTCTGTTGATCTTGCCGGGCCGCAAGGTCTGGTCACTTTGACAGCAAAAGCCGATCGTCTGGAACGCCATGAGGACGAAAGCTGGTGCATCGTTGATTACAAAACCGGCGTGGTGCCGTCGGCAACAATGGTGGCCGAGGGGGCGCGTAACCAATTATCGGTGGAGGCGCTGCTTGCGGCCGAAGGCGGATTTGATCAGGCACCGGCTGGCGATGTATCGCGGCTGGAATATTGGCGGCTGTCAGGCAGCCGCGCCCAGCCGGGAAGCATTAAGCCTGTCCGCAAAGATGGGTTTGACCCGGTAAAAATGCGGCAGGATCTTGAATTGCTTGTCGCCGCCTATGACGACCCGTCAACCTGTTATCTGTCTGAACCGGTGCCAACCCGGATGCCACCATTTCG
>ERZ802827.1501-NODE-1501-length-11481-cov-9.14318_pt1 | contig 11481 bp, 8 predicted proteins | sample MGYA00345652_ERZ802827 | MGnify/ENA primary metagenome ERZ802827 (study PRJEB30503, sample SAMEA104212372) | marine metagenome | biome: Westerlies Biome; feature: [SRF] surface water layer (ENVO:00010504) within the epipelagic zone...; material: water... | reverse complement strand
TCACCCGCACATGCTCGATGTTCATATCCGTGCCCCGCGCCTCACGCTCTGCGACGTATAGCATCACCTTGGTGGGATTCGGTGCCGCTGGCACTCCGTATAGCTTCATCATCTGCCTTCCTCCTGTCTCTTTTTTCGGTAGTCAATCATTTGCCCGTTCCCGGTGTCCAGAGGATTTACGCAAATTCGCCACGCATCGTCGGCGTGCCTTGTTGCGCGGCATCGAGCGAATACATAGGATTCCGGCATCGTTAATTTCGCCGACACAAAACATGAGCAAGACCACTGGGACAGCAAAAAGAAAAACACCGATTCAGTGGCGCAAGGCCATCAGCGCCATGCGCCGGTTGATCAAGAACCCCGAGGCCACGGAAGAAGTCTTCATCATTATTGAGGCCCTTGCCGGTAACGCGCTGGACAAAGGCTTTCAGCGTTTCACAGCAACCGCCATGGGGCGACAGATCCTTGCCGAAAAACGCTCGCTGCTTGACTCGCTACGTAACCGCGAGCAGTTGGCCGCCCAGCCCAAGCACTCGCTAGCTGCGCACTACCTGAACTTTGTCACTACGGAACAGATCAGCGCAGATGGTTTGGTTGAACCCAGTGAAGACATGCGCTCTACCCGGAATCTTGACGAAGATCTGCTGTTATTCGCCAATCGCCAGCGTGACATGCACGACCTTTGGCACACCCTGACGAACTACGGTCGTGACGAACTCGGTGAAGTGTGTCTGCTGGCCTTTACCTGCGCGCAAAGCCCGAACCGCGGCATCGCCTTTATCGCTCTTGTTGGCGTCTATCAAATGATCAAGCGCTACGGGTGGGCGGTACCCATGACGGTGCTACGTGCCTATCGCGATGGCAAAAATGCTGAGTGGCTCCCGGCGCAAGACTGGGAAGCGCTGTTGCAGCAACCCATCGGTCAGGTACGCGCCAAGCTCAATATTCGGCCACCCCAGCGTTACCAGCACATCAGGCGTTTTGATTTGATGGCCAACGGCTGAACCGGCGCCCGGCCCCGGCCCCACGCACTCAACAAGGCCCGTCATGGACAGTTTTGATTACATCATCGTGGGGGCGGGTACTGCTGGCTGTGTACTCGCCAACCGTCTGTCGAAAGACCCGAGCAAACACGTTTTGCTGTTAGAAGCGGGTAAGAAAGACAACTATTTCTGGATCGATATCCCGGTGGGCTACCTCTACACCATTGGTAATCCGCGCACAGATTGGTGCTTCGAAACAGAACCCGAAACAGGCCTTAACGGCCGTCGCATTGGCTACGCGCGCGGCAAGGTCATCGGCGGCTGCTCTTCGATCAACGCCATGATCTACATGCGTGGCCAAAAGTCTGATTACGACCACTGGGAGAGTTTGGGCAATCGCGGCTGGGCATGGAGCGATGTACTGCCCATCTTCCGCCGATCCGAAGACTACCAACACGGCGCCGATGATTTTCACGGCAGTGGCGGTGAGCTGCGCGTCGAGGAGCGCCGAGTCAACTGGGAAATTCTCGACGTCTGGCGGGACGCGGCGGAACAGTGCGGTATTCCCAAAATCGACGAATTCAATCGCGGCGACAACTTTGGCAACGCCTACTTTCAAATGAATCAACGTACAGGCAAGCGCTGGAGCGCTGCCCGAGCGTTTTTGGATGCGGCCCAGCCACGGCCCAACCTCACGGTGATGACCGAGGCAACGGTGGAATCGCTGAGCTTTAACACAGACGCTGACGGGCTTCGGGCTACCGGCGTGACGCTGATACACAAAGGCCAGCGCCGCGACATTGAAGCCACCAGCGAAGTACTACTCGCCGCCGGAGCGATCGCATCGCCTCAGCTACTGCAACTATCGGGCATTGGCAGGCCGGATGATCTGCGCGCTCACGACATCGCCGTTCGGCACTCCTTGGACGGTGTTGGTCAAAATCTTCAGGATCACCTGCAAATACGCACCATTTATCAGGTCGACAACACGGTCACCTTGAACCAGCGCGCCCGCACCCCCTGGGGTATGGCGATGATGGGGCTGGAGTATTTCTTTAAGAAGACCGGCCCACTGACCATGCCACCGTCGCAGTTAGGGGCGTTTGCCAAGAGCGATCCATCCCAACCGTCGGCCAACATTGAATGGCATGTGCAGCCACTGTCTCTCGATAAATTTGGCTCGCCGCTGCATAAATACAATGCCATCACGCCATCGGTATGTAATTTGCGACCCGCCAGTCGCGGTACAGTTTCGCTCAAGTCAGCCAATCCTCACGACGCACCGGCTATTGCACCAAACTATTTGAGCACTCAGGAAGATCTCGACGTGGCAGTGGCAGGTCTTAAATTCACCCGCGAGATAATGGCTGCTCCGGCGCTTGCGGCATTCAACCCCCGAGAGTTGAAACCCGGGCCTCAAATCACCTCAGAAGAGGATCTGCAGCGCGCGGCCGGTGACCTAGGCACGACCATTTTTCATCCCGTGGGTACCTGCAAGATGGGACCTGCTCACGACACCACCGCCGTGGTTGATGACCAACTGCGAGTGCATGGGGTGCGGGGACTGCGAGTGATCGATGCATCCATTATGCCGACCATTACTTCGGGCAATACCAATGCGCCGACGGTCATGATCGCTGAGCGTGGCGCGGAGTTCATCCGCAAGGACTATAAGCACAGCCGCTAGCAGCGGTCAGCTAACCATCGCGAGCGCTGCGTAACCAAGCAGCGAATCGTTCATTGCGCGGGTAGTAGCGAGCACTCCAGCCCATGCGCACGAGCACCGCGTCTAGCGACGGAATCATCATCACGACCTGCCCGCGATTGCCGGTAAAGGCGAAGGCATCGGCAGGTAGGTCAGGCCAGCGCAGCTTGTTACCACCACGGTTGAGCCAAACCTGATAGCCATAGGCAGGACTGTTGTTACTGCTATTAGGCTGAATCGCGGCCTGCATATAGCTTTCGTTAGCGATCTGCACACCGTTGAGTGCACCCTGCCGCAAAAACACTTGGCCCAAGCGCGCCCAGTCACGAGCCGACGCGTAGATATTGGAACTGCCAACGAAGACGCCACTGGCATCAGGCTCCAGCGTGGTGTGGCGTATACCCAGCGGCCACAAGATGTCCTGATAGAGATGGTTCAGCGCATTTTGCGGGCCGCCCACCCGCTCGTTGAAGAGCAAAGTCAGCAAATTGGTCGTGCCCGAAGAATAGTAAAAATGCGAACCCGGCGCCTGGGCCAACGCACTTTGCAGTGGTACGTTGGCGGCGATCGTATCCATAAACAGCATGCGCGTGGCGTCAGAGCCCGGGGCATATACTTCGTCGAAATCAAGGCCGCTGCTCATCTGCAGTAGATTTTCAACACTAATCTCTGCTCGATCGTCATCGGCCCACTGCGCAAAGAGATTGTTCTCTGAAACCGCTATCAACCCCTGTCTTTGCAACCAACCCAGCATCAAGGAGGTTAGGCTTTTGCCCTGGGACCAGCCCATCAATGGCGTATTCGGGGTAATGCCTGCAGCGTAGGCTTCCGCGACTATCTGACCATCCAGCACCATCACCAAGGCCCGAGTTTGTAGGCCTTGCTGCTGATCCTCAGCCAGTGACCGAGTCAGGGCATCGACTAAGCGCGAGTTAGCCTCGGCAACGCGCGGCCCGACAGGCCAAAGCCTGCTCTCATCAACAGCGGGTGCGGAAGGCGGCTTGAGGCTATCCAGCAAGCTCATGTCTGCTTGATCGAGGGTGCAACCAATCCCTGGCCGGTAGGTAGCCGATGCTCCGAACAGACCCAGCAGATCAACGCTGGCCCGTTGCAGGTCTTCATCTAGGGTAATGGTGAACCAGTCAATGGCCGGACTGTAGGTCGCAAGATCCTTACGTATTTGATCTTCATCGAAGCCGCTCAAAAAGCGACCCGAACAGGCGAGCTTCGACCCCATTCCAGTGCCCACGGCGATGTTGGCGGGAAGATTGATCGGTGACATGCCGACGGATTGCAAACCCAGCGCGCCCAGACCAAGCAGCAGGCAGAGTGCCAGACCAAACCAAGCGAAAACCTTAGCCACGATGTTGTTCACTCATCGCGGTTAGTTGCCGAAACGGTAGCGCAACTTGGCGACTACGGTATCGATGACAGGCTCCTGCAGGCTCTCATCAAACAGATCCACCACATCGTATTCATCCACCAAGCGCAGGGAGTTCCCTCGGTTGTACACCAGATAGAAGTCCGTGAGGGGCGCAATCGCCCAGCGATAACGCAGTTGGGTCGTCAGGCGGCTGATGTTGAAGTCGTAGTTGTCTTGCGCTCGGGTCGCTGCAATCAGATCGCCGTCTCCTTCGGGTATGGCGAAGAATCCTTTGTCCGTCGCGCGCACCCCAGCCCACTGCATGTTCCAGCGCAGTTGATGGCCCGGCGCGATAAACCAGTTAATGTCCAAAGACGGCTGCCATTCGTCCGCATCAAAGGCGCCAAAGTTGCGACCGCCCTGATGTACCAGCCAACCGCTACGGTCTTTGTAGCGCAAGTCCACCGAAATGCTGATGGGATCGATGGGCAGGTAGGTGACCCCGACCATGGCGTTATACGACCAATCTCCGAGGTGTTCTTGGGCGGCGCCAAGGCCAAAACTGAAACTCGCCTTCTTGCCAGCATCGGTAGACAACACGCTTTCGAACCAGCCGCTGCCGTCAACCCGATAGGCACCATTACCCCGACTGTCTATGTCTTCGTAGCGCTCGGGGAAATAGCCGATACCAATACGTAACGTGTTGCGCTCGGGTAGTTCAACCGAGGAGCGCCAGAGCACGGCGCTGTCGGTGATTTGATCTTCGCTCAGATTGTGTTGGTGTTTGACCACCAGTGTGGTTCGGTAATTGCTCAGGTTGTCAGAGAGGTTTTGCTTGTTGTAGAGCAGTACGTAGCGACCAAGCACATAGTCGTTACGACTCAGGAAACCCAAATCGTTAAAGTCGATGTCTTCGTCCATGACATCTAACTCAAATTTATGCCGCAGATTCGGCGACGTGGAATACAGCGCGTCGAACATCGCGCCATAACCCGTGACGCCGTCGCGATCACTCATGATGAGCTGTGCGTCAGCATTCAGGGAACCATCTTTATTGCGCAAGTGGCCATCAAGGCTGTGTACGCTGGTATCGAACTGGCTACCACTCATGTACGTGCCCATGTAGCCCCATGAGGTCGTTTCTGGCGCCGTGTACATGACCCGCGCTACGGCAAAGTCTCGGCCCTCCCCGGTCAGCGTGATTGGATGGTTATTCGCGTTAGTCGCCAGCCACTCCACATCGTCTTCAAATGCTGCGAGCAGGCCGTAGCGCAGGCTGTCTGTACTGCCGGTGAGTTTGGCGGCACCCAGTAAGTCCGTGGGCACATCGCGCTGCCCGCGATCCAAGGAGACATCGTCAGGCACGGTCATTTGGCTGGCGGTGCCGCCAATTCGCCGCGTATTCAGAAGCGAAACCGGCAGCGGCACATGCTCCTGCAGCCACACCCGGCGAGAGGTTGTTGAGAAGTCTTCGTTGAGCGCGATGCGACTAATAGAGCTGAAGTCATCCCGCGGCATGACACTAAACACCTCGCTGCCCTCTAAGAAGAACAGTCGCTTTTCTGGAAAAAAGGTTTCGCTCGCGGTGAGGTTCAACACGACATCATCAGATTCGACGGCGCCGAAGTCGGGATTCACCGAAGCGGAGATTTGCGCCGCCGGTGAAGGCTTCCAAGCGAAGTCGGCGCCAACGCGTACATCTGTGTCGTTGTACACCTCGTCATAGGTCGTTGAGATGAAGGGGATCACTGACTTCTGACGCACCGGTTCAACATCGTCCATCTGCAGGCGATTAAACGCCGAGACATAGCGCTTGGTGGTTACCCCATACCCAGGCCACTGATAGCGCTGGTTGCGATGCGACACCATGCGGCTGGCTACGAACCCCATGTTGCGCAGCCCGTCGCGCTGGGGCATGTCCATCATCGACCAAGGCAGATACATCTCGGCACTCCAGCCGGTGGCCGTGCGCGCCGCCTTGGCAGTCCAAGGGCCATCCCAATCGCGTTGGAAACGGCGCTCGGGTAGCACCTTGCCGTCGTTCAAACTGTTGCCAAGCGCAACATAAAACCAGTAACCCAGCTTGGCTTCGCCGGAGGCATCAATGGTGACCCCGAACAAATCTCGATCAACCCAATCGTCCCGACGCGTCAATCGCTCGACCAAGGTCTCTGGCGGTTGCTCCATATCAGCACTGACGAAGAGGCCTTTCTCGGTGGCAAATAGACGTATTTTGGTCGCGTACTCGGCCTTGGTTCCAAGGTCGGGGATGGATACGCCCATGTTGTCGTAATAGGGAATTGAGCGCCAAGTCGCCTCCTCGATCCGTCCATCAACGGTGATATCAGCCGCCACATGGTCTAGCGTCTGAATCTTCAGCTGATGCAGATCAACCCCCGCCTCGGTATCAAAAACCGTCTGCTCGCCGGGTCCTGCGAACCCAGAGGGCTGGGCAACCGCGGGGGTATCCGACGGTTTGGCTACTATCGCGGGTACCCTGCCTTGGACTGCGTCGCTGACCTCTGCGATGGGGGCGTTAGCGACTGCCAGCATCTCAGGCTCGGCAGGCTGCTGGGGTTCTGTAGCGGCGGGCGCCAACAACGCACTGGTGATATGCCAAGCATCCCAGAAACCCGTGCTACGCAGCTGCGCCAGTAGATCACGGCTGGCTTGATCTTCGCGTTGCGCGACCACGCGATATATTGCGTCGCTGCCCGCCCGCGCACCTTCCAGCACAGTGAGACTCACCCCTAACTTGAGCATCTCGGGCGCAAGCTGCCCAAGAAAACGCTCCGCGTTGTCAGATTGGCTGAAGCTTGCCAAGACGACACCAGAAGCGGCCGGATTCGCAGCTGCTGGCCGGCCCGTAGCGTTTGTCCCGCGCTCTGCCAATAGCGAGGGCGCAAAGCCGAAAACCAGTGCACAGAGCGTTGCGCTGCTCAGGGTTGTTTTTACGTTGTTCAAAAACGTCACGCCAAATCGTCTCAAAAGGCCCCCAATTACTACTGTGCAACCGTAGCGGCAGCGAAGGCATACAACGCCGGAACGAAAACAGCCGGCAATAATCTACGATTTATCAACGAATTAACAGATCCGGTTAGATTTGAAGACTGTGCAAAGTTCTCTGCTACTTGACCCACATTTACATTCAAGACATCGTCGATTGAGCGAAATACCGGCCCATCACAGGCCAGTAGCAAACAGGGAGAGACCTATGAGCATTCACCAATCCAGTACCGATGAACTGATATTAGAACTGCACGACCGCGTGCTGCTGATCAAACTCAACCGTCCAGACCGACTCAATGCCATCAGCCGTGACATGCTCGATGAGTTATCCGCCAGGGTTGTCGCCGCCGACAAAGATCCAGAAATTCGCTGCATCGTTTTGACCGGCGAGGGCAAAGGATTTTGCGCAGGTCTAGATTTGGTCGACACCAACAAACGTCGCGAGGACGAGGGCGAAGGCACCGATAGCAACCACAACCGCCCGCCCCGCAAGCTCTTTGATTTGCGCGACGCACCGATCAACGTAATGTGGCATTGCGACACGCCCATTATCTGCGCAGTCAACGGTGCAGCTGCGGGTTACGGTATGGATTTAACGCTGCTGTGCGACATGCGCATCATGTCCGAGCACGGCAAGATGGCCGCGATTACCGCGCGACGAAATGTGGTGCCAGAGAGCGGCGGCACATGGCTGCTGCCTCGATTGGTCGGCTGGGCCAAGTCCGCAGAACTGTATTACCGGGGACGCACCGTGCTCGCAGACGAGTGCCTCGAGCTGGGTCTGGTCAATGCCGTGGTACCCCACGATGACCTGCTGCCAACAGCCATGGAATGGGCCCAAGAGGTCGCCGAAAATGCGCCCATGGCGGTGCAAACCACCAAGCGCATGATGCGCATGGGTTTAGAGGAGTCCTACGACACCGCCGTCGATCACCTGATGGTGCATCTCTCAGGCATGTTCGCCAGTGAAGATTTCGAAGAGGGCCTGAAAGCCTTCCTCGAAAAGCGTAAGCCGAATTTCACCGGGCGCTAGCCACTAGCGCTTAGCGTCATCTCGAATCACCTGAACCCCGGCTGGGTCTACCAGTCGGCCATGCACAATTTGATTATTTGCATGCCCTAACTGCTGCAGCGACATCGCGCCCTGCAAAGCGGTCCAAAAACCCTGGGCATCTTGCGCTTGATTGACGCTTTGTTTGGCGAGCCGTAACCCCATGCTCGGTCGACTAGCGATACGACTTGCCATGGTCTGGGTAAATTCGGCCAGTTCCTGCGCTGGCACCACATGGTTGACCATGCCGAGGGTCTTGGCTTCATCGGCGGTGATTTTATCGCCGGTAAAGAGCAGTTCCTTGGCCTTGCGCGGCCCCATTTCCCAAGGGTGGGCAAAGTACTCGACGCCATTAACGCCAAAGGCGACGACGGGGTCGGAGAACGTCGCATCATCCGAGGCGATGATCAGATCGCAGACCCAAATCAGCATCAGACCACCGGCAATCACCTTGCCATGTACCTGAGCAATCGTCGGCTTGGGTAAGTTGCGCCAGCGCCAACACAGGCCCAAATAGATTTCTTCCTCTTGAGATTGGTAGCCCTCGGCGCCGGGTTTGCCGTAACCACCCCAATTCGATACCGGCTGAAAATCCGCCATGGTGGTTTGATCGGCCAAGTCATGGCCGGAGGAAAAGTGTGGGCCATTGGCATCGAGAACAATGACCATTACGTCATCGTCTTGGGCGGCAAGATCAAATGCGTCATTCAGCTCGTAGAGCATGGCTTTGTCTTGGGCATTTCTCACGTCAACGCGATTGAGCGTAATGCGCGCAACCTGGTCCGTGACCGCGTAGACAATGGTTGAAAACTCTGACATCTCTTCCTCCTCACAATACAATGCCAGCATAGTAGCAAGGCCAGACCTCTCGCCATGCCTAACCTGCGCGATTGCCGGATCGCGCACCACCCATGAGCCTATAGCGTTGCAAGAAACACCCAGTTCAGAATCGTTTAATCCTAATACCGACACCCGCATTAAGCGTCTGACCGGCGCCAATTTAGGCTGGCGATGGATTGCCGTTGGACTCATTTTCGCCCTCGGCCTGACGGCTTTCGCGAACGGCGTCTCCCTTACCGAGCGACCGGACGTTACCGCGGCACCCGTGCTTGAGCGGGTCTACTACATTTTGGGCTTGTTCGTGGTTGGCGGCTTGGACCTAGGCACGCCCATGGGCGGACCTGCTTGGGCACAGGCCATGATGTGGGTGGCGTTTTTCGGCGCACCACTGCTCACCGCATCTGCCGTGGTGGAAGCCGTGCTACGGGTCTTGAACCCCCAGCAGTGGCTGCTGCGTAACCTGCACGATCATGTGGTGATCTTTGGCTCCGGCGAACTCACCATTAGTTATTTGCGCATGTTGCGCAGACAAAACCGCAACTGCCGTGTGGTCGTCGTGGACACCGAGTTCGAATCCATTCGTGAGCAGGAGCTGCAGCAGAAATACGGCGTGGCCACGGTACTTGGCGATCTCACCCTCGGTTTCCTGCGTAAGCAGTTAAGGCTTAAACATGCCAAGCGCGTACTGCTGTTAGGCGAGAACGACTTTCAGGCTTTTGAGGCGGCAACCCGCGTGCTGGAGTCCGCGCCGAACCTAAAATTCCGTGTGGTGATTCACTGCAACAACCTGCGATTTATGCGCACCCTGCTGCAAACATCCTTGGGCCGTCACTGCGTTATTTTTAACCGCTACAACATGGCCGGCATGGCCTTCGTGCGACGTAATCTGAAAGAGCAATTTGCTCGCACCGAAGGGCTGGACAACGTCGTCATCGCCGGTTTCGGGCGATTTGGTCAGTCTGTAGTGGAGCAACTCAGGCTTACCCAAGGCAAAGAACTTGCCCATGTTGTCATCATCGATCAAGACGCCGAACGCCGCATGATGGTGGTGGAGGAGCAGCAGCAGCTGCAGTCGAACTTCGACCGCTCGGTGCTGCGCGGCGACATCTCCAACCCCGAGGTGTGGCGGCGAGTCGCAGCCAAGGTAGATTTAGAGCAGCCGAATACGTTCTTTCTGCTTGGCACCGGTAGCGGGCGGGACAACCTGCGCACAGCCCTATGGCTGAAACAGAAGTACCCCAAGTCCCAGGTATTCGCACGCTCTAATGCCCAGTCGCGCTTTGCTAGCTCGGTAGCTGAAGAAAAAACCATCAACGCATTCAGTATCAATGGACTGCTCGAAGAGATGATTCCCGTGCGCTGGACGCGTTAGCAGGTCTCCGGGCAGCGTTACAATCTGAGTATGCTCTGGCAAGATCTGCCCCGTTAATACGCAGAATCGATGGGGAGATTCATGCCGACCTTATCTGTCCTTGACCTATCGCCCATATGCGAAGGATCAGATGCATCCCAAGCGCTCAACAATTCCCGTGCGCTGGCCCAGCACTGCGAAAAGGCGGGTTATCACCGCTACTGGGTGGCCGAACATCACAACATGCGCGGTATCGCCAGCGCCGCCACGTCGGTAGTCATCAGCCATATTGCCGGTGGCACACAGTCCATACGGGTCGGTTCTGGGGGCATTATGCTGCCCAATCATTCGCCTCTCATGGTGGCGGAACAGTTCGGCACATTGGAGGCGCTGTATCCGGGACGTATCGATTTGGGTCTGGGCCGCGCGCCGGGTACCGACGGTGTCACCGCCCATGCTCTGCGCCGCACCCTGCACAGTGACCCTAATCAATTTCCGCAAGACGTGGTGGAGTTAAAGGGCTATTTGAGCAACACATACCACCCGCAACAGCGTGTGACCGCCGTGCCGGGCTTCGGCTCGCAAGTGCCCATGTATATTTTGGGTTCCAGCTTGTTCGGTGCACAGCTCGCGGCGATCCTCGGCCTGCCCTTTGCCTTCGCCTCACACTTTGCGCCGGATGCCATGATGCGCGCCATCAACCTATACCGGCAGGAGTTTGAACCGTCGGAGCAATTGGCTAAGCCCCATGTGATTTTGGGTTACAACATTTGCGCCGCCGATACCGAAGCAGAGGCACTGCTGCTGCGATCTTCTGGTCTACAGGCGTTTTTGAGTCTGCGGCAGGGCAACCCTGGTCCATTACCCAAGCCCAACGAAAACTTTGAGGAAGCATTGAATGATGCTGACCGCGCCATGCTGCAGCAGGTCAGTCCGGCCTCAGCGGTCGGCACGGTAGATTCGGTACGCAGCCAAGTGCGGGAGTTTTTGCAGCGAACTGAGGCGGACGAACTGATCGTGGTGTCGCAGATTCACGACCATCAGGCGCGCTGTAAGAGTTACGACATTGCCTATGAAGCCTGCGCGGGTCTATGACCCACGCGACCGGCGTGCCTACCTACAGACTGGGGTTGATCAGGTACTTTTGACCAGTAGCCTGCAGCGCATAAGTTTTCAGCA